>Ga0172381_10000598_pt1 | contig 43830 bp, 44 predicted proteins | sample Leawel6488metaG_FD_119754 | JGI IMG/M metagenome (GOLD analysis project Ga0172381, IMG submission 119754) | Leachate microbial communities from a municipal landfill in Southern Ontario, Canada - Leachate well 64-88 metaG | ecosystem: Engineered > Solid waste > Landfill > Unclassified | place... | reverse complement strand
TGCAGGAGTTCTTGCAGGAATATTACGGCAAAAAACTTGATGTGCGCGTAAACCCATTCTATTTTCCGTTCACTGAGCCGAGTTTTGAATTTGCTTTGAGCTGTCCGTTTTGCGACAAAAAGGGCTGCAATGTGTGTAGCTACGAGGGCTGGATAGAGCTACTTGGTTGCGGCATGATTCACCCGAATGTACTGAGAGCTGCCGATATTGACCCTAATGAGTACACTGGCTTTGCCTTTGGATGCGGTATTGACCGCCTAGTGATGATGAAAACTGGCGTAGAAGATATTCGCCACTTCGAGAGTGCCAAACTAGACTTCCTGGAGCAGTTTTAGATGAATGTTAATCCTGCTGCAAAAACTGTATTGTGCTTCGGTGATTCAAACACGTACGGCACATTTCCTGATGGTTCGGGTAATAGGTATCCTGCAGACGTACGCTGGACAGGTCGATTGCAACAAGAGCTTAGTGATGCGTATTACGTTATCGAAGAGGGTCTCGGTGGTCGTACCACGAATCTTGATCATCCACGTCCAGAAAAGCCCGGTAGAAATGGGATTATGTACTTTACGCCCTGTCTATTATCAAATCGTCCTATGAGCGCCGTTGTTATCATGTTGGGCACGAATGACTGCAAGAACGTATACAATCGCTCGGCTAAAGAAATTGCTGCCGCACTTGGAGAATACTGCGATATCGTAAAACTGACTAGCCCTGAGACAAAAGTTGTACTAGTTGCACCCACCCCACTTCGTTTTGTTGGGCAAAGCGACTTTTATGACGAAGGATCAGTTCGCCGCTCAGAGGATATTTCTTCAGAAGTTAAGAAGCTTGCGCAGGAAAAAGAAGTTGTGTTTTATGATGCTGGCTTGGTCGCGACAGTCGGCCCGGATGGTACGCACTGGGATGAAGCATCACATACCGTTTTTGCCCATGAAATCGCCAAAACATTGAAGGATTTACAGATATGAAAGTTAGCTTAAATACAGTCAAACAGTACACCAAAGTCGACTTGCCGGTCGACGAGTTGGTGCATAAGCTTAATCAGCAGCTTGGCGGTGTCGAGCAAGTCACCGACCTTGGCGCTAAATACAAAGACGCAGTGATTGTGCAGGTCGTGAGCGCTATCAAGCACGACAATGCCGATAAACTGAGCGTTTGTATGGTAGACGACAGAGGTGTTGTCCCAGACGTTGCTCGCAACGCAGATGGCCTGGTACGAGTGGTGTGTGGTGCGCCGAATGTGCATGCCGGGATGTTGGCTGTATGGCTCCCGCCCAAAAGTACCGTTCCGTCGAGCTTTAACGACGCTGAGCCGTTTGTGCTCGATGTGCGCGATATTCGTGGCATTACAAGCAACGGCATGCTCGCAGCTGCAGACGAACTTGCCATCGGCACTGACCACGAAGGCATTATAGAAATCGACCCGAGCGAATGGCGACCGTACGAGACAGAACTTGAACCAGGTGCGAGCTTTGCCGAATCGTACGGGCTCAACGATCGCATAATCGACATAGAAAACAAGATGTTTACGCACCGACCAGACTGCTTTGGCCAGCTTGGTGTGGCGCGCGAAATCGCCGGCATCCAGCACCATAAATTCGCAAGCCCAGACTGGTACTGGAAACTTCCTGTATTCAAAAAGTCTGATGGCCTCGAAATTACCGTTACCAACGACGCGGCAGAACAGGTACCTCGCTTTATGGCGGTAGCCGTTAAAGACGTCGAGGTCAAGCCCAGTCCGCTCTGGCTCCAGTGCGCCCTAATAGCACTCGGCAGCAAGCCTATCAATAACGTGGTGGATGTAACTAATTACGTTATGCTCGTTACCGGGCAACCATTACATGCCTATGATTACGATAAACTTCGTGGTCATGCACTCGGTGTACGGCTAGCGCACGAAGGCGAGAAGCTACCGCTGCTAAACGGCAAAACCTACGCCTGCGATCCGAGCGATATTGTGATTGTTGACGGAGAAGGTCCAGTTGGCATGGGTGGGGTTATGGGTGGTGGCAACAGCGAGGTATCGGCCGACACTAAAAACATTGTGCTAGAAGCCGCTACGTTTGATATGTACACCATCCGCAAAACCAGCATGCGTCATGGACTTTTCACCGATGCTGTCACGCGTTTCAACAAAGGACAATCCCCACTTCAGAATGACCGTGCGCTCAACCTGGCGCTCGTCTCGATATTTGATACGGCAGGCGGTACGCAGGCTAGCAATGTCTATGACACATCACATTTCGAGCCAGCAGTATCCGATAGTCAAAGCCTGAGCGGAACAATGACTGTGCAACTTCAATTTATAAATGATCGGCTTGGGCTTTCACTCGATGCCGAAGCAGTTGCTACACTTTTGCGAAATGTTGAATTTGCCTGTATCGTTTCGGACGATGCACTTGATATTACCGCACCATTTTGGCGCACCGACATTGAACTTGCTGAAGACATCGTTGAAGAAATCGGCCGACTTTATGGTTTCGATAAGCTCCCGCGCGAACTTCCAGCCCGTAGTATCAAACCGGTTGCCAAAAACCCGAGCATCGAGCTTAAGCAGGCCATCCGTCGCGTGCTTTCGCGCTCTGGCGCCAACGAAGTGTTGACCTACAGTTTTGTACACGAGAACGTGCTGAAACATGCGGGCCAAGACCACACTCAAGCATACAAGCTTGGCAATGCGCTTAGCCCAGACTTGCAATACTATCGCCTCACGCTCATCCCAAGCCTACTAACGCACGTGCACCCTAATATTAAAGCGGGGCACGATAGTTTTGCGCTGTTCGAAATTGGTAAGGGTCACACAAAGGATCAACTTGGCGAAGATAATCTGCCTAAAGAATTTGAATGCGTTGCCAGCGTGGTTGCCGATAAGAAAAAATCTGGCGCGGCCTACTTCCAGGCCAAGCGTCTGCTTGAGGAGCTACTGAGTGACTTTGGGCTGCAAGACCAGGTTGAATACGTACCATTTGAAGTGAATGATACGACCCGCAAGGCTGCCTATTTTGCGCCTGGGCGAGCCGCCGTAGTTAAAATCAACGGAGAACCAATCGGTCGCGTGGGCGAATTTACAGCGAGTGTACGCAAGAACTTCAAACTGCCAGGTTACAGCGCTGGCTTTGAACTTGGCCTAGCTCAGCTACTTGCGCTGCAGACATCCGCCATCTATACGCCACTATCACGTTTCCCCTACGTTACGCAGGATATATCACTCGTTATTCCACGAGCTACAACTTTTGCCGAAGTATATAAGCTAGCTCAACAAAAACTGACTGCTGCGACACAATCCAACACGGCGGTACACACTAGCCTTGTTGATATATATCAGCCAGAAGATGGCGACACGAAAACTATCACCCTCAGAATCCGGGTCACCAATCATGAGCGTACGCTCACCGAAGCCGAGGTCACATCCTATCTGGATAGTATTAATACTGCTGTTGCGGACACCTATCACGCGTAAGGATAGTCCAAGAAGCCGTGTTTCAAACGGTCCTAAACGATGATTCATTGGTGGAGCATGGGCACCGGAATAGTAGGCCCTTAAAGTCCCAGAGTAGGCTTAGCGGGTGTATACTTGGGTGAATAGCAAAAGGAGTGTATGCATGAGAACACAGCGGCGCAATCTTACGGACCAACAGAGTATTATTCATACCTTCTTTAGGGATGACGATGGGAATATTGTAATCTGGCAGGTGCCAAATGTACCACTCATTGTTGCTATGGTAAGCGCCGTGCTGCAGTTGCTTACGAACGGCCGTTTCTCGGACTTGGCTGGCCTTATCTTTTTTGGTTCTATCTTCACCTGGGCCTGGCTCGAAATAGCCTACGGGGTCAGTCTATTTCGCCGTGTACTCGGGCTGCTCGTGCTCGTTGCTATTGTGTGGACCAGAACACAGTAAAAAAGTTATTGAGGCGGCACCAACGGTTACTTGTATATCTACCCATACGTATGGCACACTGTAGATACTAATTTTGGAGGGATTGTATGTCAAAAACGCCGATGCGCCATAGGATATTTGCTGGCATGGGAGCTGCACTGTTTCTCGTAACGGCCTCTGCTCTAACGATAGCAGTGGTCTACGATATGGTCACGAACAAAGATACTACCGATACAACAAGTACGGCTGCGACATGCAGTATAGACGGTAGTATAGCGACAACAGAGACGCTTACTGCACCCGAGGTATACAAGCCAAGTGGTACTGCATCTGCACTTGAAACGACTGATCTCGAGGTGGGTAGTGGAGCCACCGCCGCAGAAGGTGACTGTCTCCAGATGAAGTATTACGGCACGCTCGCGAGTGATGGCACAATGTTTGACGAGAATTATACGAAGTCGACCTTATTACAGTTCCAGCTAGGTGCCGGCCAGGTGATTACCGGGTGGGATCAAGGGCTTGTTGGTATGAAGGTTGGTAGTACCCGTCGCCTAGTGATTCCGGCAAGTCTCGGTTATGGCACCGAAGCTAGTGGCAGTATTCCAGCTAACTCAGACTTGGTTTTTGTTGTTAAGCTAGTAAGCATCAAGGGATAAAGAAAAACAATTAAAGATTAAGGAGCAACGAATGCTAGAAGATTTCACACCCGTAGATAATGTTCCGGAATTACAAACCATTGACCGCGTTGAGGGTAACGGTGATACCGTGCAACCCGGCGCAACGGTAACGTGTCATTACACGGGTGCAATTGCAAAAACGGGTGCTGTTTTTCAGAGTTCTCGAGATTTCGGCAAGCCGATAAGCTTTCCGCTCGGTGGCGTTATTGCTGGCTGGACGGAGGGTGTACCAGGAATGAAGGTGGGGGGCACACGTCGCTTACTTATCCCAGCTGATAAAGCATATGGCCACACACCACCATACGGTTCGGGTATTCCATCTGATGCCGATCTCGTCTTCGATATCGAACTTGTTTCCATCGACGTATAAGGGCTAAACTATGTAAAAAGCACAATATATAGCGCCTTGACGAAATCGCTTACGCTAGCTATACTAAGAGTCACGAGTTTAGACAGTAAAATAAAACTGCCAAAACGGAAAAGTAATCAAGCGATAGCTCACGTGGAGGGGGCTCTCAAATGGTCAAAAACATAACAATATTTACTACAAAAACCTGTGCCTATTGTCCAATGGTCAAAAGGTACTTAACCGCCAAGGGTATGTCCTACGACGAGGTCAACCTCGATGATGAGCCGCACCGGCAACAGGAAGCTTTGGCTATTTCTGGTGCCCTGACAGTCCCAGTTACGGTGGTTACTAAGTATGATGACTCGATGGAAGTTGTGGTTGGATACAATCTAGCTAAGCTTGCGCCCGCAATCGCGTAAGGCGCGCTCGTGATACGTTAATCGACATTCGGTAACGAATGTCGACTTTGTATAGACGAAGCAAAAATTTTAATGTAAACTATTTACATTAGTGAATGTACGTGTACAGCTACCAGTTCGTTGGCGTACAATGTAACGGAAGCAAATAAAGAGAGGGACACCGGTGAGCGAAGAGACAAACAGACACGACGTTATAATGATTGGCGCGGGGCCGGCAGCATTGAGTGCCGCCATTTATACCACGCGCGAAGACATTGAAACTTTACTGATCGAGAAAGGTGTACCCGGTGGATTGGCTGCGGTGACCGATCATGTTGATAACTACCCAGGGTTCCCAGAAGGTATCGCTGGCTTAGACCTAGCCGCTAGACTGCAGAAGCAAGCAGAGCGTTTTGGTGCGGTAATAGATTTTGGCGAAGTAACCGCCGTGCATGACGAAGGCAAATGGAAACGACTCGAAACAACGAGTGGGGATATGTATGCCAAGGCCGTGCTAATCGCAACAGGCAGTGATTATAAGAAGCTGGGCATTCCTGGCGAGGCCGAATACTACGCTCGCGGCGTGCACTACTGTGCAACCTGCGACGGTGCTTTCTACCGTGACAAACGGTTGGTTGTCGTTGGCGGCGGCAACTCTGCGGTACAGGAGGCCATGTTCCTTACGCGATTTTCGATGCACCTAGATTTAATAGTTCGCAGTAAGCTACGTGCTAGCGAGGTGCTGCAAAAAGAGCTGCAAAAGTTCGTTACTGATGGCAAAATCACAGTGCATCTCGGTATGACCACAGATGAAATCATCGGAGACGCAGATGGTAAGGTAGTGAAGGTTTTGGGTACGGATACGGCGACTAGCAAGAAGGTTGAGATTGAAACAGACGGCGTCTTTATATTCATTGGCCTGAAGCCAAACAGCGGTTTCCTGGGCGGGCAAGTAGAAACGGACGAAATCGGGTTGATTAAATCAGATACAAACCTGATGACAAACATACCCGGTGTATTCGTAGCGGGTGATATTCGTAGCAGTGCTACGATGCAGGTAGCAAGCGCTGTTGGCGAGGGCGCCACGGCTGCGCTCAAAATCCGTGAATACCTAGAGGGTCATCACGATATCCAGCTCGAAGTGTAGAGCGGGCATAGAACTGGTATACTGACCTATATGGATACATGGCAGCCTCTTTGGGTACTGTATTTTGTGGTACTACCGCTTCTTAGCATGGCCGGCCTGGTGCTGATTATTCGCAGCGTGAAGCGCAGGCCAAATATATTCGCTTCGGGGGTTTTCTCCATGGAGGCGGTCGAGCGATACGTACGCATATTCTTGATAGCATTGGTTCTGTTGGCTCTAGCTGTGGCTGCATTTAAGATAGTTCAAAACATAAGTGCTGACGCTAACTGGAGTCAAAAACAACATAACTGTGCACTAGACGCGGGCTATAGTAGCCCCGCCGATTATACGAGTGGCTACACAACAGATAGCTCGCGGCAACTCTACAAAGAATGTCTCGCCAGGTGATTTATAAGTCGTCGTAGCCGCTGTAGTAATCGTAGATGATACGTTCGCGTGGTATTCCACTAGCTTCAAGCGCGTCGCCAAGTGTTTCGACAAAGCTTTGGCTACCAGAGAGGTAGACTAGGCTGTAGGGCTTATCTAATGGAATGATATGGTCGACCGTTAGCCTGTTGGGATAGATAAGGTCAACCCGCTGCTCAAAACTAATAGCAGGGATAAGTGAGACAAGCTCATTATCTTCGAGGCCTCGAACCCAGACTAGGTTGGTGGGGTTTGCTAGCTTGCGCATCTCAATATCGCGAAGCATGGAAATGTACGAAGCGATCGCGATGCCCTGTGCCACAAATATGATGGGTGTTGTTTCGAGCCGCGGCAAGACGGCATCACCATGAGGCTCATCGATATGCATAACATCTCCAGACACTAACTCACTGAGAGGCTGTTTGAAAGCGCTGAGCGGTCTATCCATCTTGGTTATAAAACGTACGTTCGCCTCGCTAGGGTGTGAGATAAACGAAAATGTACGGTGCTGTTTACCGCGCGGGTCATCTATGCGATAGGGGAAAGTAAATCTAGCATACTGCCCTGGTGTGTACTCGATATATTTCTCTGGCCTGAACGTATACTCCCATACTTCGGTGTTAAGCTGCTTTCTGTGCGTCAACATCACTTGCATAGCGTTTTTTATTTCTTTTCGAAACGGTCGGGGTAGTCGGTAATGGCTCCGTACAAGTAGGGTCGCCACTTACGGGCACGTCGAACACTGTTAATGCTAAACGGAGATACCTTATAACCACTTTTATGCATGGCTTTAAGAAAACCACGCCATAGTGCCAGTTGACTTATGCTGATGCGCCTTGTTCCAAGTTTCCTGCACCGGATGCGTGCCCGAATACTCGACCACGCCTCATTTACGATAATCGAGATATCTGGCAATGCTTGGCGTACTTGCTGGAGTATTTTGTAATCAAATGAAGCTACCCTAAACTCCTCTATGCGCCAGCCTTTCGCTAGGTAGAATCTGATTATATTAATAATCTCTTCGGGGTTTACCTTCGGTTTTATCTCGATAATGAGCGGACATCGATGTCCGATAACGCGTATGGCATGGTCAAGCGCAGCTAAGTCTGGCTTGTGCCGAAGTAGTTCAGCGTATGTAGTGTGCTTGATAGTAACCTCTGTGCCCGATGGGTCGATAAGCGTAGAGTCGTGGTGCAGTACGGCTACATGGTCTTTGGTCATGCGCACATCTACTTCAACTTCGTCCACACCATGCTCAATGGCTTTTTCGATGCTCGCAATAGTGTTTTCGGGGGATAGACCCCGAGCACCGCGGTGCCCAATGATTTTCATAGCTTTAGTGTACAATAAAACTATCGAGTGTGGGTGAGCAAAGGGCAAAGGTACTGCTACCCGCACCAAATTTAAAAGCCAAAGGAGAATTATAATGGCAGATTTTAATCAAGTGCTAACACCTGGAGATTACCAGAACGGACTCGTCAATACGGTGGTTGAGATTCCAATGGGAAGTTTCCTAAAGATAGAATGGGACCGTGAGCGAGCGGCGTTTATGATTGACCGTGTTGAGCCGCGTATTTATGCCAAGCCCGTAAACTACGGCTTTATTCCACAGACGCTTGATGAGGACGGCGACGAACTCGATACATTAGTGGTGTGCGACGAGCCAATCCCGACAGGTGTTTGGCTACAGGCGCGCGTAATCGGCGTACTGAACTTTGTTGACGACGGCGAGGCAGATTATAAGATTGTGGTCGTGCCTGCAGACGATCGCAATACCGGCGATTCCATTCACTCACTCGATGATCTCGGTACGCGTTGGAAGCAAATGATTTCTGAGCACTTTAGCCACTACAAAGATCTCAAGAAACCCGGCTCGACGCTCGTTGAAGGTTGGGGCGACATTGAAGATGCAAAGAAGATTATCGCCGAATCCATTAAGCGCTACCAGGAGAGATAACAATGTCTACCGAGGCCATTGAGCCCTTTTCGCTACTCGACGATTACCGTCGCTCAAGGAGCCAGACCCGTATCGCTAGAACTGCGCTTATAAACGAGCTCAATGAGCGCCGGGGTTCGATTGTAACGGTTGAGGGCTATCCTGGCTCGGCTGTACTTATTGTTGATGATGGCGAAGGCAAATTACGAAAACTACGTGTACCAGCGCAAAGAATATCTTCTCGCCGTGTCGCAAGAACTGTCAGCGGCATGACTCTACTAGCCGTTGATGAGCGAGCTGGCGACGTAACCGTCGGAGAATCACTTCAAGAGCCGTATTCGTTAGACAAAACCGGTGATACAGTTGGCCTTGTTTTTCCACTCGATGGAATTGTAAGGATTGAATTCCCGGTTGCAAACGAGTCGCAAGAAGAGCCAAAATCCTAGGCTATGCGTAAGGTTATCCCCCAAAACGCCATATTGATTCCAGATGATGCCGAGCGTGTGTTTACGGGTGAAATATTCGACGTCTATCAGTGGCCACAACAGATGTACGATGGTAGCTTTGCGACATTCGAGATGCTCAAACGCGACGATACGGCTGGCGCAATCTGTATCATGGGCGACGGTAAAATAATAGTATTGAACGAAAATCAACCACATAGCAACCCACGCGTTAATTTTCCGGCTGGGCACGTTGACCCAGAGGACGAGACCACCCTGGTTGCCGCACAACGTGAGGTTCGTGAAGAGACAGGCTATAGCTTCAAGAACTGGCGACTTATAAAAGTATGGCAGCCATACGGTAAGATAGAGGATTTTATATACCTGTATCTTGCGTGGGACGTTGAGTCTAAGGCTGAACCAATCGACATGCCAGGCGAGAAGATTACCTTGAATTTTCTGAGCTTCGAAGAAGTAAAGCAAAAAGTGCAAGCCCGAGAGGGCTACCTGGGCGAGGACATCGACATCTTTGAGAAGGTGAACAGTGTAGACGAGCTGCTAGCATTGCCAGAGTTCGAAGGGAAGATAGTTGATCGGTGAACGACATACTAGCCGTACTCGATAAGTACTTGGCGCTGCATCCAGAGGATAAAAACAGGCTGTCACTTTTGTCTTCGCAATTGGCAAAAGGCGAGGACGTAACGATTCGCAAGAATTTCACTGGACACGTAACAGGCAGCGGGTTAGTACTTTCGCCTGACCGCAAAAAAATATTGCTCGTATACCACAAGTTTTTTCAGAGGTGGATACAACCCGGTGGACATATTGACCCAGGCGACGCCACCCCATTCGATACTGCAATTCGCGAAGTCCGTGAGGAGACGGGCGCCGAAGGGCTTACATCTCTTAGTGCCGAAGAGCCGCCAGTCCCAATAGATATAGACGTGCACCATATCTCAGCTAACCAAGCAAAAGATGAACCAGAGCATCGGCACTACGATTTTCGCTATGCTTTTATAGCAGATTCGGAGAATATCCGGAACGAGGATGATGGGATAGCAAAAGTGGAGTGGGTGCCGCTGGAAGATTCGCGTATACAACTCGAGCCGTGGATGCGCACACGGCTACCGCGCTAGGCCAAATCACACAAACGCCCTTGTAGAGAGGGTTACTCTTGGCTTACAATGGAAGCACAAGCGAAATAACTCTAATTATGTGGGGGAGTTCATGAAGACAAAAGTAGCTATCAATGGGTTCGGACGGATTGGCCGCAATGCTTTTAAAATTGCCTTTGCGCGTGAGGATATAGAAATCGTTGCAGTGAACGACCTAACAGATACAAAAACACTCGCCTACCTCTTAAAACATGATACAAATTATGGCACCTACGACAAAGATGTCACCCACGACGACAAGAACATTATCGTTGCCGGTGTGCCGATTCTTGTATGCGCAGAGAAAGACCCAAGCCTACTCCCATGGGGCGACATGGGCGTTGAGGTTGTCATAGAAAGTACCGGGCGCTTTACGGATAAAGAAGGCGCCAGTGGCCATCTGAAAGCTGGAGCAAAGCGCGTGGTTATTAGTGGCCCAAGCAAGAGCGAAGACGTGGATACCATTGTTCTGGGCGCAAATGACGACAAACTAGAAAACGCAACTGAAGTCTTAAGCAATGCAAGCTGTACCACAAACTCACTCGGTGCTGTTATGGCCGTGCTTGACTCCGAGTTTGGCATCGAAAAGTCGATGCTCACAACGGTGCATAGTTACACCGCCAGCCAGGCTCTGCAAGACGCACCATCTAAGGATTTGCGCGAAGGCCGCAATGCTGCCGAAAATATGGTACCTACGACTACGGGAGCAGCGAAAGCGGTTGCGCTCGCTTTGCCGCAGCTGAAAGACAAGTTCGATGGTATTAGCGTGCGCGTGCCGACCCCAGTAGTTTCCTTGAGTGATATCACGGCACTACTTAAGCGCAAAGTTTCGGTAGAAGAGCTGAACGAGGCATTCAAAAAAGCCGCCAAGGAGCCGTACTACGAAGGGATTCTTGGTGTTAGCGAAGAGCCACTCGTCAGTAGCGACTACATTGGCAATAGCCATAGCGGCATCGTGGACCTGCTACTTACCAAGGTTGTTGATGGAAACCTGGTGAAGGTTATGGTGTGGTACGACAACGAATGGGGCTACAGCAACCGACTTGTTGAGGTTGTGGCCGACACCGGAAGGCTCTTGCACAAGGCGTAAACATGAAGATATTCCTTGGAGCCGATCATAATGGCTTTGATCTTAAGAAGACACTCGTAGATTATCTGACGCGTGGTGGTTACGAGGTAGTCGACGAGGGTGATACCGAAAAGCACCCCGATGATGATTATCCGCAATTTGCCACACGAGTAGTGCATGCCATGTCGGAAGATCCATCCTCGAACGTCCGGGGTATCCTCATTTGCGGTAGCGGTCAGGGTATGTGCATAGCCGCCAACCGCCACAAGGGTATCCGTGCGGCGCTTGGATACGACCAAGAATCGGTACGGAGCTCACGGAACGATGATGATACCAATGTACTGTGCCTGCCGGCTCAATCTCTAGAGTTTGAACAAGTGGTCGGCATCGTGCATACATGGCTAATGACACCATTTGCTGGTGCGCCGCGGTTCAGGCGGCGTATTGATGAGCTAGATGAGCTAGAGTAAGGAGGACACATGGCAGTTACTATTTGCCCTACGATTACGACAGATGATCCCGAAGTGTACCGCACGCAGATTGAGGAAACAGCTCGCTACGCAACACGAGTGCATATTGATTTGGGGGATGGTGTCTTTACGCGCAGACTAACGGCTATCGAAGATGTTTGGTGGCCGGCTGGCATGCGGGCAGATTTGCACATTATGTTTAAGGAGCCGTTTACGCACGTTGCAGCGCTTAAGGTACTTGCCCCACAGCTCGTAATTGTGCATGCGGAAGCGGACGGGGATTTCTTGGCGTTCGCACACGAGATGCACCAGCACGGCATAGAGGTGGGGGTGGCATTGTTGCACGAAACACCGGCCGAAGCCATCATACCAGGTTTGGCTGCAATCGATCATGTCCTGATATTCTCGGGCTCACTTGGCCAGAATGGCGGCAGTGTGGATCTAACATTACTTGATAAGGTGCGCAAGCTAAAACAGCTCAAGCCACAGCTAGAGTTTGGTTGGGATGGTGGCGCGAATGATGAGAATGCCAGCGCACTCGCGAACGGCGGCATAGATGTAATCAATTGTGGTGGGTACCTACACGGTGATAACCCCGTGGTTGCCTGGAACAACATCCAGCGCGCCGTTGGCAACGAATAACCGCTCAATCAATCTTAAACGTCTACAGTTCTAGATCGTAGTCATCGGCCGTGTCGAGTATTGCCTCAGACAACTCGCGGCCCAAAACTGGCCGCGCAAGCCCAGTGAGGTACTCAGCATGCGTTAACATCGCGGCATGTTCAAATAATCTGGTGCTCCTTCGTCCATCGTTCTGTACTGCAGCTATTGTTGTGGATGGCAGGGCTGTCAGAGCAAAGCGAACTGCTGTAAACCTTCCAATTTTGTTTAGCTCAACACGGTGAGCCGGTACATCACGCGGAAGAAATTGCGGATCAATCGGGCGTCCCGGAAGAGCGATAGTTCTTTCTATGAGGCCATGTGAAGAAGAACCTCGCAGCACGTAAGCAGTAGCTTCACCAAGGCCTTTGATAACTGCTACAGGTGTATTTTGATGTGTAACAACTATAGGCGGATTGCCATCATCTTCTGGGCCGGGTGTAATGGTACCGAACTCCACACCGGTCTGCATCGTTTCGTACACCATTCTGCCGAAGCTAGTTCGTAGAGCAACATTTCTTGGTGGTGAGCTGTCACCAATATGCCTCGTGACTGTAACGGCACGCATAAGGGCAAACTCGTCCACGTCTTTAACGGAGCTGTCCTTGAGCAGGTCAAGGTCGAAAAGGTCGCTGTATATATCTGGAAGCTCCTCTGACGCAAGCATATATTATTATAATAACATAAATAACAATAATTATCAATGAATGGGCACACTCTGTCTTACCTATGCCGTTTCGGTGTATAATCGTAAGCAAGATGGGTAAGACATACACGCTAGTAGAGTTGGAGGAGAAGGCCAATACGATCCGCGAGGATATTATTCGTATGCTCGAGCACGCAGGCAGCGGGCATAGTGCCGGTCCACTTGGACTTGCGGATATCTTTACGGCATTGTATTTTGCCGTTCTCAGACACGACCCCAAAAACCCAGACTGGGAAGACCGCGACGTGCTCCTACTAAGCAATGGGCACACCGTGCCAGTTCGTTACGCCACTATGGCGGAGGCTGGTTATTTTCCAAAAACAGAACTACTTACATTGCGCAAGTTTGGTAGCAGATTGCAAGGTCACCCGGAACGATTACGGCTGCCCGGGCTTGAGACTACTAGCGGGCCACTGGGCAGTGGACTTAGCCAGGGCTGTGGTATGGCGCTCGGATTTCGCATGGACAAGCAACTCCATAGACACGTCTATGTTGTAATGGGCGACGGCGAGCTTGATGAGGGCAATGTGTGGGAGGCGGCAATGCTGGCGCCCAAGTATGGGCTCAACAACCTTACGGCTATCGTAGACCGCAACAATATTCAGATAGATGGACCAACAGAAAGTGTGATGCCGTTAGAGAATTTAAAGAAGAAATGGGAAAGCTTTGGCTGGCACGTACTTGAGATTGATGGTAATGACATTGACGCTGTCATCGATGCCTGCGCTATGGCCAGGGCTATCACCGAGAAACCAGTGTGTATTCTTGCCTACACCATACCGGGCAAGGGTGTGGACTTTATGGAATACGACTTTCACTGGCACGGTGTCCCGCCGAATCACGAGCAAGCGGTGAAGGCTCTGCACGAGCTCCGCACCCTCGGTGGCAAAATACGAGGAGAACACGAATAATGGCAGATCTGCACTTAGTTGATATTCGTAAGAAGTTAGAAATGGCACCGACACGGGCTGGATTCGGCAAAGGGCTTGTAAAAGCCGGCGAATTAGACGAGAACGTGGTTGCAGCCTGCGCTGATTTAACAGCTTCGGTTAAGATGGATGGCTTTGCGGCGGCTTTTCCGGATAGATTCATAGAGATTGGTGTTGGCGAGCAGAACCTCGTGACGGTTGGTGCTGGACTGGCGCTTGTAGGCAAAATACCCTTTGTGAGCTCCTACGCGGCCTTCAGCCCAGGGCGCAACTGGGAGCAGATAAAGACCACCATCTGTCTTAATGACGTGCCTGTGAAGATTGTGGGGGCTCACGCGGGGCTTTACACCGGTGCTGATGGTGCTACGCACCAGATGCTTGAAGATATTGCGTTGATGCGTGTTATGCCCGGTATGGTAGTAATGGCGCCCTGTGACAGTGTAGAAGCAGAGAAGATGACGCTAGCCATGGCAAAAGACAAACGGCCAAACTACATGCGGGTCGCGCGTGAGGCTACCCCTGTTATCACGACGCCCGAAACACCCTTCAAGATTGGTAAAGCCTACGTATTTAGCGAGGGTAGGGATGTGACCATTATCGCAACGGGAACTATGACATTTCCGGCGCTTGAGGCAGCAGAGAGCCTATATAAAGATGGCATCGACGCAGAAGTTATACACGTACCAACCATTAAGCCGCTTGATGAGGTGACTATTCTAAAAAGCGTGCGTAAGACCGGTTGCGTTGTTACGGTTGAGGAAGCACAAGTTAACGGAGGTCTGGGTGGGGCGATTGCAGAGCTGCTGGGAGAAAATCATCCGGTACCAATGAAGCGTATTGGAATGCAAGATCACTACGGGGAGTCCGGTACGCCGGAGGAGCTACTTGAGCATTTCGGCCTAGACGCCAAACATATTCGCATGGCTGCACATCATGTCCACGAGCTAAAACAGTAGATATTAAACAAGAGGAGATAGTATGCCGATAACACTTCAGCAAGTCAGAGCCAATTGCACAAAAGCACGCCAACGCATGCAAGATGCCCGGCAAGAACATTGGGCATTTGGGGCGTTTAACCTTGACGACGAAGCGACGCTTAGAGCGGTAGCTCGTGCTGCCCAGGCCAAGAACGCACCAGTCTTGGTAGAAGTAAGTCAGGGTGAAGTCGGTGATATTGGTCTCGAGAACGTGCGCGACATGGTAGACAACATGAAGTACGAATACGGTGTAGAAATATACGTAAACCTAGACCACAGCCCATCCGTAGAGGCTGCCAAGAAGGGTATTGACGCCGGATTTGAGTTCATACACATTGATGTAAGTCAGGCTAATCACGACGCTTCAGATGAAGAGATTATTGCGGCCACGAAAGAAGTCGTGGAATACGCTAGATTCACTGGTGCGCTCGTAGAGAGTGAGCCGCACTATTTTGGCGGCTCGTCTAACTTGCATACCGAAGCCATTGACTACGAAGAGATTAAGAAAACATTCAGCACCCCAGAAGGTGCTAAGGCATTCGTGGAAGCAACAGGCATAGACACATACGCCGCCGCCGTTGGCAATCTGCACGGTAAATACCCGGTGCCAAAGCAGCTTGACTTAGAGCTGCTGCAGCGGATTCGAGAAGCCATAGGCTGCAACATCAGTCTGCACGGTGGTAGTGGTACGCCCGGGCACTTCTTCGAATCAGCCGTGAAAATCGGTGTAACAAAGGTAAATATTAATAGTGATATGCGTATCGCTTATCGCCAATCGCTCGAAAAGGTTCTAGCCGAAAACCCAAATGAGTACAGTGTCGCCAAGCTTATTAATGGTTTCGTAGTCGAAGAAGTACAAAAAGTAGTCGAAGAAAAGCTCGCGACATTTAACTCTGCGGGCAAGGCAATGGTATAGGAGAACTGTTATGGGCTTATTTGACAATGTTTTAAAATCACTCGATTCTACCCTGAAAGCAATTGAGAACGGGGCTATCGAAAAAACGCTAACTCAGGCTGTCGATATGTTCGATAACCATGTTGGCAAAGTACCAGAAACGCTCGAGAAAGTAGCGAATGCTCCGCAGAAGTTGATAGATACTGCGGACAATAGGGTCGAACAGCTACGCGAAACAGGCGAGAAGCTCAAAGAACAGGCTAGCAAGGCTACCGATATTATCAAAAAATACTAAAGTTGCACATAGCTTGGCGGTTGTGGCACAATAAGCGTAACCAATATGAGCGAAAAGGTGGGAGCGTGAGCAGAAAATTGGATATCATTAGCATCGGTGATGTTGTAATCGACGATTTTATTGATTTGGAAAAGGACCAAGCTTGGACCTATACGGACGAGCAGGGTACTGATGTACTGGCGATGCCGTTTGGAGCCAAGATTCCATTTGCTGGGCGCGATGTTATTAACGCAGTTGGCAATGCGAGCAACGCGGCGGTGGCATTCACGCGCCTTGGTCTCGAGACTGGTTTTGCCTCGAACGTCGGTGATGACCAGTATGGCCGTGACATCATCTCGACATTGCATGAGCAGGGTGTTGATACACGCTTTGTGAAGGTTAACCGCCAGAAGCGGAGTAACTACCACTTTGTACTGCGCTACGAAAGCGAGCGGACTATCCTTATCAAGCACGAAGAATACGACTACCGATGGCCACAACTGCAGGACAAAGATGTACCAACCTGGGTATACTTTAGCTCCGTCAGCGAGCATGCGCTTGAATACCACGATGATGTCTGCGACTGGCTAGACCAATATCCAGATGTCAAGCTCGCGCTCCAACCAGGTACGTTCCAAATAGAAGCTGGCGTTGAGCGCTTGAAGCGCTTGTATCAGCGCGCCGAGGTACTCGTACTAAATCGCGAGGAGGCGGCGATGGTTGGTGGCGGTAACCACGAGGATGTTCACGACCTTATTGACAAGCTTCATGCGCTGGGGCCGCGAATCGTAGTAGTGACCGATGGCCCAGATGGTGCGTACGCATCAGATGGGGTCAAAAGTTACAAAATGCCGCTTTATCCCGACCCAGATGAGCCAGTTGACCGTACCGGTGCCGGTGATGCTTTCGCCAGCACCATTGTGGCGCAATTGGCCAAAGGTAATACTCTGGACGGTGCATTGCAGTGGGCGCCCATCAACTCGATGAGCGTATGTCAAAAAGTTGGGGCTCAGGCTGGCTTGTTGACCGAGAACAAGCTTGAGGAATGGCTCAAGAAGGCACCAAGCTGGTATCACGTGAGTGATTTTTAGCACTTACGCTTTTGTGCTACGTGCTATACTCAAATTAGGTCCTATTTTCAAATATATACAGAAAATAGACACAAATATTGACATTTATAAATAAATGTGGTAATACAGAAGAATGAGCGCTGAAGTCCAAACTGGCATTTTGGTAGCAACCGAGGATGGCCCCCAGGAGACATTGCTTGACTCTTATGAGCCCCTTAAAGACGTTGGTGCATTTGAACGCGAGGAATTTGAGCGCCTAGGCATGGTGTCTACCGAGGGTGGATACCATTTCGCTGTGGCGGTTGACTCCGAGGTAGTTCATGCAGTAGACGTCTGCATCCATGATTCTGAGGATCCGTTCAGAATTGTCAGGCGTTGGCGAATGCGCGGAGCGATGAATGAAGTAGAACCGCGTGCGCCGAGTGATTCCACTCACACACTAGGCGGTTTTATCCCAACATACGATTCGGAAACCGGTGTAACGATTGGTCCGGGAACTCGTTATTCCCTACGAGTTGTTGATGGTGATTGGACACGGAGTGAACGTCACATAAAAACTGAGGATATTCCGCTCATTGATCCTCGAGCTCGGCGCGTTACACTCATGGGCCCAAATGAGTTTTCACCGACCATGAACGGAGTTTCTGAATACCCACTCTCTGTTATTACTCACGACGAGCCGTATGGCTGGCAGTACGCGAAGCCAGAAATAGCCCGAACAGATTTGAATATTTGTGAACTACATGTCGTTTCAGCAACGCTGGGTATACCCATGGCACCAGAGCACGAGCATCTACAGGGAACATATGCTGGCCTGGCAACCCCTGAATTTATTGAGTACCTAGATGAGCAGGGATACAATGCCGTCTCTCTGCTGCCGGTTCATCTATCAGTCTCGGAGCCTCATTTGCTGAAACAAGGTAGACGCAATTTCTGGGGCTATTCCTCAGCGAGTTTCTTTGCGCTCAATGAGTCCTATGCTGCAACCGACGATCCAACCAAAGAATTTCGTGGCATGGTTGATGCGCTCCATGGCGCGGGGAAAGAAGTGATACTTGACGTGGTATACAACCACACAGGAGAAGGAGGCGTGGCGGATCCGACGTATTCATATGATGCACTCAACCGGGATAATACGTATAAGCTCGACTCGTACGGCAACCACGTTAACGATACGGGGACCGGCAATACGCTTGATGTAACTAAGCCAGCGGTTGTAAGGGAAATAGTAGAGTCTCTCAGGTATTATGTTGATGAGATGCATGTGGACGGATTTCGATTCGATTTAGCGGGCGTGTTGGCGCAAGGAAGTTGGAACATTGATTCTGCACCACTGATAAAGGCAATCGCTGAGGATCCCGTTCTTTCCAGGGTTGTTTTGATTGCAGAACCTTGGGCGGCGGCGGGTTATTACTCGCTTGATGCTTTTCGTCACGCCAAGAGTGCTCCATGGATGGCTTGGAATGATCAGAGTCGATATGCCTTCCAGGCTGCCGTAAGAGGTGATCACAGAGACAAAAGAGGCCATATTGGCAACCTATCAAATAAACTATTAGGATACGATGTACCAGATCGCACCGTAAATTACGTATCAGTCCATGATGGCTCTACGCTGCGTGATATGGCGCCAAATCCAGCATCCGAAAGGCTCGGGGCGGCTCTGGTGCTATTGGCACAAGGTACTCCGCAGAGGCAGGCGGGTTCTGAGTTCGGCTATAGCCAAGATGGTGATCCAGACGCATACTCTTGCGAAAAAGACGTTCGTGCACCGTATGCGCTGCCCTGGGATAGACTCCAAGATCCCAAGACGCCCGAATCCGAGTTGTACGAATTCAGTGCCGCTGTAGCGGCACTACGCAGGGAACACCCTGTTTTTCGGCAGCCCAATTTGCTGCTTGGCCGTCAAGTTTTAGCCCCCAGAGTAGATAATGGCTCGCTTGAAGAACATCCGCTAGGCGAAAAGGATGTTACATGGCTTGGTGCATTCGGGGTAGAATTAACTACGAGAGACTGGACCGGTACAGATCAATTCATGGGCATGCATTTATCCGGGTGGACGGCAGGTCGTAAGGACACGAATCTTCCTTCTGATGATAATTTTATGCTCTATTTCAACGGCAATGATACACCTGTCCGCGCGGCATTTGGTGATAGCGCAGCGGGTGGAATATATGAAAAAGTAGTCGACACCTCCGCGGGAGTTGCGACAAGTGAATCGGGCAGTGGAGAATTTACAGAAGAAGCAATCGTGGTCAACCCTCATTCGCTCTTGCTGCTTCGTCAGATAGCTCAGAAGTTACCGCGGCACCCCGGTGTCCCCGCGCCGAATTACGCTTTGTCGTTTTATGATGCTCGAGATATCGCGGGTATTTCAGTAAGATAACCGCAACTTATGCCTTTCGATAGCTTCCCGTTTGTGATAATCTAAAGGTAACTATGTCGAGGGTATTAAGCGCGCTATTAGGGGCAAGTGAGCCCGCATTTCGGCTACAGATTCAGCAACTAGAACGAGCGGCTGGTTTGCCCAGCGCCGATATTCGTTTGGCTGTAAGTGTTACGCAGGCCACAAAGACGAAGATTCGTGAGCTCGGGCTGGATCCTGTCGATACAACTGGCCCCGAGCTATATGCTGCGCTTCAGGCGAAGTTGCGAAAAGACGAAATACGCGTGCGCTCCGTGCTGGATGTAAAAGCAGACGTGCAGCCAATCGACATACTACAGAGTGTCGGCCGCCGACTCTCAAAGCTTGATCAGCACAGTGATTTGTTTGTAGTTAAGCACGCCGTTATGAAGCAGATTATACGTAAGTTAAAGCCCAAAGCTACAATGAAACGCCTCGGGTACCGCAGTATGGACAGTATGCTTAAACACGAGTCAATTGGTCAGTTGTTGGCGGCCTGCCAGGTGACCGAATCGCCCGATTGGCAGAAAGCTCGTTTAAATGCATACAAAAAGCTACAGCCGAAAGATTTTGAGTCCAAGAGGGCCTCGTTTGTTGTGCCAACAACCAAACAATGGCCCAAATTGGCCGATTCGCATGCCGAATTGCACAAGCATCATATTGTCGCGGTACCAGAACTCGGCACTATTGTCATCTTGCCGATGAGTCGTGATTTGCCTGGGCTGGCGCTTACAACATTTGTACTGGCGCTACACGAACTGAACGATATGCGTGCTCTGAGTGCGTACCTAAAACTACAGCAAGTTAGGCCCGATTTTGGTGCCGTTATGCGCGATGCGATAGAGCGAGAGCCTCTTACAGATGTGGAGCTTGGGGGCAATAAGTTGTCATGGCGCGCCGTTCACTGGTTCTATGGTCATGGACATGCGGCATACCACCCCGACGTATTTGAGCCGCACGTGCAGCCAGAAGATTTAGCGTGGCACAGCGTGGAGGCTTCTGTTGCGCAACTTCATCCAGTGTTCGAATTTTGGGAAGAAACTGAGCTGCTTGGGCTGCTTGATGGCGACAATGCCATATCCTTGAATATTCTAGACGTGGCGCTAGGGCTATGTAACGGCCTGGCTTATACTGAACGAACCCTGCACCATATGCGCGAGGCGTTGGGTCGTGAGTTATTTGCGCTGTATTTGCACCAGGATAATCTCCATACCATGCTGGTTGGTTCGCTCGATATGCAACTTGCGCCACAGCTACAATTTGACAATCAAGAATTGTAGCTCTTGTTGATAATCTTTACGATAGTATTGAAATCTTCCGTGATAGTGTAGATTTGTTCATCGCCATTAGATACTAGATGGTTCTTTAGTAAGTTTTTCCGGATAAATTTATCAAGATCTTTCCAGTATTTGTTACCGACAAAAATGATGGGTACTGGCGGCATCTTGCCAGTCTGAATGAGCGTCATAACCTCAAATACTTCGTCAAGGGTGCCAAACCCCCCAGGGAAGCATACAAAGGCGTGCGTATAGAACGTCATCATCACCTTGCGAGTGAAGAAAAAGTTGAATTGCAAGCTGTCGGTAGTGTAGGAGTTTAGGTGTTGTTCATGGGGCAGCTTAATGTTGAAGCCAACCGACACGTTCTCGCCATCAAACGCGCCGCGATTGCTCGCCTCCATAATTCCATTGCCACCACCAGAAATAATAGCGAAGCCATTATCGGCCATCCTAACGGCAAGGTCGTGTGCCATGTTGTAGTATTTTGTATCTGGTAATAATCGCGCAGATCCAAAAAACGTTACGCGCTTCGGGTATTTTTTGAGTATCTTGAATGCCGCCTCAAATTCATCATCGCTCGTGCGAAGTTCCCGAGTGGACTTGGCGATAGCATTTTTTTGGGCGACAGTCATCTGCCACACCTTCTGTTCATGTTTGTGTGTATGCATATAACACTAGTGTACGTGCTTATGCATTATTTTGGAATATTCAGTCATGTGGCAGTCTGAGGATTACATCGTATACTAGGTAGATGGCACAATTTCAACTGCAAAGTGACTACGAGCCAAAGGGGGATCAGCCCGAGGCAATTCAAGCATTGGTCAACGGTCTTGCTAATGGCGTGAAAGAGCAAACACTCCTTGGTGTAACAGGTTCGGGTAAGACTTTTACGATGGCCAATCTGGTTCAACATGTGCAAAAACCAACCTTAGTACTGAGCCACAACAAGACTCTTGCTGCCCAACTTTATACAGAATTCAAGAATTTTTTCCCAGACAATGCGGTGCACTACTTTGTGAGCTACTTTGATTACTACCAGCCGGAGGCGTATATCGCACGCTCTGACACCTACATAGAAAAAGACAGTGCTATCAATGAGGAGATTGACCGGCTGCGGCACGCTGCTACCGATGCATTGCTGAGCCGTAAAGACGTGCTTATTGTGGCTAGCGTGAGTTGTATCTACGGCATCGGTTCGGTCGAGGACTACAATGGCCTTTCGATTGAAGTACAAAAGGGCAGTCGTATGGTGCGTGATCGTTTATTGCGCCTACTGACGGATATTCAGTACCAGCGCAACGACATTGACTTTCATCGTGGCACGTTCCGTGTTCGGGGTGATGTGGTGGATGTATTCCCGGCTGGCGAAGAATGGGCGTATCGCATCGAGTTTTTTGGTGATGAGATAACTCGTATCACAAAAATTGACCCACTTACAGGCGAAATCATGCGGGACATCGATAGCTACAAGATATTTCCGGGCAGCCACTATGTTACGCCGCAAGATAAGCTTAAGGTCGCACTTGGCCAAATACAGCTTGAGCTAGGCGATCGACTCAAAGAATTTAAGGGGCAGAATAAGCTACTTGAAGCCCAGCGGCTAGAGCAACGCACGCGCTTTGATCTTGAGATGCTTGAAGAAACTGGATTCGTGAAGGGTATCGAAAACTACAGCCGCTATCTGACGAACCGTGAGGCCGGCGAGCAGCCAGCTACACTACTCGATTATTTCCCAGATGACTTCCTTTTGCTGATTGATGAGAGCCACATGACTATACCGCAGGTGCGTGGAATGTATAACGGAGACCGAGCGCGTAAAGAGGTTTTGGTTGAGCATGGCTTTCGTTTGCCAAGTGCGCTCGACAACCGGCCGCTAACATTCACGGAGTTTGAGCGGCATGTGAACCAAGTTGTGTATGTAAGCGCCACCCCAGCGCAGTACGAGCTTAGCCGTAGCCCAGAGCCGGCACAGCAAGTTATTCGCCCAACCGGGCTGCTTGATCCAAAGATAGAAGTTCGCAAGATTGAAGGCCAAATCGATGATTTAATTGCCGATATTCGCGAGACAACCAGCAAAGGTCAGCGCGTGCTGGTTACGACACTAACAAAACGTATGAGCGAGGATCTTACCGAGTATCTAAAAGATCTAAATATTAAGGTTGCATATTTGCATAGCGATGTCGACACGCTTGATCGTACCGATATTCTGCGGGATTTGCGGCTTGGTGTATACGATGTGCTCATCGGCATTAATCTACTCCGTGAGGGGCTTGATTTACCAGAAGTTTCGCTCGTAGCGATACTTGACGCTGACAAAGAAGGATTTTTGCGTAGCGAGCAGGCGCTTATTCAGACAGTGGGTAGGGCGGCAAGGCATATTGGTGGCCATGTTGTTATGTATGCCGATCGTATAACGGATAGCATGCGCCGCACTATCGATGAAACAAATCGCCGCCGCGATATTCAAGAAGCCTACAACCAAGAACACGGCATCACCCCAACGGGCATCAACCGGGCGGTAGAGGGCCGCATGAACACAGAACTGCCCGCGGGTGCTAAACGCGCCAAACTGGATCTAAAGAAAATTCCAAAAGATGAATATAAGAGCCTCATAAAAGACCTAACGTCACAAATGGAACTTGCATCCGCCAATCTGCAGTTTGAGCAAGCCGCGGAGCTTCGTGACCTCATCGCCGAAATCAAAGCTAAGATGTAGGTAAAATCTAGTTTTACGGCTTCACGATAGGCTCGTTGGTTGCTATACTAGTAGGAAATGGCGAAATTATCTCGTGAAGATGTCTTGAAGTTGGCTCGATTAGCCCGAATCTCTCTCTCGGACGAAGAGGTTGAAAAGTACGCGGAAGAACTGAGTGCTATCTTGCAGTATGTCGAGCAGCTTTCGGCTGTTGATGTCACCGGGCTTGAGCCAACCAATCAGGTAACTGGTCTCACGAATGTTATGCGCGAAGATAAGGTGATTGAATATGGCTATGAGCCAGCAAAACTGCTCGAGAATGTGCCAGCGGTGCAAGACAGTCACCTAAAGGTAAAGAGGATGATAATATGAGCGGTTGGAAGCCTATCGCGCTCATCGCCGAGGATGTTCAGGCAGGCCGAGTGACGGCTAGTGAGCTTGTTGAGCAATCTCTTGCTGCTATCAAGGAGCACGCAGAGTTTAAGGCGATTATCGCGACACTTGAAGCCGCCGCAATTGCTCGCGCCAAGGCAATTGATGAGCGCATAGCGAAAGGTGAGACGATTGGGCGCCTGGCCGGCGTCCCTTTTATAGCAAAAGATAACTTTCTTGTGTTTGGTGCGGAGACGACGGCTGCAAGCAATATTCTAAAGGGTTTTGACGCGCCATATCAGTCTACTGCCGTAGAGCGACTCGAGGCAGAGGGAGCAATCTGCGTTGCAAAAGCAAATCTAGATGCCTTTGCACACGGCTCAAGTACTGAAAACTCTGATTTTTATACTACGCTAAACCCGCACGACAAGGCGCGAGTCCCCGGTGGCTCGTCTGGCGGTTCGGCTGCGAGTGTCGTACTACAGCTTGCTCCATTTGCTCTTGGCTCCGACACGGGCGGTTCCATACGCTTGCCAGCAAGCTTCACTGGCTGTGTTGGGTACAAACCTACCTACGGGCTAGTTAGCCGTAGTGGCGTAGTAGCCATGGGCAGCAGCCTTGATTGTGTTGGGCCACTTGCCAATTCTGTTGAAGACGCCGCGCTCGTACTCGATGTCATGGCTGGCCGCGACGCATGGGATAGCACCACTATCGAACGAGACAAGGAAGGGTATGTTGTCGCTGCACCAACAGAGATGCAGGGTGTCAAGATTGGCATTATTAAAGAGTATATGGGCGAAGGCCTTGATCCGGGCGTTAAGGCGCGAATAGATGCAGCCATAGAGGCTCTTAAGAATGCCGGTGCAGAAATCTCGGAGGTAAGCCTACCGTCATTGCCACTCGGTCTAGCCGTGTACTATGTGCTTACACCAGCAGAGGTAAGTAGCAACCTGAGCCGCTATGACGGCCAGCGCTATGGTCACCACACACCAGACGCCAAAGATGTAAACGAGAGCTATACGCAAACTCGCATGACCGGTTTTGGTGCTGAAGCCAAGCGGCGCATCATGGTTGGCACCTACGTACTGAGTAGTGGCTACTACGATGCGTACTACAAAAAAGCCCAGACGGTTCGCACGAAGGTTATACGTGAATTTGCCGAGGCATTTGAGCACTACGACTTTCTACTCGGTCCAACCGCACCAATGACTGCATTCGAAATTGGGGCAAACGTAGATGACCCGTTGCAGATGTATTTAACCGACATTATGACAGTGGCGGCGAACCTCGCTGGCGTGCCAGCAATTAGCATCCCTTGTGGGCTGAGCGAAAACTTGCCAGTTGGCTTGCAGCTGTTTGCTGCGCAGAAACATGACCGCGAGCTTCTCGCACTCGCAGCAAAGGCGGAGGAACTTATTTCATGAACGATCAGATGATTACCGTAGGAGCAATTGTGGCGGGGGTGGCACTTCTTGCGGTTGTTATCGCAGCAAGCATGTTCGCAAAACGACCGCGCAAAATTAACCAAGCCCACTACCAAGCTAAATGGCAAGATTTACAAAAACTTCTCGGCGACCAGGCCACATGGCCACTTGCGATTATTGACGCCGATAAACTTCTTGACGATGCCCTAAAAGCACACAAATACAAGGGCAAGAGCATGGGAGAACGACTCGTTTCGGCACAACGCGACATTCAGGCAAACGATGATGTGTGGTTTGGACACAAGTTGCGCAATCGTCTGGTTCATGAGCACGATGTAAAACTCAAGGAGCGTGACATGAAAGAAGCGCTACTAGGTATTCGTCACGCCTTAAAAGATTTGGGGGCACTCTAACATGATTAGCCCAGAGATACGTAAGCAATATACCGTCACGATTGGCATTGAGTGTCATGTGCAGCTCAAGACCAAAACAAAGCTCTTTAGTGGTGCTGATAACGATGCCCGAGAGGCTGCACCAAACACACTTGTGAATCATATTGACTTTGGGCTGCCAGGTGCGCTGCCAGTGTTGAATAAAAAGGCTGTAGAGCTTGCCTCTAAAGCGGCTTTTGCGCTTAATTCTAAGCCGCAGCCATTTAGCAAGTTTGATCGCAAGCACTATTTTTACCCAGACCTACCAATGGGCTACCAGATTACACAGTACGATGAACCGATTGTGCTGGGTGGACATGTTGATATTACAATTGATGACGAAAAGAAGCGAGTAGGTATTACTCGTGCGCATCTCGAGGCTGACGCTGGTAAGTCTACGCATCCAGCCGGGGGCGACTACAGCTTAGTAGACTTAAACCGAGCCGGTACACCGCTGCTCGAAATCGTCAGCGAGCCGGACATGCATAGTGCCGCGGAGGCAAAAGCCTATGCCCGTGAACTGTATCTGCGTATGCGTTACGCAGATGTTTCGTACGCAAACTTGTACTACGGCAACATGCGGTTTGATGTGAATGTGTCTGTAAGTAAGACAAGTGAGCTTGGTACGCGCACAGAAACGAAAAACCTCAACAGCTTTAAGAGCATCGAGAAAACGGTTGAGCACGAAGTGAATCGCCAGATTGAGTTGCTCGAAAAGGGCGAAGCGATTGTACAAGAAACGCGCGGATGGGATGACACCAAGCAGATTACTTTTAGCCAGCGTAGCAAAGAAGATGCCCACGATTACCGCTACATGCCGGACCCAGACCTGCCGCCAGTCGTGCTCGATGACGCATATATCCAAAACATCAAAGACGCTATGCCGGCGCTACCAGACGATTATCGCAAGATACTTCTAGGCATAGGCCTTGACACGCAGGTAACTGAAGACATAATAGCCGTGCCGGAGACTGCCCAGACTGTAAAACGTGTCTACGAAGCTGCAGGTGCGTCACACGCGAAGCGAGTTGCGTTTTGGTTGATGGTGCCGCAGTCCGAAGAAGCTGAACAAACCGAAACAACCTTGTTCTCTGAGGCTCCATCTCAAGATGCGAATCTCATACAGCTTAGCCAGATGGTCGAAGCTAACAAGCTGAGCTCAACTACCGCCAAGGAAGTGCTTGGCGAGATGCTAAAGTCTAATGAAAGCCCCCAGAAAATTGCCGAAGTAAAGAACCTGCTTCAGGTTAGTGATGAGGGCGCCATTGCGGAAATTGTCGCCAAAGTGCTAGCAGACAACGCAAAAGCTGCAGAAGATGTGAAAAACGGCGAGATGAAAGCGATTGGATTCCTAGTGGGTCAAGTCATGAAAGAGAGTAGGGGCAAAGCCAACCCCGAACTTGCCGCGGCACTCATAAAGAAACAACTCAGTGTGTAAATATACGAAAGGCAGGTTCTGAAAAAATGCCACAAAAAGTTACGAAGGCAGTTATTGCGGCGGCTGGTTTCGGCACGCGCTTTTTGCCGCAGACTAAAGCTATGCCCAAGGAAATGCTGCCACTTATCGACAAGCCAATTATCCAGTATATAGTCGAGGGGCTTGTTGCGGCGGGCATTAAGGATATCATAATAGTGGGGAGTAGCAACAAGCGAGCCATAGAAGACCACTTCGATTTGCCAAACGAAGACTTGCTGAATAATCTGCGTGCTGGTGGCCCAAAAAAACAACCGTACATTGACAAGATAGAGGCAATATCGGAACTAGCAAATTTTGTTTACATTCGGCAAAAAGGTCCGTACGGAACAGCAACGCCAATAATGAATGCCGCACACCTGCTTGGCGATGAACCGTTTATATACTCGTTCGCAGACGATATTACCGTGAACCAGCCCAACGCATTTCAGCAGATGATTGCCCATTACGAAACCTACGGTAAGGGAATAGTACCGTGTATGCGAATACGGCAGGATGGTGATTATACAAAATACGGAATTGTAGCTGGCGAGCAAATAACCGAAAACGTCATGAAAATGACGGGTGTGATTGAAAAACCAGGCAAAGACAGGGCGCCTAGCGATTTTGCAGCTGTCGGCGGTTACTTATTGACCCCCGATGTTTTTGGCTACATAGAGCAAGGCCTAAGTAACCTGCAGCCCGGCCAAGAGTTTTATGTTACCGACTCGCTTATCGACCCGATGGTCAAAGATGGTCACGAATTTTATGCTTGTGAAATTAAGGGAACACGCTACGACACGGGTGATAAACTCGAATATCTTAAGACAGTTGTTGACTTTGCGCTCGCAGATCAAGAACTGGGTGCTGCCTTTAGAGCGCATATCAAAAATCGATTAGCAAACGAATAAGCGTACATACTGTTTACACTTATCCACGACATGTTATAGTTAGACCATGGACGCATATAATATTCTCGTAATCGTGCTCAGTACTCTGCTCGGTATTTTCTTAATACTGTCAATCATCGCCGCCGTAATGGTCGTAAGGCTTATAAAAACACTTCGACTTATTGTGGCAAAGGGCGAGCAGCTTGTTGACGCAGCAGAGGAAATTGGCAATGCATTCCGCAAAAACGCTGGCGCAGCAGCGCTTATTAGAATGGTGCTTTCGTTTGCGGGTAATATGCGTAAATCATCGAAGCGTAAATAAAGGAGGATAGAGTATGTTTGCAGCAAAGAAAAAGAGTGGTGTTGCCAAAAAGTTTGCAATCGGTGCAGCTCTAACCGCTCTGGCTGGGTATATTGCCGGTATTCTTACCGCACCAAAGAGCGGCAAAGAAACCCGTGAAGATATCAAAGACAAGGCCGTAGAGACCTACACGACGGCAGAAAAAGAGCTTAAAAAGCTTCACACCGAGCTCAATGATGTTATTGCCGAAGCTGCTGAAAGATTGGGAATGTTGCGCGGTAAGGGCGAGAAATCGCTCGACGAAGCTGTTGCTAAGGCGAATACTGCAAAAGAAAAGGCTCGAGAGGTCCTGAGTGGCTTACATGACGGTGAAGTTGAAGACAAAGACCTTAAAAAAGCTATATCCGAAGCCACCAAAGCAGTCGAAAACCTCCGTACTTACCTAAAGAAATAAACCTGAAACAGTCGAGCCTAATCTGGAATCGGCTCAACGAAAATGGGTTTAGTGTGACTGAATGCGATTTCAGTGAGTTGTCTTTTGAGGTCTCTTCGCTTTAGCCAATCCTGGAGGCCATTGCGCCGTAGGTGCCTGAGCTCAGCGATGGGTTCATTCCTGAGTATGCTTGCAGCATTTCGCCGGATTTCTCTATGGAGAGCCCCAGATAGTACGACATCAAATTCCGAAAGGTCAACGGAATTTGCCGCTCGCCTCGTTACGCTATCATAGTTCGTGGTAAAGCCATCTTCGTCACGAATGTAACCGAGAGCAATATTCGCTGCAGCTGACGTGCTACGGAGGAAGTCGGCTTCAACAAATACGTGACCCTCGCTATCTCCTGAAGGGTGTAAGCCATAATCTGCCGCAAGATTTGCAGCAAAAACCAAATCGCCACGCAAGAAAATTGCACCTTCGCTCATAAGTATAGAATACAACAGCTGAACAAAATAACTGTGTTGTAAAAGTGAAACTGACGTACGATGCTCGTGTGGGCTATACTATAGGCTGAATGTGAGGGATAGGGGAACCTATGGCGGAGGCCAAAAAAAATACGACTAAAAATACTGCTGCAGCGTCTTTGCGGCCATCTGATTATGTCCACTTGCATAACCATACGCAGTACAGTTTGCTTGATGGTCTCACGAAGATTCCAGAGCTGATTTCGTTTGTAAAACAAGCCGGTATGCAAGCCGTCGGCATGACCGATCATGGCACATTAAGCGGTACAATCGAGTTCTATAAAGAGGCGCATGCGCAGGATATCAAGCCCATCATCGGCATAGAAACCTATGTCGCTACGCGTAAACACACAGACAAAGAACCACAAAAAGACAAAAACCGATACCATCTTGTGTTGCTCGCCATGAATAATACTGGCTACCAGAACCTAATGCGACTCAGTACAATTGCGAACCTAGATGGCTTTTACTACTTCCCGCGCATAGACCACGACCTGCTTGAGCAATACAACGAAGGTATTATTGCCATGAGTGCTTGTATGGGCGGCGAAATCGGAGATGCGCTTAAGAACGATGATTATGCACTCGCACTTGAGAGAGCGTCGTGGTATAAAAGTGTTTTTAAAGACAGATATTATCTAGAAGTGCAGGATCATGGCCACCCCGACGCACCATCACATAGCGCCGAACAACAGCAAATAAATAATGGCATCTTTAAGCTGGGCAAAGAGCTTGATATTCCCGTAGTACTAACATGTGATGCCCACTACCTAAAGCACGAGGACCAAGATGCGCACGAGATTCTCCTGTGCGTCGGGACTGGCGCATTCCTTTCTGACGAAAAGCGTATGAGCCTAAAAGACTTTCAGCTACACGTCATTCCGCCAGATGAGCTTGTATCACGATGGGGCGCGGAACACCCAGAGGTCATAACAAATACCAAAGTCGTTGCTGACCGCTGTGATGTCACAATAGAGCTCGGTAAAATTCTGATACCTCATTTTCCAATACCCGACAACGAAAACGAGAAAAGCTATCTTCATAAACTTGTCTGGCAGGGCTTGTTATGGCGCTATGGCGGCAAAACTCTAGAAGCAGCAGCTGATATAAGCGAAAAAAAAGCGCGTACAATGCTTCCAAAAGAAGTAGTAGAGCGGGCTGACTACGAGCTGGGAATTATCGACCGAATGGGCTTCAACGGCTATTTTCTAATTGTTCAAGATTTTATCAACTGGGGCAAGAATCAAGGTATTATCTTCGGGCCTGGGCGAGGTTCTGGAGCGGGCTCAATCATTGCGTACTCTATTCGTATCACCGAGCTGGAGCCGCTCAGGTATAACCTGCTATTTGAACGGTTCTTAAATCCCGATCGTATATCCATGCCAGATTTTGACATCGATATTCAGGACACACGTAGGGACGAGGTAATTCAGTATTGTGTTCAAAAGTACGGTAAAGAACGTGTGGCAAACATCGTAACATTCGGTCGTATGTTTGCAAGAAACGCTGTTCGTGATGTTGCGCGCGTTTTGCAAGTGCCGTATGCAGATGCTGACAGGCTGGCAAAAATGATACCGCAACCTGTGCAGGGTCATCATATTCCGCTTGTTGAATCACTCAAGAATGACCCTGATTTACACCGAGAGTATGAATCAAACGAAACCAGCAAGATGGTATTGAACCAAGCGCTCGTTCTTGAGGGGACAGTGCGTAGCCACGGTGTACATGCGGCCGGTGTGGTTATTGCTCCAGATGACATTGTGAAGTTTGTCCCGCTCGAAATGGCGCAGAAGGGGGTGGTCGCAACCCAGTATCCGATGGGTCCTATCGAAGAGCTCGGCCTTCTCAAAATGGACTTCTTGGGGCTATCAAACCTCACGACCATTAAAAATGCGCTTCGTATTATAAAGAAGGTATACGAGGAAGATATCGATATCAACTCGATTGCGCTCGACGACAAAGAAACGTATGAGCTTCTGGCTCGCGGCGATACAACCGGTGTTTTTCAGCTTGAATCTGCCGGTATGAAGCGCTACCTTAAGGAGCTTAAGCCATCAGTGTTTGAAGACATCATAGCTATGGTGGCTTTGTACCGGCCGGGGCCAATGCAGTTCATAGATGATTTTATCGCCAGAAAACACGGCAAGAGCCAGATAGTATACCTACACCCCAGTATGGCGAATGCGCTTGAGAACACCTACGGTGTCTTGGTGTACCAGGAACAGGTCATGCAAATCAGCAAGGATTTATCCGGGTTTACTGGCGGACAGGCAGACACACTCCGCAAGGCTATCGGCAAGAAAAAGATGGACGTGCTCCAAAAGATGAAAAAAGATTTCATCGAAGGCGCAATCAGGCACTCAAACGCAGATTTGCCACTTATGGAAAAGTTTTGGAAACAGCTCGAAGATTTCGCCGCTTACTGTTTCAACAAGGCTCATGCGGCATGTTATGGCTTGATTGCATATCAGACAGCGTATCTTAAGGCACATTACCCGGCCGCATTTATGGCCGCACTCATGACGAGTGATTTCGACGATACCGATCGTTTAAGTATCGAAATTACCGAGTGCAAAAAAATGGGAATTGAAGTATTGCCACCAGATGTGAATGAGTCATTTGGTGAGTTTGCGGTCGTCAAGGATAAAAAGCAAATTCGATTCGGTATGAATGCCATCAAGAATGTTGGTCATGGAGCGGTTGATGAGATTGTGCGGGCGAGGGAGGCCGGCGCGTTCATGAGTATAGAGGATTTCATGGCGGCGGTAGATACCCATATCGTGAACAAAAAAGCACTTGAAAGCCTGGCGCGTGCTGGGGCATTCGATGAGTTCCTCGACAGGTCTACGCTACTACACAACCTAGATATTATTTTGGCCTATGGTCAGCGTTTGCAAAAAGAGCGCGCAAGTGGCCAGACAGATTTGTTCGGAGGTCATATCGATGACGTCATAACAGCCAAACCAACCCTGAAGCTGCAAGCACCCGAGACAAAACACACCCCTAGAGAATTACTGTTGTGGGAACGTGAACTACTGGGGATATATTTGAGCCAACGGCCTCTAGAAGCGTTTTCTGTTCTACTTGCAGAGCAAACCACGCCAATTAATACACTCAAGCCCGAACATGAGGGTAGAGCAGTCGTAATTGGTGGAGCTATCACGGAAACGCGTGAAATAACCACAAAAAACGGCCAAAAAATGGCGTTCGTAAAACTTGAAGACGAGCATGGTGAAATAGAGGCTATATTATTTCCGTCAGCATATCAGCAGACGATTGGGCTGTGGGAGCGCGATCGAGTCGTTATCATACGAGGCAAGATAAGCTCTAAGGGTCGGGACGGTACAATCGGACAAGATGTGAAGGTGCTGGTTGATGAAGCCCGCGAGGTTACGCACGAACAGGCGGCCGCCTATCAGATTACTGGGCGCAAAAAGAAGGTGCCAAAACCGACAAAACTTAAAGCAACGGCTGCTTCTAGTGGCGAAACGGTAAATAAGCAAGTTGCCTCACCTCGCCTCTACATTCGACTTATGCGCAGCGATAATACCGAACTTTTGCAGCAGCTTAAGGCGATTGTCGACAGAACCATAGGTGAGCGCGAGGTGGTGTTAGTTCTTGGTCCCGATTCTGCGAAACAAGCCGTGAAACTGCCAAACCGAATCCAAGCTACCGACGATATTGTGAACGAGCTAAACAGTCTCGTGGGTGCTGATATGGTCAAGCTCCAATAAAAGCAGCTTAGCGAATCGTGCCTGAACTTTGTAGAAGTATATAACCAAGAGTTGCAACTGCTACAAATGCTATATCTAACAATGGGTGGTGGAGCACAAATCTCTCACCGCGCACGAGTACTTTATGCCAGGCAAAACTATGGCGCAGCAGGAATGCGAGTAATGCAATCGAGGCGAGCATACTTACCGCAAATTGCGACCATGCTACGTTGGCCGAACTAATGAGTTGCACACGACTAATTTGGCGTGACTCAACGGGTGTCGTTTCTTTTTTAGCGGCTTCCCCGTCTGTTGTTTGAACGGTATTCTCTGGCGTTGCGGTTTCTGTATCTACCGCGGTGGGCCCCTTTACCTCGGTCGTCGTCGGTACGATCTGAGTGTTGGTCGATTGAGAGACAGCTGGTGTCGTCTGCTGTGTGGTAGCAGTCGTTACAGGGATTGCGTACGGCTCTGCGTACATTGCAACGACTATCGTTTCAGGACCAGCTCCTTGATAGTTCGGTGCATTAACGACACCAAACCCAACTTCTTTGTAAGAGGTGTTTAGAATGTTTGCGCGGTGGCCCGGGCTGTTCATCCATCCTGTTATAGTATCTGAGGCTGTTGCAAACCCGTACGCGAGGTTCTCGCCAGCCGTTTGATAACTGTAGCCTGCATTGGTAATCCAGTACCATGGCGTCACTCCAGTTGGTGACACGTGAGACCAATAGTCGTTTTGCATCATATCTTGCGCTTTTGCCTGCGCTGCTTGGCTGAGTGTTCCGTTGAGTGCAAGCGTACCAAGTCCGTTCGCGGTGCGTTGGTTGTTTGTGTCACTCAACAGTGTCGCGACACTCATATCTGTAGCGTAACCGAGTATACTCTTGTTGATCGTGCCAATCCACGAATTTAGAAGAATGCCGACAGTGACAATAGCCACCATTGGCAGGTACGGCCAATACGGCTGCATGTAGTGATTACTGCGTCTGTGATGTGCCCCGGAGCGTTTTCTCTGGGATGAGGTTGGTGGCTTGGGTTTTGTTTTTGCCAGTGTCATGCGTATTTTTTATTAGGTTTACTGCACTTACCATAGCATACTTACGCAAGTGGGACAAACCTGGCGTGGTACAGTGCCATGGCGGCTGCTTGCACGACATTAAGCGACTCTTTACGCCCAAATTGCGGGATTTCTACCACTGTGTCGCACAAGCTCAGTATGTCTGCTTCTATGCCCTCAACTTCTCGTCCGAGTAGTATGGCGAGTTTGCCCGGGGGTGTCCAGCTAGGTAACTGTATGCTATTTGGCGCCTGCTCAAGTGCAACTACGGCGTAGCCGCTGTCCTTTAGCTCGCGTATAACCTCCTCGATATGTGCATAGTGTGACCACGCCACGAGTTCGCTAGCACCCAGCGCAGTTTTATTTATCTGGCGACTAATCTTATCCCGTAGGTGGGGTAATCGTTCGTCGCTGGCGTCTGCGGGGTATGGTGTGTAGCCCGTGAGATACACACGACCAACCCCCATGCATTCAGCGGTGCGTAGGAGAGCGCCCACATTATGGCTGCTCCGAATGTCGTGGGCAATTATTGCAATTTCTCTCATCATCGATAAGTATACGACGTGCGGGTGCCGCTGTCGAAGTCGATAGACGGGCTTTTACTGCCAAGCATAACCAGTTATACTTACTGCTATATGAGTCAAGATGCACGCTTAGACGAAGAGCAGGCTACCCAACGTCGCGCCGAACTATTACACGTTATGTATACCGACACGTCTGCGCTATCGGATAAGCCACTGTTCCAAGATATCCTGACAACCGAGCAGATGCGTCAATATAGGATAATTCCGGTACTAGCCGATCAGAGCAACATTCTCTTCGGTATAACAACCACAACGTCGCAGCAGACAATGAACGCATTGGTTGAGCACTACACCGACCAGAAAGTTGCATTTACGCTCATATCAGAGGCTGGCTTCCACGAGTACATGAACTTGTATGATCCGCCTAAGCAAGTTGTTTACCAAGATATTACAATTAAAAACACCGGCACCGAGCAGCTAGTAGACGAGATTTCTCAAATGCTGCAACAAGTGAAAGCGGATGATATGCTGGCATATCTAGTTAGCCAGGCGCACCGGCTGAACGCAAGTGACATCCACCTCGAGACTACCTCGAGCGATGCTCGTCTGCGCTTGCGTATAGATGGAGTGCTTCACCCGATTGCTAAGCTTGCTGCCGATCGATACCGTATGCTTATCGGTGCTATAGCCAGCGCCGGCAACGTTAGCACCAGTGCAGATTATGCCCAACAAGGTCATATCGCACAGAAGGTGAAGATGGCCGATGAGCATGAAGTAGACGTAAACGTTCGCCTAGAAACGGTGCCGACAATACACGGCATGGATGTGGTGATGCGTCTGTTTAATATGGATCAGTCAATGTACACCCTTGATCGCCTTGGTCTTATGCCCGATCAGCGTGCGGTCGTAGATGGTATTATTGCGAAGCCAAGCGGACTTGTGTTAATAGTCGGTCCCACCGGTTCGGGCAAGACAACCACTTTATACTCAATGCTTAATAGCCTTACAAATGACGAACGCAAGATCATTACAGTTGAAGACCCAGTGGAGTACCAATTCGATGGCATTACACAGATTCCCGTAAAAACGACTGAGAGTGGTGATGACGGCACATTTGCCGACAAACTACGGGCAATCTTGCGGCTTGATCCGGATATTGTTATGGTCGGCGAGATTCGTGATAACGACACCGCCAAAACAGCTCTCCAGGCGAGCCTAACCGGTCATCTAGTACTTGCAACCTTTCACGCATCTTCGGCCGCCGCTGCTTTAACGCGCCTGGGCGACACAATTGGTCAGAATCCACTCTTTGTATCTGCCATTCGCTTAGTGATGGCCCAACGCCTAATTCGCCGACTTGACGACGAAACAAAGCAAGAATACACACCAAGCGAAGCGGAACTCAGCACTATTCGACAGGTAGTCGATAGCCTACCGCAGGGCGTGGAGCGGCCGAATCTTGATGCCCTCAAGTTATATAAACCCGGCAGTTCGGCGGACAATCCATATGGGTTCAAGGGGCAAATTGCAATCCGTGAGCAGTTCCAGATGACCGGAGAAATCCTTGCTATTATGCAAACACACACAAAAGTGTTCTCTACCCAAGACATCGAATCAGCCGCAATCACCAGTGGTATGCGCACTATACTGCAGGACGCAATTTTACAGGTAATCGCCGGTAAAACGACCCTCGACGAAATATTCCGCGTTGTCGGTTGATTGCGCGTACAGGACTGTTGCAATAACAGAGAAAGTACGGTACAATCCTACGGATATGGAGATTATTAAAGACTTAGAACAGACGTTCAAAAAAGGTGCAGTCGTCGACGTGCGCAGTGGCGACACGGTTAAAGTGCACCAAAAAATTAAAGAAGGCGCTAAAGAGCGTGTCCAGATTTTTCAGGGTCTTGTTATCCGTTGCGACCGCAAGGGTAGCCACACCAGCCGTATTACTGTACGACGAATCGCCAGCGGCGTAGGTGTAGAAAAAAGCTTTTTATTGCACAGCCCACTTGTGTTAAAAGTTGAGGTCACAAAACGTAGCAAAGTTCGTCGCAACAACTTGAGTTACATGCGCAAACTTTCTGGCAAATCAGCTCGATTAACCGGTGTTGATTTTGACCGACAGACTGTAAACGACGTACGTGACCTAGAAGCCGAAAAAGCAGAGGCAGAAGCTAAGGCGGCAGTCGCTGCAGAAGCAGAAGCTAAGGCTGCCGAGAAGGCTGCCGAAGAGGCTGAGCTCGAAAAGAAGGCAGCCGAAGTTGCAGCTCGTCACGAAGAAGTAGAAAAAGAAGCTTAAAACTTATATAAGCACTTATATAAGTCGTCTTTCACCAAGAACTTCCGCACCAAAGCGGGAGTTTTTGCTTTTGCGCCGGAAATTCGCTAGCCTTAGGCTATGATAGTTGGTATTGACGAGGTTGGTAGAGGGTGCTGGGCGGGGCCACTGGTGGCTGCAGCGGTTGCTTTGGGCGAACCCATTGAGGGCTTGCGTGATAGCAAGAAGCTTAGTTCAAAACGGCGTAATGTGCTTGCAGCTCAAATTCATGCTACGTCTTTGGGTGTGGGCATTGGATGGGTCACGCCAGAAGAAGTTGATACGCTGGGTCTTACGAAAGCTGTTCAGCTGGCAATGTTACGAGCAATGAAGCTGGTAGATTGTGATTACGACGAAATTATCATAGATGGAAATATGAACTTTTTTCAAAACGTCACTGGCCTCAAGACAAGCAATATTCAAACGCTAGTTCGTGCTGATGACTTGATTCCCGCCGTGAGCGCAGCAAGCATCGTAGCCAAGGTCGCTCGTGACACTCGAATGACAGAGCTCGCAGTGGAATATCCTGGCTATGGGTTTGAATCGCACGTAGGCTACGGCACGGCAGTGCATGCAGCTGCCCTGAAAAAACTAGGCGTGTGTGACATCCACAGAAAATCATACAAACCAATAATGAAGCTGCTGGCATGACGAATTATTCACACGGTCATGATGCCGAAAAGGTCGCAGCCCGATATCTTGAGGTGTACGGATACACGATAATTACCCTAAACTGGCGACATACACGAGCAGAAATTGACATTATTGCTCAGAAGCGTCCACTATTACGAGCCAAAGGCCCACTAGTATTCTTTGAGGTAAAATACCGCAAAACTGATGCACAAGGTAGCGGTCTCGATTACATCACGCCCAAGAAGCTGGCGCAAATGCGCTTCGCCGCAGAGCTATGGGTTGCCGAAAACAGATACGAAGGCGATTACACCCTCGGTGCTATGGAAGTCACCGGCGAAACATACGAAATCACCAACTTCCTTGAAAATATTAACTAACATACCCAAATTACGTTTCTTGACAAGCTAGCGTTGAGAGTGGGTCCCTCTTACTGCTGCAAGGTCGGCCCGTAGCCGTTCTTGTCTTCGTGCTTGGAATACTTCGTAGGGTGATATTCTAATGGAGTCCGGTAGGGTATTTTCTTTGTGCAATGCACAAAAGCCCAAGAAAGGCTCGAGAGCAGAACCAAGAGCTTGTGCCTCAACTTTGGTCTGCATACGGATTTGATCAACCTCTCTCATGCAGCATATTCTAGCATGCCAAATGGAAAATTTTAAGATGACTAGATGAAAAACCCTTGGACTGCTTTGAGGTCGCGGGTGAGCCATGCGACGCGGTTTGCAATTTCTTCTGCACCAACGGTGATGTTGCGCTTCAATAGTGGTTGGTCAACCTTGCTATCAAATAAGTCGTGAAACTTTTGCGCGTATTCGGGTGTGCTGACGCAGCTGGCCGCATAGCGTGGCAGATAATCGTAAGATTTATCGTTCTTAAAGGTATCTTCGAGCCATTGCCAGTTATCGACCAACCATTGCCAGGCTGTTGCACGCGTGTGGCGGTTGCGCAATAGGTACACTAGCCACCTATCAACATCTTGCGGCTTGATAATCTTAGCATCCTTGAGGCGTGCTAAAAGTTGAGTGGCTAGTTCGGGGCTCCGTGTGGCAGTAAGGGCATCGCAGGCGTCGCTCTTGAGCTCGCTGTTTGAGGTGGTGTCATGTAACTTCAATATAAACTGAATGGCAGTTTGGTCGGCTTCCTTAACAGGTAAGGCCATAATGCCGGCACGAAGCTCTGCTGGCAGAGCGGTTTTATTTTTAATAAAGTCGGCAAAAAGCTTTCTTGCATAAGAGCATATCGCTTCGTCCTCAGCATATAGCCCAAGGCCAATAATGAGACTTCGTAGTTTTTGGTCGGATGATGACTCGGTCTTTGACTCGTCCCAGCCAAGTCGTTTGTGTTCGGCCTGGATAAATTTGCCGGTAAAAGACTTGATATGCTTCTCTATCTTCTCATCCAGGTCAACAAATCTGCGTGCTTCGCCGAGCACCAAGCCAATGATGTCCCAGACGGGCTCGCTCGTTTCCTCTGCGTAGGCAGCTAAAAGCTCTAATGTCTCACCATAGCTTTGATAGCCGGCGCGTGCGAGCATTGAGCTACCGTTCAGCACCATAAGGCGGTCGGATTCACTAAGAGCTTTACTCTGTATAGCCTGTACTAATGCAGCCTTCGTTTTAGCTGAGCGATAATCGACAAGGTAGTGACCACGGGCATCCGTATTGATAAATAGGGCATATTTTGATGGGAGCTCGGCCGCGAGCTCCTTACTGGTAAAAACATCAGGTACGCCAGACTGGTTTGCAAATAGCGGCACGGGCCACAATCGTTCGGGGTCTGACTTACTGCGATCATCTAGGAACTGTTCTTGGGTAAGAGCTACGGAATCTTTGGTTTGGTCAATGTGTAGTACAGGGAAACCAGAACGGCTAAGCCACGGTGTCATGAAGCTGGCAATATCTTTACCACTTTCAGCGCCTAGCGCGGCCCACAAGTCATCGCCAGTTGTGTTGCCATATGCATGTTTTGCAAAGTATGCGCTTAAACCCTTACGAAAAGCATCTTCGCCTATGTAATTTTTAAGCATATAGAGTAGTCTACCGCCCTTAGCGTAGACAATACTCGGGTCAAACAGCGAGCTTATCTCGTCCGGATGATGCACATCGATATGCACCGGCTGCACACCAGCTATAGCGTCACGGCGGAAGGCGCTTAGTCCCTCATTAGCAATAAAGCTATCCCACACGTGCCATTCGGGGAACATGCTATCAACTGCCTGATATTCCATCATGTTTGCAAAACTCTCATTGAGCCAAAGGTCATCCCACCAGCGCATCGTTACGAGATTACCAAACCACTGATGGCTTGTCTCGTGCGCAATGACAAGTGCAATTTGCTCGTACGTACTCTGGGCGGTTTCCTCTGGGTACGCAAGCAGGACCCGTTCGCGGTAAGTAATGAGCCCCCAGTTTTCCATAGCACCGCTGCTAAAGTCGGGCAGTGCAACATGATCGGCCTTCGGAAGTGGATACGGCACACCAAAGTAGTCCTCAAAATATTCGATTGAACGTTTCGCTATATCAGCCGCAAACATAAGTGAGTCTGCCGGCTGTGCAGCGGTAGACCACACACGCACATCTACACCAGATTTTGTTTTGGTCGCGTGCTTCTGTAGGTCGCCACAAACGAAAGCAACAAGATACGTACTCATCTTGGGCGACAATTCAAAAGTGGTTGTAAGCCGTTTATTGCTCGTTGACTGTCTGGCGATAGGTGCGTTACCAAGTACTTCTATATCAGCATCAGTTACCAGAGTAATGTTAAACGTCGCTTTTGCTTCTGGCTCGTCAATGCACGGAAAAGCTTCGCGGGCGTGGTGGCTCTCGAACTGTGTGGCGAATAGCTTTTTATCGTGTTTTCCATCCTTAAAATAGCACGGGTAAATCCCGGTCATGGCGTCGGTGATTGGCGCCTCAAAGTCCATCTCTACTGTGTACGCACCGGGATAGACCATGCTATCTGTGTGTAGGCGAACCTCATGCATGGATTTATGAAGATTGATGCGCTTTAGGCTCAGTTCCTGGTCGCCCTTTTTGGTATGTGCTGTGACTTTTGCGCCCGTAATTTTCAGTCCATTGGCGTGAAAAGTTAGCCGTTGGGCGGGTCTCCCGACTTTTTTACCATGAATAGTAACGCGGCCGGTAAATCGCATCCGCTCTTGGTCAATATCCCATTGCAGCGCGTACGCATCGGGTTGAAATTGGGTAAATAGTCTTGATACAGCCGTGCTCATACCGGATTAGTATACCAGACGATATGCCCGAACAGTTGACTCTTTGGGCCGTACGCTCTATACTTATACATGTTCAGGTCGGCCGGCAGGTCGACTTTTTTCATACCTACCAAGCTGACTTACATAAGTACTTATATAAGTCGAACAAACATTAGACCGTAAAGGAGAAATAACTATGGACATGGATTTTAAACAATTAGCAGTTGCTATCCAGGCAATCGCCGAGGAAAAAAATTTACCAGAAGAAACTGTCAAAGATGTTGTGGAACAGGCGCTCGCAGCAGCCTACCGTCGTGATTATGGCGAGAGGGAGCAAGAGGTACGAGTGAGTATGAACCTGCACAGTGGTGAAGTTGATGCGTACATCAGTAAAGAAGTTGTGAATGAAGTCGAGAATGATGACTTTGAAATCAGCTTGCCAGATGCTAAAAAGCTACAAAAGGATGTTGCTGTTGGCGATAAGGTCGAAATCCACGAGAAGGCCACGACGTTTGGCCGCGTGGCAGCACAGACCGCCAAGCAGGTTATTTTGCAAAGGCTCCGAGAGGCTGAGCGCGAAATCGTACTAGCTGAATACGAAGACAAGATTGGAACTGTCGTGAACGCGATGGTATCTCGTGTCGAAGGAATGATTGTGCGGCTTGAACTAGGCAAAGCGCAGGGCATTATGCCTAAGAGCGAGCAAATTCAGGGTGAGCGCTACTACCCCAGCCAGCGGCTTAAGGTGTACCTGAAAGATGTCGAGCGCGGTCCACGTGGCCCGCAGCTAGTGGTCAGTCGTGGTAATAAAGAGTTCATGGAATGGTTATTTCGTGCTGAAGTACCAGAGCTAGAGGCCGGTGCAGTCGAGATTAAGAATATTGCTCGTGAGGCTGGCATACGCAGCAAAATCGCTGTCGCAAGTTCAGTTCAAGGAGTCGATCCTGTAGGAACTTTTGTGGGTGGCCATGGTACCCGAGTAAATGCCGTCGTTGGTGAAGTTGGCGAGCAAGAAAAGATTGATATCATCGTTTGGGCCGACAACGCAAGCCAATATATCATGAATGCGCTTAGCCCGACAAAAGTCGACAGAGTGGTTATCGACGAGACCAATAAGCGTGCCAAAGTGTATGTACCGGAAGACCAGCTTAGTATTGCCATCGGTCGCGGTGGTCAGAATGTGCGCCTTGCAAGTAAGCTAGTTGGCTATGAACTCGATATTGAAGCTGATAAAGTTGAGCATGCCAAAACTGGCGAGGTACAAACAACCGAGCTTCCAAAACAGCCTAAACTGAAGAAGAAAGAGCAGCTCGAAAGCTCACTGCTCGATGCTATTGAAGAACACGGCGAATAACAATCCGAAAAAGAGCATAAATGTAAGTTAGCACTCTTGACCTTTGAGTGCTAACTTTGTTACTATATTAATACACATTAGCCGACCCGGCGTGCCGTAAGTCATTCCGCAGAAACTCAGGTGTCGGTTAGTTAATATAGAGGGAGAATATAGCTATGCCACCAAACACACCAGATTATCAAGAGTTTTCAAACTACCTAACCGAAAATGCTCGGCAAAGCCTCGCTCATGCCAGTACCATTGCTCGCAGTCTCGGTAGTGCGTATATCGGTACCGAGCATTTGTTGCTGGGTCTGCTTGCGCAGGACGGCAGTATGGCCAGCAAAATACTAGAAGAGACTGGCGTAACGCTCGACAAGGCACGCGTGGCACTTAAGCTTTCACCGAAGAGTATTGTCATAAGCATGGGCGCAAAAGGCTACAGCGAAACGGCCAAATTAACACTTCGTATGGCCTACGATGTCGCGCAAGACTACGGGCAAGATTATTGCGGAACCGAACACGTACTATATAGCATTCTTTCTCAAAAAAATGCACGGGCCACGGTACTGCTACGAGATATGAGCGTCAACACAGATGCTATAGTTCGCGAACTCGAAAACTTTCTGAGTAGTCAGTTTGATGAAAGGGAGAACCTAGAATCAGGAAACGGGCGACGATCATCGCGTAAGAATGGTCGTCATGCCAAAAGTACGCTCGATAACTACGGCACAGACCTAACGGTTCAAGCGCGTGCTGGCAAGCTGGATCCCGTTGTTGGCCGAGAAGCGCAGATTAAGCGCGTCATTACTATCCTAAACAGGCGTACCAAAAATAATCCAGTGCTCATCGGCGAACCGGGAGTCGGCAAGACCGCAATTGTTGAGGGTTTGGCGCAAAGAATTGTGTCGGAAGATGTGCCGGATAGCCTACTCGACAAGCGAATTGTTATGCTAGATCTTGCTGGTATGATTGCTGGAACGAAATATCGTGGAGAGTTTGAGGAGCGTCTAAAGAAGGTCATGATTGAGCTCGAGGAAGATACGCGCACAATAGTGTTTATAGACGAGCTTCATCTTATCGTGGGCGCTGGAGCTGCTGAGGGTTCTATGGACGCTGGCAACATGCTTAAACCCGCACTGGCCCGGGGGAAAATACAGGTGATTGGGGCAACCACGACCGCAGAGTACACAAAGCACGTCGAAAAAGATGCTGCGCTTGAGCGTCGTTTCCAGCCCATCCAGGTCCCCGAGACAAACCCGACCGAAACGCTGGCTATACTTAAGGGCTTGCGCAAGCATTACGAAAAGTTTCATGGCGTTCGAATCTCCGATGAAGTTCTTGATGATACGGTACAGTTTGCGAAGCGGTACATTCAGGATAGGTTTATGCCAGATA
>Ga0172381_10000597_pt1 | contig 43830 bp, 51 predicted proteins | sample Leawel6488metaG_FD_119754 | JGI IMG/M metagenome (GOLD analysis project Ga0172381, IMG submission 119754) | Leachate microbial communities from a municipal landfill in Southern Ontario, Canada - Leachate well 64-88 metaG | ecosystem: Engineered > Solid waste > Landfill > Unclassified | place... | reverse complement strand
TTGATGTGTCTTTTCTCCTCCGGTTTCACCAAGCGTATCAAATTCAGTATCCGTTGACTTCCCTACCGGGATTCGACCCCTTAAATCGGGAAGCGTAAAATTGCCACCACCCGGATCCGCAGCATAGGTGTGCCCTATTACGGCGTATAATGCGGCATATGTTGTAAGTGAAACGGCAGCTCCATTACATAACAAGTATCCGGTCGGCGCGGTCGCACCGGCATACGGCATAATTACACCAGACGGAACGCTGTCTGGTGTAGGCAGTCCTGTTAATTGGCTTCCGTCTACAGCCGGAAGCTTCGCGTCACCATCAAGAGCCAATATGTTGTTAGCCGCCGTTCCGACGGTCTTACCACCAAGAGAAACAGCGTCTATCCCTAGATTAGACTTCTTAACCTTTTTTTCAGCCCACCCGTCCGCTGAATCCTCTATAAGAATAATGTCGTTATCAGCAAACGACGTCTTTTCGTCTTGAGCGTTAATGTCACCGGCATTTCCTATAGCCCCGTTCTCCCCGGTTGCCCCTGTCGGACCGGGTACGCCGGTATCAACGTCTGCTTTAACCTGTTGAGCAATAGCCGTTAGCTTATCCATAGCAGCCTCAAGAGCGTCAGCGTCTATACTGCCCTGTGGCGACAAGTTCTTATCTTGTGTGAGCGGCTCTACCCTTTTAAGTTTTAAGGTCCACCCGGTTTTAATAGGGCTTAAGAGCGACGCCACCGTGGGGTATGTGACAGTTTTAGTGTCAACGTCTATCGAATAGGATGTCGTTATTTGCGACACCACGCCTGTAGGCGACGTCATCCATATTTCAATATCGGCCCCGTCCGCAGTCAATATTTCAAACGTGTAGGTAAAGTCACGAATTATACCATTCCCGGTAAACGTGTTATAGGTGTTCGTAGTCGATAGCATTATTCCACCACCCCTTCGGTTTTCTGTGCGTTATATCGAAAGTGTCGCCTTCTGAACATCTTATCCATAGCGTTACTATCGGTTTCGTTGACCTTGTTTTTCATCAAATACTTTATCTGTTTCAATACGTTTTTGCTCATTATGTTTTTCTTCGTCATGGTTTTTATATACGCCCGTTTTTCGTTGTCCGTAGGTAATTTTTGAATTTTGCTGTACAGATACTTTGCTCGCGCTCCGTTCTCTACGCCTAGTTGCTTTACCAATCTGTCGTTATACGACAATTTATTCCGCTTATCATTTATAACGTCTACTATCTTGTCGGCAAGAGGCCGGTTAGATACTGCAATTTTCCGAATTTTCAATTCCATGTCTTTTGGCGAAAGCTTGCTTAATGATTCATACGCAAGTTCAGCCTGTTGGTGTTGGTAAAACTTATCTTTCGCCTGATTCTTCAAAAGCAACTGCAATTCTGTATAGTCTGCGCCATACTCTTTTATTTCTTCTTGCGATATGGACCTATAAAACCTGCTTACGAATGGTATCTCTTTGACAGCCGGCTGTCCTTTTGCTACACCAAACGCAGTGTTGACGGTCTTACTTAAAAATCGCCCCGTTCCACCTATAAGTTGCTCAAAAGCATAATTCATATCAGCCGGAGATATTTCAATTCCCCTATCCCCTGCCCATCGAGCCATATCAATAAAAGTTTTCCCTGCCGCTTTTTCTTTCAAACTATCAAAATACTCTATTGACGCAGGCGCCGTTACATCCCAATCGGGGCGTATCTTACCGCCACTCCACGATCTGTTTCGAGCTATATCAGATGGCAGGTCTAAGATTGTAGGCATTAACGCCGATACTGCATCCGTTCCACCTGTAGGATTGAACGCGTCTATGATAGACGCAAATATCGCGCTTGCGGCGTCACTTATGTTAGTCGCTTCACCAGAACGCATGTCATCTATATAATCCAGTGTAACTTTTATCGGTTTTAATCCCCACGATATAGGAATAGTTATATACTTTATCCCTTTTGTAGTAGGAATCATCACATTAAATCCGTTAAGCCTATCCCATTTGCTTACCCGTTTACGCCAATCCTTATCAATTTTATCGTTATATTCAGAAACGGCATATACCGCCCCGGCAAGAATTGTTAATACTGTGGCAAACACTTTAGGGTTACGCATAGACCGAAGCATTTTTGCTGAACCCTGTATAGACGCATTTGAAAACATCCATAACGCATTTGTTATAGGTGAACCACAACCCATCTTATTAAAGTTTAAAGAGGCTTCCTTCGCTAATACGGCGGCCTTCTCGCGGCTAATCCCTTGCGCTAATGCTTGCCGATATACCGATAAACGGGTAGAATCTTCAAATATAGTGTTCCAATTATCAACGGCCTTTAATAGCGATTGTGCTATTCTCGCAGGATCATTACGGTTAATCCGACGAATATTGTCCAGGTCTATTTCTAACTGATCACGCGTAGATAACCCCATGCCGCCGGTCGTTCCGCCGTCCATCTTCATTTGCTTGTATAATCTTGCTCCGGGAGTATCTTTACCCCTTATATAATCCGTTATATCCTTTATGCTCTGCGGATCCTTTAATGCTGTCTGCAATGCTCCTTTAGCTCCCATTTCTTTCTTAGACGCAAGATATACCAATACTTCTTGAATATCGCGTATCTTGTTTGGCATAGCAAATTCAGGATTGAACCTTGTCATTAGGCTTGAGTATAGGCGCGTAAACATTTTTACAAACCGCATAATCTCGTCGAGTTTCGCCCGGTTAACGCCACGCAAGGCCATAGCTAATTGAGGGTCGTTAATCTTTAAATATACCGGCTTCCCTTTTTCTCTCAAAACTAATACGGTCGGGTCTGTAATGTTTTCTATTAGCGGAGTTTCCTTGTCAAATTGAAAGCCAATAGCGCGCGGCCTTATTTCTTCAAATAAACCGTCAAAGTATTCGTTCTCCCGGACAAACCGGAGTGTATAGTTATCAACGATATTCTTTTCTGCGCGGACAATGGCGGACTTATAGTTAGCAACAACATTTGTGAGAATGTCTGAAATCTCAAGTTCACTGCCTTTGGCGCGTTTAATCCCAGTTCCCTTAACATTGAATCCTCGGCTAACCAAGACCTGCGCTATGTCATCATTATCCCCTAATACTCTGTTAAGCGGAATGTGATGTGCATATCTCACACGCAACGTGTCATATAGTTCTTGCGTAATTACTTGCCCTTCCAATAGAGTATCGAGCGTCTTGTTGTTTAGCTCTTGAATCTCGTTTGCTATACGCTCAATATCACGGAAGTATGGGCGCGTCATTAAATCAGCTGTAATGTCAGCAGCTTCAACGTCTGTCATGCCTGCGGCTTTCTCCCCGATTGCGGCATTACGTTCTGGAGCATGCCGCGCTATTAAGAATTTATCAATCTCTTTTGCCAGGACCGTATCTGATACGTTAAGACGCTTTGCCGCGGCTACAATGTCTTTGTCTACATTGGTTATCAGCTTGTCGGCTTCTTCCATACGAGCGCCCACTCTGCCCCAATAACGTATCTCGGCTTCGTAAGGATTGTTTGTTTCGGACACGTTTGCGCCGTCTTTCTGTATAAGCTTTTTAACGCGCAACCAATCGTCCTCAATGTATTCGCGAATATCAAACCACTTATCGTTAATCATTTTTCCGGCTTCGGGAATAAGGCTTATGTTTAAAAACCCAGGTGACATCTTTGGTCCGTTGGATATATCCGGCTTAATCTGTTCGCTATCGAACGCAATATAGGCGTCTTGTTCGTTATTCCCCATCTTACGTTGAGTATCTCCCTCAAATGAGTTTTGATATTTTATTCCGTCATACCCTTTTTGCTTCATATATTTAACAACATCGGAAGGATTCTTTATCAATCCCTGCTCAAATTCTTTTGCAAGCGGCCCGTCATTAGCCGCACCAAAATATTCTTCGAGCATACCCATGTCGGACCAATCCCCTAAATCAGATACAATGTCATAAGGGTTATTGATTGTAACCTTGAAAGGCCGAACAACTCCATCTCCACCCATTCTGCTTTCTGCTTGTCCTTTGCTGCCAAAATGAAATCCCAGTTCTAATATCTTTGACGGATCAAACTTATCAAATGCGACTTGCGAACCATGCCATAACGTCTTTTCTTTAGGATTACTATTATCTACTTGTTTTTTATCTTCTGCCTGAGCGATTGCCTTCTTGTCCTGGTCCTTAGTTAAATCAACCTTCTTAACCTCCGCGCGTAGCGCAACTTCAAGCTCGCGTCTGCGTTTTTGTTTTGCTTCTAATTCTGCTTTCTTCGCAAAATCGCTGCTTAAAATCTTATTTGCTGTGGCTATCTGCTGCTCGTCGTTTTTCAATGCTTCTTTATAAGCGGCTATCTGCCTATCTGAGCTATTGAATATTGAATTATCAAGCGACGCGAACGTGCCGACTGGATCGTTAGAAAAGCGGCCACTCATATAAACACTCGGCTTATCCGATATTCTTATGCTAATATCACTTTCAATGCTGCCCTGTTGCTGTATCTTTTCGGCAAATAGCGGATAGCCTAAGTATTGGCCTATCTCTACCGGGCCAGTTGCCACGGTTTTTATCTTTCCTAGTTCAGCCATAAGACCGGCAAGCGCTTCTGCTTTGTCTGTATACTCACGCGGCCCTATTTTAATTTTAAACGTTTCTTTTGTGGGCTTCGTAGGCATAGCGGCTTTAAAATTCTCATATCCGGCTATTGTGCCTTTCCATAACTCGATACGGCGCGGTACGGTTTCGAGCGCCTGTTTCGCTTTTGTCCGTTCAGTTAAATGCGCTTTCTGCAACGCTTCCAATTTTCGGACTTCCCTGTCAATATCGGACTTCTCTTTAATCATTGGGTTATCCGACGATAACGCTTTCATAGCTTCAAAAGGATCTATGTCCTCGCCAAAATCTATTTTGCCCTTATCTCCACGCATAAACTGTTCAATAGCCTTTGACTTCGATTCAAGTATCTGATAAATGAACGTATCTAATGAACCTTTTTGCGCGTATCTGTAAATCTTTATTTCTTTGTTCATATTGCCCGGACGATCGCCGCGGCCTTCTCTTTGAATAATATCGCGCGGCCGGTAGTTCGCCGGAACGCTCAAGTGATGCATGGCATATAATCTCTTTTGGATATTCGTTCCCGTGCCTAATCCGTCAGTGCTGCCAAACAGAACGCGTATGTCACCGTTATTCATTTTCTCAAATATAGCGTTACGTTCTTCTTCGTTTTTAGCGTCGTGAATAAAGGCTATTTCATTTTCAGGAATACCCGCTTTTGAGAGTTGTTTCTTAATGTACACTTGCGGATTAAACGCAGCGGTTTTATCCGGGGCCGGCTTATCTATAAATATTACCTGTGTTCCCTTTATTCCCGAAACGTCTTTATAATCAGCCAAGACGTTCTTTATAACAGTTTCAACCTTGCTATTCGGATTCGCCGGTAAGGTAGGATCAACCAATCGCATATCAAGCGCGCCCATGATACCGTCTTGCATAACAACAAGCATAATGTCGTCGCCTTTTTGGGGTTTCCCCTTACGCTTTTTAATAGCTTCTGCTCTTTCAATAAGCGTTTGAGTATATCCTTGTAGCTCTGGTGACATGGGGCATACAACGTTTTCAGCTTTGCCGCCTTTTATAATCGGCAGGTTTTCTCCACGTTTAAATACTCCTGACGCTATCAACATTTGCTGCGTCTGAATATCCCACGCTTGCCCTATATAACTGCGGAGAATAGGCAAGTTTAAGAAGTTAGTAAACCGTGTTACCGGCTTATACCGTGATCCGGTTACGTCTACCTCGCTACCGCTAGTCGCTACAGCAAAGTTGTTGAGCCATGCGTCTAATCCTTTTAATCCATGCTCTTGCAAGAGTTCTGGCTGTAAATACTTCATCATTGTATATGCTTCTACAATGGTGTTGGATATAGGCGTGCCGGACGCGAATACAATCTTCCCGTTTCGCGCGCGCATGATGTTGGTCTTTAGGTGCATATCCATAGCCTTCTTAGACGGCTGCGCTGTTCCCATGCCCTTTATGCCTTGCTTTACCGTTGCGTAACCAAGATTTTTATACGCATCAGATTCATCGGCGTATATGGCGTCTACCCCCAATTCCTCAAAATAGAGTAGGTCAAGCTTCTTGCTCTGGTCTAACTGTTCAGCAAGATTCGCTTCTAATTGTTTAATGGACGTTTCTATATTTGCAACGGTAATCCTGCTGCCCTGATTCTTTGCTTCGTCTTTTGCTGCTCTTAGATCGTCTATTTGCTCTTGCAGATAACTCTGCCACGCTTCCGGCGATACCGGCAGAGCTTCTAAGTTATCATGTGATAAAACGATAATATCCCAATTCCCAGTTGCCGCGCGAGCAAGAAATGATTTTAGCTTGTCTTTTGAAAAGTTCTTTTCGTTAGCTATCAAGACGTTGGCGTTAGGATATAACCCGTTAATGTGATTGCGCCATGAAGGAATAGTGGCCTTAGGAACGGTTATAACGGACTTGTTTGATAGCCCAAGCCGCTTGCTTTCCATAGCCATGATAATCATAGCGGCCGTTTTCCCTGATCCAACGGAATGTGCAAGCATAAGCCGGTTAGATATAATGCCGCGGTATATCGCGTTTTTCTGTGACGGCCGTAATTCTTTTGGCAGAAATTTATTGTTCATGCCAGGGAACGTCAAATGCTCGCCGTCATATTTTCTATCAATCGTTGTATTCCATTCGTCATTATATGACTGCTCGTATTCCGCGCGCCTATTATCATCTTCCCAAAACCATGACTTAAACTTCTCTTTCAACAACTCTGCTTTTTCTTCTGCTAGCGCCGTCTGTTCTTCGTCTAAGACTTTACGCTCTATCTCCTTACCAGTCGCAGGATCGTTTTCTTTAACCTTATTGAATATCTTTACCGGCTGTCCGTTTAACACCCTTTCAAATAATTTCTCTCCGGATAACGCAGATACGCCCCATTCTTCAACACTACCGCCCCAATAGGTCCGATACTTGCCTTTTTCAACCGCATATACGCCAGTTGCTGTATTAAGCACAACGTTACCTGACAAGCTAAGACTATTAAGAAATTGCGTGTATGTTTTCGGTTTTACCCACGGCACGCCGATTGCAATGTCTATCTTGTCGAATGTTAAATGTTCAGGAATGACTTTTCTAAGTTCTTCAATGTTTCGCTCGTAAACAGGGTTTATCTGTTGCGCGGCTTCGGCGTCTTGTAGTTTCTGTTTTACGTTCCCTGACAGATACTCGTCTTTCAGCGTTATGACATCACCGTTCGGATCGCTGAACACCAAGCCCTTAGATAGTAGCTGCTTCTGTATCTCCGGTATTTCCGTAGACAGCAACTCTTTCATGTAATTCCAGTTTAATTCTCCATATTCACCTAACGATATTTTTAGGGCAGAGTTAATGTCTGCCGCATACTTCGGCTTAACGTGCGGCATGTTCTGACGCTCTTTAAAAATACCGCGCTTGTTATACGTCATTCTTCCCTTATCGCTCTTTTTAACATCTTCAAGCGACGAAAGAAGCGGCGCGTCCGGATCATCAGATATAGCGTCAATGTTCTTGTCTTCGTTTAACGCGCCATGACTTTTTACAAATTTATCGTATACGGCATTTAACACCTTCCGCTTTGATTCTATTTCAGCGTCGGGAGCGTTAACTCTTTCAGCGTGTATTAAATCCCTAACGGCATCGCGTATGCCAATCAATCCCTCAACACGTTTTACTTCGGCCGCGGCTATATCTTGCGCGACAAGTTTTTCGTCTACCTTCTGAAACAGCTTTCCGTCTTTAACGATATACGCGTTTTCTTTTACCTTGCTATGCTCCGGAGCAACTTCGTCTTGCTCGATAACCTTCATCTTTTTTTCTGTGGTATATATATCTTTAGGCAAACGATCAATTGCCTCTTTTAGCTTTGCCTCAAAGTCCTCATTACTTTTAACTACAATCTCGTCCTGTGAGTATAGCCCGCGATCAAAAAGCATGTTGCCTAATACCTGGTCCGGGTTATCAAGAAAATATTTATTAACGAACGCTTCTCTTTCTCCTTTTGCAAATATCTCTGTGCTAACGAAGTCAGGGTTGGTTACAGCTTCGCCCTCTTTTAGTTTCTGCAAGAAAATAACGTCGGTAACTACTTCGGTATTAGCGTTCTTTTTAAAAGCGTCTGAAGGCAGCCGGAAGGCCCCCAGAAAACGCGCGCGCTTATTCATATACTCACGGGCCTTTGGGTCTTGCTTATCCATAGTGCCTTTACTCGTAATAAACGCCACTATGCCGCCTGGCTTGACCGTGGCAAGAGCTTTAGCAAAGAAGTAGTCATGTAACATCAACCCTCCGGGGATCCCCTGCGCTTTGGCTCTTGGGTCGTAAGGCTGATAGCTTGAAAATGGTATGTTCGATATTATTACATCGTAGTAATTTGAAGGTAGCTTTGCTTCTTGTAGACCTTTAACCTGGACATTTGATCCGGGATATAATAACGTGGCTATTCGTCCGGTAATGCTATCAAGCTCAACTAAAGAAAACCGTTTGCCGTCTTGTGGCGCAAGCCCAATAAAATGCCCTATACCTGCGGACGGTTCAAGCACGTTGCCGGAATGAAAGCCCATAGAAGATACTGCTTGCCACATGGATTTAATGAGTTCGGGCGATGTGTAATGCGCGTTAATTACGGACGCGCGCGCGGCTTCGTATTCCTCTGGGGTTAATAACGATTTGACGTCTTTATACTCTTTGGCCCAATCGTCATTGTATGCGTCAAAGGCTTGTTTCATTCCGCCCCAACCGACATATTTTACAAGGGCAGTTTTTTCTTCGAGAGTAGCCGGGCGTTTTTCGGATTCGATCTGCTTGAGTAGTTTTATTGCGGAAAGATTGTTTTTGTATTTAGACTTTATGCCACCTTGCCCTATTTCGTCGGCTTCGGTGATTTGGTAGTTGCCATGTCCTTCTTTGACTGGTTTATCCAGGCGCTCCCGATGTCGTTCAATTCCGTTTCCGTCAGCGGCACGTTCAGGAATCCGCCCTCCGTCTGCGGCTCCTCCTCGTCCATCGGCAACTGCATTGGGTTCATTCCCGCCTTGTATAGCGCCTGTTCTTTCTTGTTCATTTTGGACCTCTCCTGTGTCTTTAAGTATACCCGACGTTTTGGCTTTTGGCAAGCTCGCATCTTCCGCTAATCGTGCTTTTGTAATATCTTCTTTTATAAGACTTATTAAAGTATCATACGCCTCGGTATTATCAGCGTCTATTCCGGGCCGCGGCTTAAATACTTTCTTCCTCTTTTCAACGTCTGCCAGTTCCGCTTCAAGCTCTTTTACGGTCTTAGATTTTATTTGCGGCGGCCCTTTAACCGGCCCTGGCTGTGGATCCACTACAGGCACTTTCTTTACAGCATTACCGTTGCTATCAACTATTTCAACGGACCGGATAGGAGCTTCTATTCCGTTTCTAGTCGGGATAACATCGAACGTTGTTATCTTGTACGTCGGTCCTTTTGCCGGCGTTCCCGGTACTTCGGTTACTTCTTCTTGACCTGTCGCTAAATTAGTTTCTTTTATACGGAGTTTTGGCCCCATAGGTTCATCGGTCTTTTTAGCAACCTTGTTTTTTCCCGACTTTTTCTCTACGGGTTTTTCCTCTGCCTTTGCCTGTCGCACTTTTTCGTTTTTCTCTCTAACTTCTTTCCAATATGCCTGCGCTTCGGCTTCTGTAACCTTTTCAACTCTTTCATAATCGACATGCCCGCCATAATGTTCTGGCGAGATAGCCCCAACCCCACTCGCGTGTGTGCTTATAACTGTTCCTATCCAGGGCGTTTCCCCTCGGACCTTAATACCATCGTCAGACGGCAGAAGTCTTACTCTGTCGCCAATCTTTATACCTTTTTCGTTCGATACCTGCTCTATCTCTCCGTATCTTTCAGGGTTTTCTATTTGTTCCTGCATCTGTTCTTGCCATAAATTGTTATGACCGACAACGCTTTCCTCTGTGGGAAGAATCCTGTTCGCAAGATTTTCTTTATACAATTCAGATACTTGCTTTTTAAGCTGCGGATCACGTTTCGATAATTCACTTTCAACGTTCATCTTGATTATATCGTTCACCTTTTTATCCCAATTGCGTTCTGCTATATACCCCTGGTCATGCTGCATTTCCATAGCGACGTTATCAACAATATCAGATAGTTCTTCTTCCGAACCTTTAAACCCTTTGTCTATGACCTGTTTCTGTATCTCTCCGCGTAATTCTTCTGTCTTTTTCAAATATTCAGCTTCAAAGTCTGATTCTATTTTTTCTTTCTTTTCTTTAATGGCGTTAAGTTCCGCTTTTATAGCTTTTTTGTCAGAACCTTTTTTTTCTAATTTTTTCACAAGAGCATTATGTTTATCTTGCAACGGCTTTTTTGCGGCATATACCTTATCCATCATTTCATGATCGCGCGTTGCATAATCCTTATAATTCATTTCACCTATGGTCTTTAGCGAATAATCCGGCACAATCTTCGTCATATCTTCATTTTCGGCAGCAGTTAGTTTTGCTCCGGTTTTTTTCTCGTATTCCTGAACGGCCTTTTGTAGTTTCTTGGGATTTTGGATAGCATCTTCTAACGGCTTATTCGGTGTGCCGGACACGCGCGCCTCGGCTACATGCGACGCTATAACGCCGCTTACTTCCGGCCTTATTCCCTGTATCTTCTTTTGTATGTCTTGCGCAACAACATCAACGTTTTTATTGTATGCCTTTATATCTTCTGGTGCTGTTAGCTTTCTTGGAGCAAGGCGGAATTTAGCAAACTTAGCTTTCAGCCATGTAGCGGCCGCGGATTCAAAAGACGTTCCTTGCGCGGCTGTGCGGATCGCGGCCTTTGGCGGCATGTTTCTTACGTCATATCCCGCTGCCATTAACTTTGAGCTAACTTGTTTCATGGCACTTTCGAGTAATCCTGACTTTGCAAGATTAACGGCTCCGCCAACAAGCGCAATATCAGCCATTGATTCCCCAAACCCCATAGCGACCTGTAACGCGTCCGGAGTTGATTCAGGGAGCAGTTCTGTTATCATTCGTTGCTCAAAGGGAGAATATTTCTCGCTTTTTACCGAAGAAACGACTATGCTCTTAGCCTGGTCGTAAACTTCAAACGCAGCAGCAGTAAGCGGAGATACCATAGCGATAGCAAGCATAGGAGCTTTGTTTATAAAAGTGTTAAGACGTTTTTGCCCTATTGCGATATTCGCTAACTCTTTGTCACCGTAAACGCCTTTAACCATACGCTGTGTAAATAGATCTAAAGACTTTTCGGCGGCCGCCTTTTCCATCGCTATATCGTATTCAATATGAGCGTCTTTAGAATATTCGTCCATCTGTTCAGTAATTGGCAGTTGCCATACAGATAACGGCTCTACCGGCTTATTTGTAAACTCATTTGTGACAGGCGATATTTCATTCTTTGGAACAGGCGAAAACGCAGCGTCAAAGACGTTCTCTTTTGCTGCTCGTAATTCAGGAATAACTGACGGCGCTTCGGGTTTTGGAGTAGTTATTGCTTTCCCTATCGCGCCCCCTACTTTTGCGCCTAATGTAACCGGATTGATTAAGTCTTTTACCGGTCCGGAAAAGGCGTCGCTTAACGCTGTGTGTAGAAAATCATTTTGTGTTGCTTCGCCCTGTGCAACAACTTCCGGTTTTTCATCAGCCCAATCAATATTAGCTACTTGTGGGCCTTCATCTATCCACGCTATATTAGAATCGGCAGGCTGTAATGTTTGTTTATCCACTATTCAACCCTTTCTTTCCGTCCATCCGGGTAAAATTTCCACTTAATTCCGGTCGTTCTATCTACGCCTATACGGCCTTCCGGAAACTTAATCAGGTCCGGATTTTGTTTAATCAGAGTAGACGCGCTTGCTGCGGCATGTGCTTCTTGAGGTGTTTTACCGGCGTTCACGCCGACAAAAAACATTGTGAGTGTATCCATAACCGCCTTGCCGCCTTCTTTTAGAATAGATTTTGCGGCCGCCTTCACTTGAATTTGCTTTGGATCTTCTTGAACGTCGTTATCTTCCGGCAAGTCTTTTAATGGACTTGCATAATTCAATACTGCATTAACAACGATATTTAACTTGTCCTGTGCTATATCCTTACCATTGGTCGTGTGAAGCATTTTTACTAAGAAGTTTGACACTTCCTCTTTGCTCTTTGAATTAAATACGCTTTCTATTGCGGCCTGAACAGAATCGTTATTACTGTCGGTCGGAGTATAATACCCCTGTTGGTCAACGGCCGCCTGAATAGCCGTTCCCATTTCCGGATCGTTCATTGTTACGGAGCTAATATAATCATCGGCATTTTCAAAGTTGATTTTCTTATCCATGATGTCTTTAATAACCGCCAACCGGTTATTCACCTTGTCCACCTGGACCTGTCGCGCCGCCTTACGCTCAAGAACAACGGCCCCCTTTTCCAGTTTCCAATTTAAGGCGTCATACGTTTCCTGTGGGATTCTCGGCTTTACACTTTCAAGTAACGCCTGGGATTCTTTTATCGAACCGGTAGTATATAGTTTGTTCATAACCGCTTTTTCTGTGGCCTTTGCGGTCCATTGGTCGAGCGTTCTCTGTCTTGTTTCCGGATCGCTGCCCTGGGTATCGCTCAAAAGATTGCTTTTTTCCGCGATTTTGACAAGCATATTATCAAGGATTTCCGGAGTATTCGCCGTCGCTGATTCGTTCTCAAGGTTCGTTAACGTCGATGTCATTGTCTTAGCTTGTGTCAATCTGTACTGTTGCCCCTCATGGCTCAGGACACTATTCTCTGTTGATATTTGATAGCCGCGAGCTTCGGCTAAAAACTTTGCTCTAACCCTTTCACTTGGTATCGAATTGGCATAATCCGCGGTAGCTTTTTCTATACTCGCCCTTGTTCGTATCAACGCATCTTTTGATTGGTCCCCTATCTGCAACATCACTCCTTTAGGCCGCTGTTTGGTATTCCCTTCCATGTCGGTATAATCTTCGGGAGTTTGGTCGTACTGTATCATCTGAACGTGCTGTTTCAAATTGTTCAGATACGTTTCTTTCATCACTTCTTCATTCAATGCCTGTTGTTTTACTATGTGGCTCTCAATAACATCGGCCCCGGCTTGAACTGTTCGCCCTAGTTGCGCCGTTGCTTCGCCTACGTTTGTTTCGTAAGACGCCGGCAACACATCGGGTACTCTTGGACCTTCAACTTGCATAGGTCTAGCAAGCGGAGTTTGAACCCCTACCTGATTTTCGTATACTGGAATTTTCATTACCACACCCCTCCGCCGTTCACTCTCGGTGTTGTTGTTTTATTTGTCGGCATTTTTATCGAGCTTCCCATAGTAATGCCCGTACTCGCTGTCGATGACGCTGTTGATAAAATAGTACCTAACGCCTTTATGTTCGCGGCTCTTTTGACATTCTTCGCCGCGGCTTCATACTGCGACTTCTGAACACCGAGCGCCCATATTTGGTTCGTTGCGTCATTGTTGATATTCCACGCCTGTTGATTCGCAGCGTTTATGATGTTTGCACTTTGCGCGTCAGCGTTGTAGCGTATAGCGATTTCGTCCATCTTCGCTTTATCCATTGTGTCTTGTTCAATATCCGCCTGTGTTACGGATCCGCCGCCAACACCGGACGCCGCGCTTGCGGCCTTTTGCGCGCCTAATATCTTCGTAACGCCCTCTTTCAAGTTTTTATCCTGCATAGACGCGTCAAGTTGTGTGGCTTGAACGTTCTGTTCCATGTTCTGCTTTGTAAGCATAACGTTCTGCGCCGCTGTTTTTCTTACAGCGTCAGCCTGGTAATCGGTATTTATCGCCGCATCGCTATACATTCGTGATTGAGCCGCACCTTCTTGCGCTTGTCCGACTGCCGATACAGTTCCGGCCGCCATGCCAACTGCCATAATAACGCCCATTGTTGCGAATCCCCCTGTGGGGTCGCACGCCCTAACCCTGCTTGCCTGATTGTGCCTATGCCATAGTTTATACATGGATTATCATTCTCCTAAAAGTGAACCTGTGAAACAATAAGCCTTCTTTTCCAAAAGGTTCAGCGTCGTTAATATCTGCTCCCAGATAACGGAGCCACCGGATAGCTTTCGTATTGCGCGCGTCTACATGATTAAACAGGACGTCATAGTTATCAAGAAAGCCATCTATAATATATTTCGTGTCCCTAATGACCTCCCTTGACACTTTATTTAATCTTTCCGAACCTAGCATCCAGATAATCGCCCTATTTTCGTCAGCAGGGTCCTCGACTAACCCGAACATACCAACCGGCTCACCCTGAATAACCGTAAGGCATATTGTTGACAAATAGAACGAATATGTAAGAGCCTCAACCGGTTTTAAATGGCTCGACGCCCATATCTCGTCAATATCGTGTTTCCTTAACCGCGTCTTGAGGTATACGATGTCCTGCATTGTAGATTTTCGTATGTCTACGTTCTTAATCTTTACTGCGTTATTCTCTGCTGTCATAACGTTATACATTAGACATCCCCCCCGGAGTTATAGCTCCGCATATATAACGAACAGTAAACGGCAGCGGATCCGTTTGTCTTAAACATATTCTTGCGCCATCTTCCATCCCACCGCCTACAGTATCTTTAATTTCACCGGAATAAAGAGCTACCGCTGTGTCGTAATTTGTTATCGCGTCACCACGAAGCATATACATTTCGTCAAACGTCGGCCCTATATATCCACCGCGCGACTTATATACACCAAGAACGAACTGCGATATTTTCATTTTTCGCCCTTGTGATGACCCGTCTTTTAGCTGTATATCCACGTTCATTGTTTCAACGTCAGAAATGTACGGTATGCCGACATGGACCAATTCAGCTGCGGTATCAAGCGTTATTTGCCCTGATTCGTCTACAACCTGTTGAGCGCATACGCTCCCGTCAGCTAGTATGCTTACTGTTTTACCAATCAAATGCGAGCCGACTGTTATAACTTTCGCAGCCGCGCCATCATAAGTAATGCCGCAGTCCACAAAGAATTGATCTTCCGGGTCCTCGGAGGCCAATCTCTTTACCATTCTTTCAATGTACCGAACATCCCCTCTTTTAACAACAAACCATGCCTCACTGTGTTTATACGCCGATGCAACGGACACATCCTCAAAGAAATCTTCTCCGGCGTTAGTATCATGCTGTGTCCATGCGGCTATTTCCTGTTCACGCAAATACGTCATAGACAAAAGAACTCCGTCCTCACGAATAGCCCAAACAAGCCTATCGGGTGTCTTTTGATAATCCATTGCGACTATCTCATGTCCGAAGAAGAAATGGTTAGCCATGACCGTCAAATCTGACCCGGTAAAGCTGTACGAAGATAACTCATACCCTACATCGCGGATTGCCCCGCCCATAGCTTGAACGAATATCGCCCTGTTCCCTATGGTAACAGCATCAATTTCGCTCGCGCCCTCATAGCCGTTGACGCGCTGTTCTGTTGACGTTGGTGTTAGGACCGTGCCAGGATCCCCAATACTCCATTCAGATGACGATGTAAGAGCAAGGAGCGTCGTTAACGATACAAGGTTGTTAATCCCGTTAACTTCGCGACTAGGTAAATTGACAGTAATGCCGTCGCTATCAGAAAGCGGAGAACCTCTTGAAAAGTCATAATAGTTTCCTATCTTTGTCATCCAGTTTGTTTGTGGTTCAAAATAACTATTTGAAAAAATAAGTCTATCTTGTGTGCTGAACTCTACAACGGACGGCCACCCGCGATAATCGCTCCACGACCCCTCTGTCCAATCATCAGTTGCGGTAGTAGCTGCAAATGTCCGTTTTACGTCTGCGGTAACGACCGTACCTGACGTATACGCTGTTATTTGCGCTATCCCGGTCTGATAAAAAGGGTCTGTGGTAAGGTCTACCCCTATCGTTCCGGACGAAACAGCGTCAACTACAAGCCTTACCAAGAACGGTTCGGCGTTATTTGACATGTCCTCTGTGCCGTATGTATCAACATTAAAGTCACTGGCCCCGGTAAACGCCCTCAATTTCGTCCACGTTGCCCCGCCATTGGTAGATTTCTCTACTCTGAACCCTGACGTCCATGTGCCGTGAGATATGACGCGCCATGTGCCGCCGCAAGCGATACTGGTACTTGTTCCGGCCGCTGTCATGCTTACCTTTTGCCCTTCAACGTAATGCCGCAGTTGGAACAATGCGCCTACTCCGTCATTCGCGTTAGGAGCATGTGTCGGCTGAAATACTACAAGACTAGCTTCGGCCCATTTTTCTGCAGCAAGGTCTGTTGCGAATGTTCCGGACGTATGTTTTTCCTGGCATTGATATACCGTAGCGCTTTCCGTAACATAATCGCCTATTTGATACGCTGTTGTCGTAGCCCACGCCTTAGCGGTAGCTGTAAGCGTCACTCCAAGCCCAGATACCGCGCTTGCTTCAATGAGTATAGACGGGTCATCGTTAGCGAGTTGGAACGGTCCACCGGCAAACGGATAGTTTTCAAACGTCCAATTAGTATTGCTTGTTCTATAAAGTAATTTTGTCGGAATGTCAGGATGTGCGATAAATAGAATATCGGCAGATTGAGTAAACTTTAACCAACGCAGATCGTTTTCGTCATAGGGAGTGGCTATTTCGAGAAGCGTCTGTGCGACAAACTTGCCCGCGGTAACATCATCGGCAAACGTTCCGGCTGTATGCGCTATATCGCAATAATACATCACATTGGTATGAACGACGTATTCCCCTTTTGCGTATACCGTACCTGTTAGCCATGTCGTTGAATCCCATTTTGCGCTATCTCCTGCGAATGTTGCCCCTGCGGTATGTGCGGTATTACAATGATAATAATTTGCTCCGTTTTTAACAAAATCACCTACGGAATACGTTGTGCCTGTTACCCATGTTGTGTACTTTTGTATCTGTCCGGCCGCTGCTGTTTCGGTCGTAACAGTAAAGAACCTCACATAATATTCGCCTATTTCAAGTTGATATGCCTGTTCCGTTGAAAACTCGAATTTTCTGATACGGACTTTCTTATCCGGATATTTCGCAGGCGCCATCATGTATGTACCGGGCCTATTAGACGTTGAGCCGTCCTTATGCACGATCATATTTTTCAGTTTTCTGGACCAAGAAGGATATTTCTGTAAGTCGTTGCGGAACCATAGCATTGGGCTGACTTCGCCACCGGCCCACGAATTTTTAAGGACAACGATAGGGGCTGCCATTAACGCACTTCCTCATAAGGGCTTGTTTGCCGTCTTGCTGAATCGTCTTTTTTTTCGTAAGAATCCATACGCTGCGCTTCTGATACAGCTATAACCGATTTGTTCAGTTCGCTTTCAGCTATCGCATCGTCACCGGTTAGGTTTGGAGCCATGTCTGCCGCAAGTCTATGCGCAAATGCCCGGACAAATGAACTATCGAATAGGGTCGTGTCTGTAATATCAAACGTGTATTTAGCGTAAGCATTGACACAGTTCGTTAAAATTACGTTTGTACCGTTTACGCTGTCATACACCTTTTCAAATTCTTCGCCTACGCTCATATCTTTCGTCTGGTCGTTATAGATCACCTTAATTGCAAGGCAATTAGACGGATAAGCATAAGCGTACAACCATTGACCGCCGTACAACGTGCTTGCTTCGGTCCAGTAAGTATCGTCAAAAGTCGCACCGGCGGTGTGCGCTGTAATGCAGCGATAATGGTCGGTACCGTTTTGAACAAGGTTTCCTACGGCGTATTCCGTTCCGGCCGTCCACGTTGCAAACGCCATGTAATCCGCGTTGAGCGCAAGCGGAAGTGATACTTTTGAAAATGAACAATCGGAGGTCCTCAGTATATCTTTTAATGATGTGTTGTAACAGCGCCCTGCTTCATTAGCCTGAGGCGAAGATTCATCAACGGACGCGATTTTACGTTGTTTGAGATAACCAAGCGCAAGATTGATAATTTCCAGTTTACTTACTGCTGACATATTGTATCCTTTCGATATATGCTACAAACAGAATAAGCAACGGCACGATTTGTATTGTCCTCATAGGGAAATGAACGGTAAGCGTAAACCCAATAAGACATGCTCCAAAAAACGTCGCGCCTTCACACTTTTTTATCAAATTAACAGCATAGGCAACAAGAACGCCAAAGCCGAATATTCCCATTTCAAATAATACTTGCAGCCAATCGTTATGTGTTGTTAACCAACAACCTTCTTGCGCAACGTCTTTTGGCAAGTGAGCTATTGAATTGAAAACAGCTTTATACACACCTAATCCCCACCCGGCAAAGGGGTGTAGCATAGACAACCGGATCGTTTCTGTCCAAACTGGAACACGATAAACTATCAGCTTGATAAACGCTTGATGCACTATTAAATAAGCAAATATAACCATGCACAAAAGCACGACTATTTCGCGTTTGTATACCTTTACAAATTCACTCCCTTGCAATAACAATGCCACTAACACTAAAAGGTATGACCTGAACTGCATGGGGTTTCCGAACACGCCGCTTTTCTCTAGTCCTTTAGAAACGCCAAAGTTGGTAACGGTATCGAGCCCCGAATATTGCATGACGCAGAGAATGATGTTTACGATAAACACCAACGATAAAACCATTCTTACTAACCGCCAGTTGTCTATTCGCAAGCATAGGATATATAGATATAAGCACGCGACAAATTCCATATACGCGAACTGCGAGAGAACCGGTGCTCTTGATAGGAAAACATTTAACAATGCTATAACCGACAAAACCTTAACATATATAGATATTTCAAAAAAACAAATGAACACTCCGAAAAATGCCGTTAATAAAAACGCCCATACCCACACACTGTTTGTTGTAAATGGTAACAGCATGCCGATAGATGGCATCAACGATAATATTACGATAGGAATAAGAGCTAAAATTGTTTTCACTTTATGTCCTTAAAATGGTGAGGGTTAGTTAATGTCCAATCCCTCAAAAGACAATCACTGTTTACGCCGTGGTCGCGTTTGTAGATATGCACACCCAACCTGTCGTGGCGTCCAAAAACAACAATGTCGCGTATTCTCTTGCGGCATCGAAAGTTATTGTCGTAAATCCAGTCTTGGTTGTCGGTGTCAAAATGGCGCTCGCGCCACCTGACATCGTGCTAATCTGTACCGTTATAATCTGGCCTACAACACCGTCTGCCAACGTTAAAGGTGTTGCAACTTCTGTGATTGCTTTAACTGCGACGGCATATCCAACCGGTATCGCCAACGAGCCTGATACCATTGTTGACACACCACCTCGCGCTGCGCCTACATAGATCAAATCATTCGGCAACTGCCGGGCAAGCAACGGATTCGTGTCCGTGTTTCCCCAATTATTTGCCGTACAATATCCGATAGACGCGAAAGCGGAGATCAGCAGAACAGCAAGTACAGCTATTCTTATAAATCTATTCATTTGCTCTCCTTTTTTATAAAGTTGGGAGGCAGCTTCTGCCACCTCCCAAATACTTTACAGCGTCTTGTCTAACGTTTTATCGCCTTGAAGCACTACGCGCGCGTCAATCTTCCCGGCCGTCATGTTGTTAGCCAGGGTGTAAGTCATAAACAAATACCGGAGGCAACCCTCAGGTATCGGAGCCCTGTATACCTTCTTAGCCTCCAACGTAGCCGCGGCTACCGTTGTGCCAAGAGTTACCAGAGTGACTTTACCGGTTGACAGGTCCGTTGACGTGGCGGTATCTAACGTGATCGTCAAAGTACCGCTGTCACTGGTCGTGAACGCTGTGTCCACAAGAACTTCTATAAAAGCGCCTGGAAGAACGGCATCACCGGCCGCCAGGGTATCGATGTAGTAAGTGGACGTTGCCGTGGCGTTTGTTATCGCCTGGGCATCGCTCATTACTAACGCATGGTCGAGAATCATAATCTTATCTCCTTGTTTTATGTTTTTATCTTATCTAACGCCTTACTGCTGTACTGCTTTAGCTTACGTTGTCACTCTTGATTCCGTAGACGTAATCGCGTCTACCCTTCTGCAAGGAACGCCCTGGAACGCAAGCGTCGGCCGAGTTATACCGGAAGCACCCTTCATGTCATCAAGCGACAACCAAAGGTTCGACTTGCTGATCAACTTCACCCTCAACATGCTCCTGACCGTCTGGTTCATGTAAAACACGGGCCTTACCGAACCTATCGGGGGGAACTTATCGAGCGCCATCGACATAAGTTTCAATATGTTCGCTGACGTATCGGACGCATCACCGGCTGTAAGCAACGCAGTTACATCGATGTTGCAAATACGAACTATGAAGCGCCAATCTCTTACGGAAATACCGACCTTGTGCTGATAGTGGCTACGGAGAGCCTGATACCTACCGGCCGCAGGGAACGACTGCCCGTCGTACACTGTCACTTCGCCCAGGTCTTTGAAATCTAACCCGGCTTTTGACCCTTTCGGGAATATACCGTGAACGGTCTGATCGGACCAACCGACAAGCCATATCGACGTATTGACTGAACCTGTACCGCCGGCGTCTATTACGTTATTAGAGGTTACTGCGCCTGATACCGCATAATAACGCGGCCCGAACCCTGTAAACTGCTCAGGATTCACTGACACATCGCCATATATCAGCGCGGTCGCTAACGCCTGACCCATGCCCTCTATAATGGCGTTATCTTCGGACAACCTGAACTCCGGTGTGTTGCCGTTCAGCATAGCGAGGTCTTTATCTATTTCGCTATACGCTTCGAGCATACCGCAAGTTTCAGTGATCTGATTGCTTGTGCTCTTTACAGGAACAACGCCCCTGTTTAACAATCTCCAAGTCGGAGAAGGTATCGACGCTCTTACCGTGGTCTTGTGACCTGTCGGCAAGTTGCCTTCTACAAAAGGCAAATCGTCAAGAATTTCGTTGTACTTATTCAGTATTTCTGCTACTTTGGCAATTTTGCCATCCGGGTCAACCCGGCGTGCCCAATCTAGTAACGTGGGCCATGCGGAAGCGGCTGCTGTACTCATAACTTTATCTCCTTTTATGACTGATTATTTTTCTGAACCGTACAATACTTGCCCATCTGTTCGCTGATCACCTACTGGTCGCTGCTTTCCATCAACTAGCTTATCTTCGCTAATTGCCCTACCAATGCGGATCATGTCTGATATAAAGTTGAAGGTGTTGGATATTCCCGCCGAGTTAAGAAGCTCTTGAGTTTCTTTAGAAAGAAACCTATCTCTGGACTTAGCGGCAAACGCCAGTTCTTGCTTGGCGTTTGGACCGAGCTTTTCCATAGTAGCTTTTCTCTCTGTTTCCAGAAAAGTCTTGAAATTAGCCTCCTGCGCTTCATCAAAAGCTTTCTGTTGTTTCTCAATCTTCTCCTTAATGTACGGCGCGTAAACATCTACCAACTTCTGTGCTGCCTCTGCGGTAATGCCTATCTCTTTCAAAACAGGTGTTACTTTTTCAAGCAACTCCGTGTCCTCGGCCATACCTTCAGGCAGTTTTACGTCATACTTCTCCGGTATTGTCTTTGCATCTGCGGCTTTCTTAGCGTCCTCTAACGTCTTACGCGTGGTTTTTTCTTCCTCGGTAAGAGTGTTAGGGTCCGCTTCTAAAATCCGCTTATTCTCTGCTTGCGCGGCCTCGTCGATTGATTCATCAAGTATCGACTTACCACTTGACGCGTCCGGCTTTGCAGAATCGTCTAAAATTGATTTTGGCGCAGCAGCAGGCGTAACCGGAGGTGTTGCCGGCGTTACGGGCGCTACTGGCGTTGCTCCGGCTGCGGGGGTTTGCGGAGTTACGTTTTCAATTGTCATTTTCTTGCTCCTCTTTTTTTGGTTTGTCCTTGTTCATTTCAGATAAATACTCCGACCGCATTTGACTTAACGCTGTCGGTGATGCGTCGTTTATGTCTTGCAACAACGCAAGCCCTATATCTCGTTGCCCTTCGCGGAACGACATCATGTTTGAATCCTTTGGAGTGTAACTCGCGCGAAATACGCCCGTTAATCCCCAAAGTTTCCATATATAACGCCGCCCTTCCGGTATGTTCAGAATCACGCGGAGATCGTTAACCTCTCTCTGTCTACGCCGTTCACGCTTCTGCGCGTCCTCTTTGTTCTGCTTATTGTCTACTGCGAATATGTCGTCCATTGATTCTGTCCTTTTCAGCAAAAACGGCGAAAGATAAAGGTTTTACCCCTTACCTTCCGCCGTATACGGAATTTGCTGTTTTTCTTTGAGTGATCAGCTCAAAGTTTTTTGGTTAATTATAATGCTATCTCATTTTTATTATTCCTCATGCGATTTTATGGCATCTGCCAATACTTTCCCGATTGCTTCATGCCCTGCATCATTAGGATGAATCGTGTCGGCCATGCAAACTGTTTTCCAACTTGCATTTAATTTAATAGCGGCATTATCGTCAACCCAATACAAGTTGCTTTTTGTTGCCTGAAGTGTAGCTATGTCCGAATAAATTTGGACATTTGCCGCTGTGGTAGCAGCATCGAGAGTGTCATTAGTGCGTGGTGGTGTTGATAGAACATACACTTTAATATCAGGACAATATCGGTGAATCATTTTAACCATGTTGGTTATACTTAACGATATTTGAGCAGGCGTTCTTCCTGCTGTAATATCGTTCGATCCAATCAATATCGTTATGGTATCGTTCTTATTTGCTTGGCGAGTAGGCCAATATGTTGATAGAAACCCATATATTTTAGTTTCCGTAGTTGACGCTTGTTCTCCGCCCGTTCCTTCGCACTTCCTACCGTAAACATTTGACGCAACACCTGTGACTACAGATCCTATCATTTCATATGTTCCAGGTATTAACCAATCCTGAACAATTCTACGATACCCGAGAGAATCAGTTGTTACTGATCCATTAGTAATCGAATCTCCTACCATAAGCAAATAAGGATTTCTTACCTTTACTGTGGAAGCGTTCACTTCTTCGGTAATTATTTTCATCTCTTGCTCTGTCACTCGCTTATCATAAAGCCTAAAACGTGAAATGTTCAGGGATCCGCTCCCTGTTCCCGATGACGCAAGAACAAACTTTTTCCACGTTCCTACTAATGCAGTATACGTCCCATTTCCTGTCCCTTGCCGAACACCATCCACCATACAATATACTTTTTGGTTATAATTATCCGCTGTTTGCCCCCACGTTCCTATGAGCGTATGCATGGAAAAATCAGTATCGTCAGAATATGTAGACGGCAGGCCCGATGCATTTGTTGTTCCTCCTGATACTGTCTCAAAATAATACACAGGAGACCCGGCAGTAAATCCTCTAAACGATAATTTGTTGTTTGTGTCTATTGATGGAGCAAAAAAAGCTCCTGTCATTTCTGATTTGCTTGACCCAGTATATCCCTTAAAAACTATTGTTCCTGCTGTAGATGAAATGTTGCTGTCTGGAGAAATGTATAAACTTTCAGCGTTTTTAATAGAAACGCTACCGTCTGCCGGAACATAATGACATTTTGCGTTAGTGGCATTATTACTAAGTTCTGCTCCCCACGCATACACAACGTCGCCAGCAGTCATAATTTGTATTCCGGGTGACGGATTGGTTGATGACGCAAGAGTTGTCCATACCCTTACCCATGTATCGGTATAAAGCGTAACAGGTACCCATGTCGTTCCATTAGCCGATATATTGATTACACCTGTTCCAGTTTTTCTTTTCAAGAATACTGAAAATGATTTAGCTCCAGAAGCCGATGTTGAATGTGTTATCGTTCCACCACCCACATTACAAGTTATCTGCTCTGCCCCATTCGCTCCTGCAGGATCAGTCGAGTTAGCTGTATTGGCCGCAACGGTAAGATCGGTTGTGTTTGATACCGCCCAAGCAGCGTTGTCAAACGCTTCTGAGTATGTCGCGTAATTCCCGATACTGAGTTCAATAGATAGGGCCGGTGCATAGTGAAAGCCTGTTTCATCCCAATATCCACTTGTCCATCTCGGAGTATTTGATGTTATTAGTCTTGTTACAGCCCCGGAAGTTCCTACACAATAAGTTGCTGCAGCAGATGCACTTCTTATGCTTTGGACAACAAAAGACGTTGACCCTTTAGCATATTGTGCTTCCGAATTAGTTTTTCCATCTTCCGCATTAAGATCATATGTTAATCCTGATACGCGCGAATTTGAAGAATATACCGACGGATAGGCTGTTCCCGAATATAGCATCAAACAAAAAACTAAAAACACGCTCACTATTCTTTTCATTTTTTTCTCCTTAATAAGCATAAGTTATTAGCGCGGTATTCGCGCTTTCGTCTGTTATTACAACGAGTTTTTGATTTGTATAATCAATAAAATAATTCGTGTATTCTGTTTTTGTTGTAAAGTCGTTTGCTCCTGCAGCTGCTTCTAAAACTGTGAGCATTGAAAGAATACCGTCTGTAACAGGCATTTGGGCGAGAGCGAAAGCGTCGGTCACATCCCATTTTGCCATAAAATCAAGATACATAACCATACTGCCAACGTCTACGGCATAGAGAATTGCGATGTCGGTTACAACATCTTTAGAGGTGTTTGCTATGGCCGATATATCAATGGTAACCCATGTCCACTGACCACCGACAACGGCAGGAAAATTTGTATCTGAATTTCCGGCACCTGAATCTACTATTCTAAATTTAAGATCCCCGGCTGCAAGACTTATAGACGAATAAAACCAAAATCCAACATATTCATTATTCGACCAATCCTGATCTCCTCCGCCCAGTGGATTAATAACAGTATCATTCGCACTGGCGTTATCTGTTATATACACTCTTAATGACGCGGATCCTTCCTTGTACATATCCGTTGCGGTTGACGATGCGATGTCGGCATCTGTTCCCGTCCACTCTCCTGCCGGAGTTGCATCAATATAGCCAATATTGGTTGACGTTGTTCCATTTGTCAATGCGTTAATTGGTTCAATAAAAAGTTTTGGGAGAATTGATGCTTTTGTGTTTTTACCTGCAATGACGGGTAACGCGCCAGTAAGTCCTGAAGATATTAGTATTCCATCAATATTTATATACCCATCCTTTGATTGATATATTTTTTCTCCACCTGTAAACTCAATTCCGTTTGGAGCATAAAAATTACCGATTACTCCAAAATCATAAAACTCACCTTGTAAAAATCTGTTACTTGCAGAACCAACTTGTTTTGTTAATGTAACATTTGGGGAAAACTCATCATTTTTAATCTTAAAGTCTGTCACCCCATCTGCATCAGAATCAATATTGATTGGCGTTATCATAGTTGGAGAAGATACAGTATAAGAAAAAACCTTTTTCCACGCCTTCGCGCTCGACCCTAAGTCGTAGGTGTTAGTTACGGCCGGAATAATGTTAACCGTTACGCTTCTTAAATAATCAAGAATCCCTGAAAATGCTCCGCCACCGGCAAACTGCGCGGCTGCGCGTTCCGATACTACCGAAATCGCGATCGCGACTACAAGAAATGCTGTTAATATTCGTTTTCTCATTTTATTACCTTTCTACAAAAGTGTTATCGAACTGAACCCATTTGAACGACTTTTATCTTTACTATCGTATCTGCTGAATTTGAACCGATACCGGTGAGTTTAAACCGCGCATATTCAAATGGTAAAAACGGCATTGATTGGTAATACCACGTTGATTCCGTTGTTAAGGCAGTAACTATATCCGCCATATTTACCGGAATCTGAAAATCCGGATCCGAAACGCCTGCATCGTCCGGGTTAATCGGGCTTTGCTGTAACTGTATAGTGACATCGGCTACACCGGCATCGGACGAAATCATATACGCTACGGCAGCATACGCGCCGGTGTCCATTCTGAACCAACCGCTATAAACAGTCGTTGTTGAAGCGACGGTTATACTTGTTGTTGTGCCTGTTGAATCTTTAATGTCTATAGCAAACGCGCTGCTTGCTATACAAACCGCGATAAGAAATGCCACCAATACTTTTTTAAACATGTGTCGCTCCTTTATTTTTTTACAGTACTTAATAGAGCGTCAAGCGCGCTCCCTTGATTCATTGGCGTTGTACCGGCGTCCTTTATTGCTCCACCGGCTTTTGCCGCGGCATTTGCCATTTGTTCAGACGCGGCTAAGTTCTGAGCCTTTGCAGTCGCTTCATCACGCGCCTTGCGTGCAGCTATCATTGTTTCTTCATCATTAACACATTTCGCCGGCACGCCGTACATATCGGCTTTTTCTTCATTCATGCCGTCGTAGTTGATAACATCAATGACTTCCGGCTTTAAAGCTGCTGACTGTTCAACGCTTATTCGCCATTGGTCGATACTGGATATGCCTGCCATCTTTTGAGCTTGCGCGAGAACGGACACATATTTGAATTTGAGCTCATGCCCCTGTATCTCTTTCGGCGGCCTCGGCAATAATCCGTTCCGTTCCATAATCATAAGCGTTCTGTCGTTCATCGGATTAAGCAGTTCGCTTTCGGTCTTTTCGAGCACCGGGCCAAGAACCTGGACGGCTTCCGCTTTCTTTTCCATAATTTCATACGCGGTTATGTTTCGCCCAGACCGTTCAGCGTTTGCAAGCATAAGGAACAAGTCAACGTAGTATTTCTTCTGAATCTCCTGTTCTGTTCGCAATATCTTCGCGTCAATAGCCGCAAGGTCAGGGTTAACCTGATACGCCGGCTTTACTCCACCATTCGGGAGTAATGCGGAAAAGCGCGTTACCCCATCAGCCGCCATATTGATCTCGCCTTGCACGGACGCGTCTACTTGAACAGGCGGACGCGCCACCTTTGACAACGCTATAAGATAATCGCGTTCAAGCTTCTGTAACATTCGGCTATGTCCTAACGCCTTCCATCCGGGAGCGCCCCTGCCGTAAGCATCTGCGTCAGTTGTTGTGGACCACCTCGGACCTAGTATCGGGAACTCCTCATAACCGCCAAGCCGCAGATAATCGTCTACCTCCGAACCGTCCTCCCACTGAATTGACCGATACTCCATGTTTTTGTAATCGATATAATCAGAAATGCGCGTGTCGTTAACTTCGACAAGGTGATTGACTATCCTCCACTGGTCCGGCTGATCGTTTTTATACGCCTCTCTTACTTGCGGAGATACGTTATCAATCCCGAACTCCTTTACCATCTGAGATACAGTCAGCCAATATCTGCGATAGAACCCGTTTACTCGCCCGTCTGGTCCTGTGGTGAAATAGTATTCGCCTATTGTGTAAACACGCAGGCGCACGACATCCTTATAATCTTCTGCAAGAAATCCGCAGGCTGTGGCAAAACTCCCTAGTTCCTCATACATCGAGTACAACGACCCGTAAACGTTGCTCTTTGAGTAGACGCGCATGAGCCGGCGTTCAGTTTCATCAAGCCACCATTTGACCGGAGCGTACTTCATTAAATCCCTATCATCAAATTCGAGCTTTACCCACTGACGCGTGGGGCTTGTTAATCCGGACAGCATACCGGCCGCTAACGTCCCGGCTGATTCCTCCGCGCACGAATTAATTACCTTCTGGTGATCTATCTTCTTGCCATCGTTAGGGCGTGTTTCACTAAAATGCCCGCGTGTCGGGTTTTCAAACTCGGATATATCTTTCCACTGTGGATTCCACGCTTGCCCCTCAGTTTTCATTGAAGCAGCGCGCTTGATATACGAATCCTTATTCATTCCGGTATTCTGAAAATGCCCCTTTGTGTCGGCCGCATTGCCTGGTTTTTGCTTACTTGCCATTCGGTAACTCCAATTCTTGAACGCCGTATAGCGCGTTGCCTATATGGAAACATTCTTTTGATAGGTCGTGGTCCACGAATATGCCGAACCCCGCACTCCGGGCTTTCTCGCAGAAATAGTAATCCTCGCCTATCCACCCACGAACCCGTGCAAGCGGTCCGTTCTCGTACTTAAAATTGAAATACGGCATTTTCATTTTGTCGAACACGGTCATGTTTATAAGCATAAGCCCTGTGCCTAGCCGTATTACTTCCTCAACGCCAACGCCCGGCTTAGTCAATCGTTGATACTTCATATCTTCGCAGTTGGACCGGCACGGCCGGCGCTTCGTGACCGAATGAACACCAATAACGTCTTTGTTTGCAGCCGCTAGCCGAACTATCAAGTCTTTCGGGAACACATGATCGCTGTCAATGAACATAATATGCGTCGCTCCGGCTTTCCGTGCGTCATCAACCAACGAACACCGGGCTTGATGTATAATGCTTCCCTTCTTGTTCACGATAGCCACTATCGGTACAGCTTTCATCAGTGTGTGTATAATCATGCTGTTCATGCTGAACGCGAAATCCGCGTGAACCATATCGCCTGAAGGTACAGCTATAACAATTTTCATCTACGACCCTATCGTTTTCTTGCTTGTGGCAGTTGGTGTCTGCAAGTCCGGACCTGCGCCCACTATGCCTTGCGGTGACGTCTTAATCGTTGATAGAGCTCCGAACTTCAACGCGCTCAACCTGTTCTTTCTCTGTTCCGCGGTTAACAACGGCGATACATCACTCGGCATTGGTGTTGGAGCCGGGGCCGGCGCGGGAGCAGCAGCAGGCGGCGGTGTAGGTGTTGGGCTATCGGGCTTGCTATTACACATAAGATTCCTTTCGTTAAGTTCTTTTGTTGTTCGTTAGGTCTTTTACTAAAAAGCTTCCGTTGCCACTTGTCGCATATTCCCGAAAGCCAAACTTTAACGCGTAGTCAAGCATGTACTTGCGCGTTGATTCCACATACGCCATGACTTGCTTAAACCCGTATTCATAGACTTGCTGCTCTACTGAAAGCAAAAAGAGCAACGCTTTTTTCGTTGTCTTGACCGATTTGTGGTAAAAAACATGCTCCCACCGCGGAATTGTCCTACCGTCGGAGAAAAGGACGCGTTTAAACGCTATTACAGCCACGATCTTTTTGTTCTCGACCCATGTGTATACCAAATCACACCCGGCGTCGTATGCTTCTTCAATCTTACATTCAGCAGCAAGCGCGACAATCTCCGCGGTCACTTCTGCCGGTATCGGTTCTGTATAACAAACAATCGTGATTGCGTTCATGCGAATATGTCCACTGTTCCTTTTGCGAACTCTAGTGTTCCCGTGCTCTGCGAACCTGAAAAGCTAGGGTTAGAATGATTCTTCTTTGCTCTCACGGGCATAGCAAACGTCAATGCCAGGGCATCGGCTCTATTCGGGGACGGCAGCCCGCGCGCTTTCATATCCTCTTTTGATTCGAGGTTAACCTTGCCGGTCTGCGGCCCGCGCATGACAACGTAATACTCCGGAGCAGTCAAGTCACCGCAAAGAACAGGGTCATTCGGTATTGTTCCGCCATTTTTAAGCCACTGTTTCATCTGGTCCCACATATCGGTACGCTTGTTCAATAGCCCTGGATTAGTAGACGCTCCACCAAATGGAACGAGTATCCACTCTCTGCCAAGCTGCTTGCCGGCTGAGTAAATGCCTGTGCCATAGCCCAGGTCAATGAATACCGCGTCTGCCTGTTCGTCATCTTCAAACTTAGCGACATAGCCGGCTATAACCATATCGTCCTTAATTCCTCGATACTTAGCCAAAAGCCGGGAGCAGTTGCCTTGCCTCATCATAATGGCTATCTCATCATCGCCGCCCCAAGCCGGATCAACGCCGATTATCTTTGGCGCGAACTGGTATTCGTATACGCCGATACTCTTAGTCCTTGCCATTTCAACGTAATTCGCCGGGATAAACTGTTTATCTGACGTATTCGGGAATACTCCACGCACGCGCACGCGCACATAGTCCGAATCTTCGCCGTAATCCTCAACCCACTTCTGTATCTGCGCCTTATTCGTCATCTTTGCGGTACGCGAATCTATCTGACGCGTGGTCCACCGATGTCTATTCTTTCCGAAACAATCGCAGAACCGGCCGGTGTTACGCGTAGGGTTTCCAAACACAAACCACATGATCTCGGTGTTTTCGTCTGTCAACGCTCCTTGTGTAACATCCCATATCGGGTCCGGGATAGCAGACGCTTCATCAAATATAATTACAATGCGCTTGCCTTTATTGTGCATACCGGCGAACGCTTCGGTCTTATGCTCGGACCAAGCGACCATATCTAGCCGCCACGTCTTTTCATGTTCAGGATCCTTCGAGTAAATAGCCGTTGCGGTGAACTCAAACCAATCTTTTGCTATGAATAAGCGATACCATTTCGCAAGTTCGGCCCAAGTCTTAGTCTTTAACTGCGTTTCAGTGTTCGCGGTAACTATTCCCTTCGTATCTTCAAACGTACTCAATGCCCATAAGATAATCCATGCGACAAGGGCGCTCTTTCCAATGCCATGCCCCGATGCCGTGGCTTCTTGGATAACCTGTCCAATAGTCTTTAACCCCGTGCCAATGTCATTTAAAGCGTTTTTCTGCCATTCGTCCGGGCCGGTGAAATCCGAAAGCTCGCCTTTTCCCCAATCAAAAGAATAAAGAACCCATTTGTAGGGGTCCTTTGACATCGACGCCATGTCTTTAATCAACTGAACGTTCGGCTCGTCCGCCACACGCTCTACGGTATTTTTCCGTTTAGCCATTCGCCCTCATACGCGCTTCTTTAATCCGATCTGCGAGAGCAACTTCTATCCCGCCTGAATGTTTAACCTCCTGCGTATCTCGCCACCCGGCTATGTTCTTCAATGTGAATATTGAAAACGCTGCGCTATACAATGACAGCGACCCGTTTACGCGTATTCTTTCGACCTCGTATTCTTTAAATTCTTTTATGGCGTTGCCAAAATCCGGGTACTTTTTAGCCCAATCTCTGAAATTGTTGCGGTAATTTGATATAAAACTGCGCTGTTTCTTTTTATCTTTGGGGTGAATAGCGACGGCAATCTTGTATGCGATTGTGCTTAAGAATATAGGCGGTTCCGGTACGCGCTCTGTCTTTTCCATTGTCGTACCGTCTTTATAAGTCGTGACAATTTCTTTGTCTGTATAATGTTCTTCCCATGTGGCGTTGATAAAATAATCACAAAACTCCGGCCTATATGTTGTTGGACATCCGACCGGTCGTTTTTTCCTTTTTGCCATAGTTATTGCTAACTCCCTTTGAATACCGCGTGTAGCTTACGCAAATGATTCTCAAACGCTATGTCCGTGTGTACGCTGAACTCGCCCATAGCTCGCTGTTGCATGTAATCGTTGAAGTCCGGGTCGTTCCTGTTGAGAAACCGCTTTACAAATGGCATTGCCGGCACGTTGATGTAATGCGTGTTCCGCTTGAACTTCTTTAATATCTTTTGACATGCGGTTGCCATATACCATACAGCGCGAATGTGTGCAAAATTCGGGGTCTTTTTGAAAGGCGTGTCGTCGGAGAATAAATTATTTTATGCTATGCAAAAACCTTATAGATTCCTTGTTAAATAACAGATAAATCGCTCTGACCGGCCCATGATTATAGCTGTTTCGTGAATAGTAAAATGCTTTCGTAGTTTCATTACCGCGCGGCCCAGTAGATACCGCTTCCGGCTCTTGTGTAACCTATTCTTTGATGGTCTTATCGTTTCAGGATATACGCACTCATGCCCGCGTTGGACGAACTCTCGAACTTCTACCACGATCACGCTCCTTTTGGCTTATGCCACTTGAATACGTCACCTTCTTTGTAGTTGTCGTATACCTGTCCGCCAATACCATATTTCCTGCGCGGCTTAGGCTTTGCGTTTTCATGCCTATGCTTGCATGTTTCATTACAGAAGCCCGGCACAAGCATGTTGTAGCTACGGTTAATATTCCTATCTAGCGCGCGGCCGCACTTACAAAACTCCACACCCACCGCCTTTCATCCTTGCGAGTATTCTGTACATATGAACACGTTTCTGAACCTTGTCGCAATACGATAAAATAAACTTCTTGTTGCCATACCTTTTCTTAAACCAAGAGTTTCTTCCATCAAGAGGCATGACCTCTCCACAATGCTTACACTTGAACTTCATTTCCCACCCGTTGCTTGAGTGCCTGTTACGTAGCATGGCTTGTCTTGCCTATGTGTAACCGTCTTATCATCAGGGTCACCGCAAACACACTTCCCCGCCCCGACATCTTTGGGGACTTCTATCAGCTTCCCATCGAGATATTGCTCGGCGAGGTCTACCAGAGTTGACGCAACTTTCAGATGGTTAAACTTATAGCACTCAACAGCCTCTTTCAACTTGCTTCGGTCAAGCATTTAGTCCTCCAGTAATTGACTTGCTAAATATTCCATGTATATTTTATCCCTCTGCGTAAACTCTCGGCTTAAACTAATGTCTGATAAATCGGGATATTTTTTGACAGCCCAGTCGCAAAAATCAAAATAATCTTTTTTGTCGTAGCTCATTCTTCGTACCCCGTAGTTTCTGCCAGAAATATATCGTCCAGTCCATCGCCCTTATATGCGTCCTTTGCGACGGTAATACGGTAGACGCTATATTCTTCTTTGTTTTTTGGATTGAACACCCTGATAAATATCTTATCCCCTGACTTGGCTAATAGCTCGGTCATATCTCCAAATCCTCCAATATGTCGTTGATGATACCCGTTAGTTTATCTATATTAAGTCCTGCCCCTCGAATAGACTTCGCCAATTCACACTGGCATAATTCGTTGCCGTCTTTCCTTTCCTCAGCACGTCTTGGTTTGGATACCAATACGCTGTTAAGACGACTTGACAACACACTCATTCTGTTGTTTAATGCCTCAATGCTTTGATACAACACATCTACTGCCTTGCTGCTGTCTGTCTGCCTTACTGGTGCGTCTATTGGATTCACTTGTCTACCTCCGCTTGTTCCGAGTCCTCTATTTGGAAATGGTATGTCAAGTCTACTCATTTTAAACCTCCTTTATCCTGCAATTAGTGAATGAACAATACGGATTGTCTTCTGGGTCTTTACGTTTACTGCACATATAAATGCTACCGTCATGTAACTTTTCGTCAAGCATCAACCTGAACGGACACTCTGTATCGGCTATGATTATTCTCCAGTGTTCTTCTTTCATTTAACACCCCATTCTTTTAGCGTTTTTAGGTTTAAGTTTTTACCGATAGCATACAATAATGCTATGTCAAAAAATCTACGCCAAACATTTGTAGCTGGATGCCACCCCGTCAACTTTTCCCCTGTCGCCAAGAAAAAAATGCTTGGAATAACACTGTCGGGCAATAAATACGGAAACGTCTTGACCTTCTTTTTAGTCTTACCCATTTACTCCTCCTTGTGTTTGCCGGACCGCCCGGCTGCTATTATCTATGCTTGTCCTTCTTTATTTCGTATGCGTTCCCTCTACCTGCCGGGCCTCTCTATCGGCCGTTCTCTTATTCAGCCACATAAGGGCTTCTTCGAGCTTTGTTATTGCTATAGCGTTCTCCCGGCACCCTAAGCCGTTGAATTTTGAATCCTGGTAAAACTGGATCCTCTGCCTGGCAATATCAATAACGGTTTCAACAAACGCTCCGTTAGGTTCGCTACGCTCCGCGCCACGACCAAGCGGCCCATCCTGCCACTCAATGATTATGCCTACGCCTGTAGCGCTTCCGCCTGTCGGATTCCCGTTTTCGTCGCTGTTATTCATTGCCACATATTTTCCTAGCATTACCCCTCCTTTTTTTCTGGTTATTATTAAAAGTTCATATCGCTCTGCGTTTTCACGGTAACGCGGAAACCGTTCTTTTCTGATACAGATACAACGCGGCCGCCTACGTTGATAGATTTCTTGCCTTCCGTAAGCATAAGGTTTACCATTTCATCCCTTGAACTTTCCATGTCCTCTTTCGCCTTCTCCGCTTGGTCCCGTAGGTTCAAATACTCAATAACCTTATCCCCGGCCTTTGACCGCTTCGGCATGCCCGGTAACTCCGCGGCTTTCACGTCCTCTGCTTTGATCTTATACTTTTTCGCCACTTTCCCCCCCTTTGGTTTTATTATCCTACACTCTTGACGTTGTTCACATGTCCTCGAACACTTCCGACAACACCAGTCACACGACGGATGCGCCTGAATACATTTAAGACAATCCGATACGCCTTTCATAGTCCGACCTTAATACAGTCATCTATCGACCGCGCTATTATCGCTATACACTTAAACGATTTTACCGTTTCAAGGAATTGTATCTGCTCGTATGTTGGACGGCCTATATCAGTCTTAACTTCTATTGCAAAGAATTGGCCCTCTTTTGTTAACCCCAATAGATCACTCACGCCGGTCCCGTGCATCGGTATGTAACGACCGTTTTTTTTCATAATTCCTACAGAACGGTACGGAATTACCAAACACCCACGCGACCGGAGATACTGAACAATCCCTTTTTTTATGTCTGATTCCTTACGCTTGAATTGCACGCTCATGCGATCACCTTCGAGAAACTTCTTTCCGCCATCTGCTCGCATTTTCGGTATGCCGCCTGTAACTTATCAGCTTCGTGCTTAAACAAAACCATGCCGTGCCTAATCTTGTCCTCTATGTGTTTAAGCTCATGCGCGACATATTTATACATTGCGTGAGCTTGAATGAAGTCTAAAAGCTGCTGCGATTCTGTTTTTGTCATAACGCCCCTTTCGTTAAGCAATAACCTTATCCATGTTTTTAACGGTCTTATTTATAAGTTCCGACACCTTTTTCCGTTCAGTTGGGTCATATACCAATGGCGGCTTATCAACGCGCAGGTCCTTTTTTGGAGGAATAACGATAGGCGCTTCTATCCTGTTCAGCCATGCAACTATGAACGATTGCGTCTTTTGCCGCCTTTTTCCTTTTGGCGTCTGTAGCCATGCGTCCATCTTTGCAAGCTCGAAATCTATATTGATATGCCTGTACGCTATGTTGTTTTTCAAAGAATTGATAAAATCAGAGTTGCTCGATGCTTCCTTCTCCATTCCCTTCTCCTTTCCCTTTCCCTCCTCCTTTCCTACCTTTTTGTCACCGTCTAATAACGGGGAGTTAACCGTTATTACACCGTTAAACGCAGGATATGTGCTGTCTGCTTCTGTGTGGTGAGGCCTTTGATGTTCGTTGAAGTTAACTATTTGGATATACTTTTTTTCGTCAACCTCATACCTAACTATAAACGGTTTTTCCGTCAGAGCGATTAACACCTTTTCGATATTCACTCTTTTATTGATAGATGAAAAATCAGAAGAAAATAACATCGCCTTTATCTTCTGCGGCTTATCCTCAAGCCGTCCTTCTTTATCTGCAAGACACCATAAACCAATAAACGCTAGTCTTTGCTCAAACGGTAGCTGCGCAATATCTTCATCAAGAAAAAAGTCCGGCTTAACTGATCGTATGCGAGCCATTACAACACCCCCGCTCTATCAATGTCGTCCACTAGCACGCCTATTTCGTCGTTTGGAGCGATGTCTTTTAAGACAATATCAACATCTTTAATCATGCGCTCTGCCTTATCGTCTATAGGATGAAAGTTAAACATTGTCCGCTGTCCCTGCTCAAGATTTACAAGCTGTTCACGCCAATACGTTATAAAGCGTCTGGCGCGGCATAGCATCTGCAACCCCCTACCGATCAGCTCGCACCATGACGCAACCATTAAACGGCACTCTTTGGCGTCGTTATGGCTTCCAGGCACGAAATATCCGCCCTTTGGCTTATCATCCCAACTGGATAGCGCCCCTACTCGATTTTCGTCTTTCAGCGCGGCTAACACATACCGCAAATACCGCTCTTTGTCTTTATGTTCAATAAGTCCGGGTACAACATTCTTTAGATTAAGCAGTATTTCTTCTTTGTTCTTGGCATTACCGCTAGGTTTACAATGTATAACCATCCAGTCGTACACCATCTGCTTGTCTACCGGATTGATTTTCATATTACATTCCCCCCTTTTTTCGCCTTTTTTATGTCTTTTTTCCGTCACACATACACAAAAGAACGCCCTACATAAGATAGTGCATCAAAACTTATCTAATCAGTAGCACTGTCAAATATAGGGCGTAACTTTTTTGTGTTTACCATGTTCTGCTTTTTATATCCTCGCTGTTTCTTGTGAAAACTCCAAACCTTCTATCTTCGTTTTTCCGTCGTATGACTTAGCAAAGTTGTTGAGCGCGGCCGGGCTGACCATAACTACTGTGAAAGGCACATTCCCGTTGGCTATGGACTTGCACAATAACGTCATGTTCGTAACTCTGGCCTTCCAGACAAGATTCTTTGTCTTGACCGGAGGCGGAGTAAACTTAGTAGCCGGCACTTCTTCTGCCTTTGTTTTAAGAGCATCGATCTTTTTTGCTCCTTCGGACTGAATCTCCTCTGCCTTTTTATCAAACTTTGCTTCTTCTTTCGCCGCGATTGACGCTACCTTTGTGTTGCCTTCCGCTATTGCGGATTCTTTCAGCTTTGCGGCTTCGTCCTTTTGCCTCTGTGCCTCTTTTGCTTCCGCAAGGATCCGCTGTTCCTCTGCCGCTATCGCAGCTTCCTTCGCTTCGCGCTCCTCACGTTCTTTCTGCGCTCGCCTTTCTTCCGCTTCTTGCGCTTCGCGTCTAACGCGTATAGCCTCGTCAGTATCGAATTTCTTTATTGCAACGACTGTTACCTTTACAGCTTCATCAATCGGGTCGTAGAACGCATGCTCCGCAGCCAATAGGCTCTCGTAGACCTGGTATGCTTTCTTCTTGTTTTCGGTAGGCTTAAACATGCTCTCTATCTTTTCTCTCATGGATTTAAGGCTATCCTTGAAAGACATCGCAGCATCGCGCTGTTCCGGATTCTTTACAACCAGAGATTGTGCCATTTGCAGCATAGGCGCTATTTCTGTTTCAATCGCTTCGTTCTGTTCATTCGTTAGAATTGCTAGTTCCATGTGAAACCCCCTTGTTGGTACTGCTTATTGTTAATATGCTCCTATGGTTAATGTTTGATGATGTGAACAATACGCGCAGCTGCTTGACGGTTCAGGTATCGGGCCTTCAAGACACTCTATTGCGCTCTTGAATACTTCCTCCGCAGCCTCGGAGTTCGGTGTAAGGAAAAACGGTTTTGACATAAAATCTATCAACCCCGTGGGCGATTGCACCGGCCAGAAGTAAAGAAGCACGCCGAATGACGCCACTTTCTTTTTCCCAAGCTCAAGGAATCGCGTATAGATATTTAACTGCGACTGATAATACTTCTCGCAATACTCCTGATCCGGCTCTGAGCCTTTTGTTTTATAATCCAAAAACGCATATTCCTGTGTAGATGGATTATGTAGAAGGTCATCGAAAGCACCGACAATGACGTTGCCTTTGGTGTCAGTCATCTTCAACGGGTTGGTTTTCCAATTCCGCATCTTCTTTAGATCGTCACCGGCATAGAGAACAAACCCGTCCAGTTTGTTGTATTCACGAAGAACGGGCGGCAGCGACCCCCTGTAGACTTCCAGTTTCTCTTTTAGAAGGCCGTCTATTCCATTAGGTAACGAGGACATAATCCCGCGCGGCCGGGTTATCTTCTTGTTTCTATCGAGCCAAAAACAACGTGGACAATCTTTAAACACGCTTAAAGCTGAATATGAAAGCTGCATTATTGCACCCCTTTTGTTGTGTGATATTTGTTTACTTTTTGCCAGTAAAGAACTAAACACGCTTGAAAATCCGTCATATCGGACGTATCGGTAAACGGTACGAGATCGTAGTTTCCCGTTGGTTTAAGCAATAATCCGAACCTCTTAACGGCTTTTCGTAACAACTCCTTCGGTATGCCAAGTTCTGCCGCGTTCTCCCGAACAAGTATTTCGTACCCGGACAGCTGCGGACCCGTTGACGCGTACATTGAGAACGTGCATTTGTAGTCAATAATGCACAAGTGCCCGGCATGTATTCCTGCATGAAGCGAAACTTCATCCATAGCCCCGTGGAATTTCCACTTGTTCGAGAACAGCCTATTTTCTTTATGCAGCGGCTCAAACTTCTCAATGACGCGGAACTTGCGATAACCTTCCAGGTACGGCACGCACTCCGGAAACTTAGCGTTAAAGTGTGCTTCATCAAGGTTACAGTTATCAATCATGACGGACGCCGCGTGTACCCTTATTCCTATCAGCCTTTTCGCCTCAAGCACTTCGGGCGGTACATCGTCATAATTGATGATGCCTTCCATCTGTAACAGCTGCGTTACACTAGGCCATATCTCGCCATTGACCTTGCCAATATGTCTAACAGGATCAAATTCGTATTTAAGCGGTAACATGGACACATTCCTTATGAAAAGTACCGGCTTGCTTTGAATAATACACGGCCGTGTTCTTGTCTATCGCCCGGCCACATTGTTTGCATATGCCGTTATACTTCGCAGTCATCAACTTGAAGTCCGCGCCTATCCCCATAGGAGCCGGAGCTTTCTTTTCTTCTTCCTGCGCGGCTATCCTCTGGTCCAGGCTTGCGTTATCTTCTGGAGCGATAGCTTCTGGTGTTTCAATAGTTCCGTCCGCGGCCGGTGTTTCTTCGAGTTCTGCTACTTTAGCTTTCGGCATTTCAATAGCAGGCTGTTCTTCGGGCGTTATGTCTATCGGTAAATCGTAGTCCTTGTATATCTTCTCTATGACTTCGGGCGATAATTTTACCCACTTCGTTGCTCGGCGGAATACCGTCTTTTTGGCCATTTCGGTGTAATCCGTTACCCACGGGCCCATATCACCGGCCTTGCTTCTTTTTCGGGTATTATCAATTTCGCATTTCTGCATGGCTTCGGTTTTTTGCGTTCCGTCTTTCATCGTGATAATGCAATACACGGCGTACATATCACCGCGCGGCTTCTTGAAATCAATAAGATGCTTTTCAATGACGCCTTTGTTATAAACAAACTCGTCGTTTTCACACACTATATCGGCGTGTATGTTTGATACTTCTTTCGTGTTCATAACCAACTCGACAAGTCCTTTATAATCAATTATCAGAGTGCATATGACCGTGTTGGTCTTGCGATCATTGAACGGTATTAAATGCGCTCTGCGGCCGTCCGGCTCAAGCCCTAACGCTGACAAGTCAAGCAAGCAACGCATAAGACTTGTTTGCGTACACTCTGCGAGCTTCGGCGTTCTTGTTATAGCCGTGATCGCTATTCTTATGAAGCGGTCCGGCTTCATGTGTCGTGGCAATGCTAAAGCAAATTGCTTTTTCATTACGTCCGACATAATCATAGTTTTAATTGATGATTCTCTTGATACTACTGTTGTTGCTGTTTCCATAAGTCCCCCTTTTGTTAGTTAACTATTTTTAGTTCAACTGCACGACGGCCAAAATTTAATGCTTCTCTGTGACTATCAAAATAAATATCCACACGTTTAATCTTGTTGCTCTTAGAGCCGAATATGGATTTTGCACCCCGGTCTTCAACTGAATAGCACTTCCCGTTGATCAACACCTTTGTGCCAAACGGCAACCAGTTAATCGCGACCATTCCTTCTTGCGCGCATCTTCCGCTTGCTGTTATTCCGTCGGATTTACCGCAGCATTGAGAGCAAGTGCAATACGCTGAGGCTTTCCAGGTTTCGGCTTGCGCGACGGTGACATAGAGGATAGCTATTATTGTAAACAATAATGCTTTTGATGTTTTGAGATATGCGGATGATAACCTTCGTCGGAGAGCGCGCTCGTCTTTAGATATAGCCCGAATCCGGCGCAAATATTCGTTTTTGATTTTCTTGTGAGTTATCTTCTCTATCACAATTCTTTTGATATCCGCCAGGCGTGGACACTCGTCCATGTCAATACGGAAATACCACCATCTACTTGTTTTCATCTTCGCCTCCTTTGAAAATAAAACAACCCCCGGTCGGCGAAGAACCTCAGCACAAGCCGAGGCGTAACAAGTTACCCGGGGGCCTAAAATTAAAAAACCTGTTATTTTACCTTCGCCGTTTTGTGACATACTTCCGCCTTCTTTGTGACTAATTATTTGTGTCCTTTAGATTTAAAAATTGAGTAGAAGTTTTGGCAAAAAAAGAAGGGAGTAATTGTGTCGTTATGACACAACTACTCCCTTTGTTGAAACAAAAACGCCGTCGAGCTGACGAATTATTTACGTCATCTTGACGGCATGAACTGTGACTATATATCTTATGTAAACTAGCCATACAGAGAAGTATACCTGATAGCCAGATAATAGTCAAGTTCAGAGTGAAAATTGTTTCAACCATTCCGTTCCTCACGTTTATGTTTGTAGTATTGACTTAGACTTGAAACGCCTATGATGTCCTCTGCAACGTAATCAAGTTTTTTGGCTGATGGCAGGTCCCTGAAATATTCGCCATCATGTTGATATTTCCAGAGCATACCTTCAACGCACTCGTGAACCATGCGCTGAAAGCTCATGTTTAATGCCTCTTTTAACCCCTTAATTCGCATGGCCCGATCTGCTGTGCATCTGTAGGTAAACCTGACTTCCTTTTCCATAAAACCCCCTTTTAAAGATGTGCTACCCCTGATTTTATTTCAGAAGAAACAGGAGTTGTTGCCGGATCCATGTAGAGGGCGGAAGGTGATCCGCTTCTGCCTTTTCGATAACGCGGCGATATTCGTCATACGAAAACCTTACATTGATACGCTTCTCGTATTTCTTCGTTTCCTTTTTTCCCTGCATAGTTCCTCCTTTTTGAGTGGTTGCTATTGTCGCCTAAACCTGCCTAAAGTTTACCACACAAAAAGAAGAAAGCAAGTAATATGTTAAAATAGACATTAGACTTGTTTTTTTAGAATGTCTATTATCGGTGGAAGGATAACGCTTTTGAGATATGATTTTTCGTGGATCAGATAGAAAGCCCCGGCATATTTGCTGTAGCATATATGTTTGCCTGTTTTTGATGAAAGGTACGCTAGTATTGCTTTTACTGTAAAATATGTTTTCTCATTACACATATACGTCATTGTATAAGTTTTTTTAGACATGTGCAACCCCTTTCGTGTACTACACTTGTCGGACAACTGTAAGACAGATGTGTTACATTTGTCTTACAAAGTATATCACATAATGAAATAGGAAATGTCACGGGAGTGTAATAAAGGGAATTAAGTCAACATGCAAATATATCTATGTCCGCGCTTGCTTTTTATAGGTATATAAGGTAAACTTTCTGCATGCTTATAAAAGACGAAAAGCCAAAAACTCGCACTACGGTAATAGGGATTATCCTACTCTCTATTGCAATAATCGCGGCGTTATCAATTCACTCTAAAGGAAACAGCCTTCTTGAATTTGTCACGAATAAGGTCGTTGTGGTGATTAGCGTTGTGGGGTGTTTGCTATACTTCGGGTTACTTGGTCATTCAGTCCTTACCGGCGCACTCGCAGCGACCCGCAAGCGCGCCAGGCAGAACAGATAATACGTTATTTTGTTGGTCCGGCTAGATGTAACTTCTTTAACACGTCGCTCAATATCTCTTTTCCTTTGTCCTCTCCGTAGTTCTTGCATATCAGCATAACAAAATCATAAATCTTTTTTTTTGTTTCGCTGTCTATGACAGACCAAATCCCACGGCACATTTCTCTTAGCCACGGCACATCCCATTCCTCAATCTTATTATAGGCCGGCTGAAACCATCCTGCGATTTTCTCAAGACTGCTTTTTACGCTCATCGTTTTCTCTCCTTTTGTTGTCTTCCCGTACCAAGTCCGATACGGCATCTGTTCTTTTTTGTTCTGAAGGATCAAACGGCTTGCCGTCCGACCATGTAATCTTAAACGACAACATATCCTTAATCTTCACCGTCAAGCTCTTTTCGTAGTGCTAAGTAAAAACGGTCTATCCACGGCCTGAGAGCTAACAGTAAATCAGTTCCGCCCTTGACCCCGAACTCGTTTATTAAAAACTTCTTAACCGCTTTGCCTGTATCCGTGCCAAGCTCTCGGCTGTCCTGATTGCGGAGCGTGTCCACGATCACCTTTGGAGCAAACAACTCTTTAGCAAATTTAATTAGGCTTTTGGACATTTTGTGTATCCTTTTTCTGAACGGCAGATACCATTTTGCTGCCAAACCAGAACCCTAAGAGCATATCGGCTATTCGGACCAATATCTCCGGTACCGGGCGATCCACCCAAGTTAAGCCGTAAATAGTAAAAAAGACACCAAGCGTTATAAATGAACGAACGTTAAGGAAATCTTCTAATATTTTGACTAGCTTATCTTGCCACATACATTTCCTTTCAGTTATCTTCTTTACGCCTTTCCGCCCACCATATCATTGATTGCTGTTTCCTTCTATTGTGATGCCGCCGCTTTAAATCCTCAAAACCACACCAGTTGCAGGTCGGCACCCAAGCTATATTTTTTTTAAGCTTGCTTGAGAGCCACCCAGGGGCACACTTTGGACACTTGTTCGTATACGGTATAATCGCGTGTTCTTCTAGTATGACCCCTTCCCCCTCTTTGCTCATTTAAACAATCCTACTATCCATCTAAACACCTCCGGTGCGGCAACTGATAGACAGCCTCCGATTACACCACCTATGACCCCGCCATACGCAAAACCCCATCTCAATGTTGCGACCTGAGCATCTATCTTTTTGTCTACGGCCTCGATGTATTTTTCCATATCTCCTATCTGATATGTGTGATGATTAACACACTCGCGAATAGGTACGCTTTCCAAACGGTGTTCTTTTGAGGATTCGGCTTCGTTTTCGCAGAACACACGAATACCTTTTAACTCAGTAGCAACGGCCACCAATGCTTCTGCTGTTCGCATGTGTTGATCGCAATACTCCATAGCTATCCCCCAATAGTTATTTTGTATGTCTTTGGTGTTTTCTTATCTGCTCCCTTAAAAAATCTGTTGAAATTCGGACAATCAAAATACTCTTGGATCATCTTGCCTTTAAACATCATTCGCCATTGTTCCGTAGGCTCGTTCCATTTCATCTCAACGGTAAACCTCATACAACTTTTGTGCGTAAAGCTTCTTCCCTGCGGACAACCTTTGCCAACCTCGCGTTATAATTCGCTTCCTTATCGTTAAGCTCTTTTTGTAGCTCATTCGCCGCGGACATGAGCCCGTTAGCTTCATTGGTACGCCTACGCAGTTCTGTTTCGTTTGCGACCTTTTCAGCTTTGAAATCTATTATCTGATTAGATAGGTCAGCGGATTTCGATTCTGTTTCTTTCTTTATTTTTTCCGCTGACGCTAAAATATCTTTCGCCTTGTCTTGAGCAAGGGCTATTATCTCTGCCGCTTTAAGTTCGGCGTCAGACGTAACAGGAGGACTTGCTTTTATAATGTTCGGTTTCTGTTTTTTCACGGCTTCACCTCTACTTTAGCTTTGGCTTCATCCAAAACAGTTACCTGTCCCAATATGTCGTTTATCTTAGCAAGCTCTTTTTCTAATTCTGCCTTTCTTTGCGTCAGTTCCCACACATTAACTTTCTTTTTAACTTCTACGGTGTCGGTAACTTCATAAACATTCTTAGTTAAAACCGACCCGGCATCCACTACTGTTGTTGTTTTCCCCGTATCAACTATTGCCAATCCCATTGCTCCTCCTTATGTCTTGATGATATAGTTTATTGTGATGTACGGCTGAAGATTATTATGAGCTGTATCGCTCCCGGCTGAACCCGATGCTGTATTAGTATTTGTTGTATTCCCTCTCCACCCATCGGCCCCGTCCGCATTTCCAGTTGTATTTACTGCGCTGCGCTCTGTATGTGTATGTGCCGGCATTTCAGCAACACTTAATTGATGTGTCTTTTCTCCTCCGGTTTCACCAAGCGTATCAAATTCAGTATCCGTTGACTTCCCTACCGGGATTCGACCCCTTAAATCGGGAAGCGTAAAATTGCCACCACCCGGAT
>Ga0172381_10000596_pt1 | contig 43835 bp, 58 predicted proteins | sample Leawel6488metaG_FD_119754 | JGI IMG/M metagenome (GOLD analysis project Ga0172381, IMG submission 119754) | Leachate microbial communities from a municipal landfill in Southern Ontario, Canada - Leachate well 64-88 metaG | ecosystem: Engineered > Solid waste > Landfill > Unclassified | place... | reverse complement strand
GCACAGGATGCCGCACCTGCTATTCCGGGTTCTCCTTGGAAAACTGCACCAAAAAAGAATAAACCCGGAGACGAATCGGCGGGCAAAGACGTCCTCGATAGAGTCTTCAATAAAAAGCGTCGAAACGCTTTTACGCCCGCGGGTCCTCAAGGTGGTGCGCCGGTGCTTGGTGGAAACGATACCCAAGAACCCAATGAACCTCCAGAGGACACCCGGACGCATTAATGCGTATCAGGAGTCCTTACAATGACAAGAAAAGATGGCGTTCTCTTAACGACCAATCCGTCCGAAATCGGCTCGTTCGATTGGAACAACAGGTTCAGGGTCCAGGGCTGGGAAGATTCCCCCGAAGATGTTCGTATGCGTCAACCCGAAAATGACGCGCAGCTCATTACCTTTATGAACAAACTGCCTCGCGCAACGCGCGAGTGGACGAACCCGATTATGCGGTTCTCCGTTGATACCCGTCCGGATAACTTCACGACTCTGGCGTCGCCTGTTTCCGCGACCGACACCAACATCAAACTTACGGATGCCTATCTGGTCCGTGTTGGTCATGTCATCGTTCTGCCTGAAAGCGGCCAGCAGATGCTGGTCACTGTGGTTGATGATGACTTCAGTTCGGCTTTGACCAATGACGCCGGCAATGCGACCTGTAACATCACTGTGAATCGCACCAAACTTGGTGGAGTTGCAGTCGCGGCCGACCAAGGCGCTACGGTGCTGGCTGGCGCTCCGTACATGGGCGAATTGAGTGAGCCGCGCGAAGGCACGACCACGGTTCCCGGCGATCCTCAGTACAACTTCATCTCGATGATGGGTCTGTACTTCGCGATGTCCCGGTTGCAGTTGAACTCCGCGATGACCTCCAACTTCGGCACCCTGCCCAAGGAAATGGAGAACATTCGGTTCCAGTTCATGCAGGCCATGCAGACCTCGCTCCTGTTCGCTAACCGTACCACCTGGTACGATGCGGATGAGAAGCAGGTTTACGTTGGCGCCGGCTTGCTGTTCCAGTTGCATAAACATACGCTGGACCTCGGCACGCTTGGGCACAATGCGCTCTGGAAGAACTTCAACGACTTCCTTGAGCCCACGTTTGAGTCTCAGCTCAGCGCCCTCAAGAAAGATTTGTTCGTGGGCAGCGAACTGTTCCGCGATATGTTGAACACAGCCCGGACGGCCGGCCGTATCGAACTCAACCCGGAAGGCAAGACCACGTACTACAGTCCCGATCTCGGCTCGCTGACCTTCGACATCACCACGGATTCCGGTAAACGGGTCTCGGTGCACGAAGAAAAGTGGAGTCTGAAAGCGGGTCTCAGTGACTGGGGTTTCCTGCTTGACAGCAACAACCTTGGTGGCGGACAGTACAAGGGTCTGGGCCTACAGTGGTTTATGAACCTTCAGAGCCCGTCGGAAATTATGAAAGTCAAACACGCGCTGTTCGCGTCCTGGGCAATCAACGTTTTCGACGACACAACTATGGGAATTATCAGGGGTGGCACAAAAGAATTGGTGAATCGCTGATAATGGAATAGGATTGTATCCATGAACTGCATTGGCATATACGGTATTCGCAACACGGCTAACGGCAAGTGGTACGTTGGCCAAAGCGTGAATATCGAAAAACGCAAACAAGTGCATTTCACGCAACTGAAATATGGAGCGCATTACAATCAACACCTACAGGCGGCCTACCAAAAGTATGGTGAAGATAATTTTGAGTTTCGTATTTTAGAGAACATTTCAGTTGATATGCTGGATGTGCGTGAACAGGCATGGATTGCATATTACAAAGCCAATGATCCGCGACTTGGATACAACTTAGATAGCGGCGGTAGTTTCCGTAAAAGACATTCCGCTGAAACTCGGTTGAAGATGTCCGCTTCGCAAGAAGGCAGGACTTTTTCTCCAGAGACAAGACGCAGGATGTCTGAAGCGGGGAAGGTAAAGGTTTTTTCCGCAGAACATTGCCGGAAGTTGTCTGTTTCGCATCAGGATAAGCATCCTTCCGAAGAGACGAGGCAAAAGATGAGAGTGGCAAGAAAAGGTGATAGGTTTTCTGCTGAGGCTCGGCGGTTGCATATAATTGCGGCTACAGACAAACATCCTTCGGTAGAGACGCGGCAGAAGATGTCACTCTCTCGTATGGATAAACATCCGTCCGCAGAGACGCGACAGAGGTTGATCGCGGCGCAAAAGAAACGTCGCGAGGCGGAAAAGTTAGCGAAACAATCAGCAGCATAAGGAGACACGTCATGGCAAAGAAAAACGACGGCGCTGTAATCGAGAACGAAGGAACACAGCCGATGGTTGAGTCGCAGGACAAACCCTTGGCTCCCAAGATCACCGAACCCACAGGGCCGGCGTTGGTTCGCTTTTGGTCCATGAAGGAACGCCACCAAATCGCTTTAGTTTCGGGGAAGAACGTGGCCTTTGAAGACCACGTTCTTCTCGCTGAGGAAGGCGGAGAGGTAGCCGGGATGATCCGCAAGTCTCGCATCTATGACATCCGGGAGATTGTTGACAAGCCGTTTGAAAGCGAAAGCGACCAGGCGAAGTTCAATAAGTTCCTGAACGACATGGTGTACACCGGAGAGCGCGGCCTGGCATCGCAGCGCTGGGTGAAACTGTTGGTGGGGTTATTCTCCCCCAACGAGTATTCGCGTTTGCAGGACGAGCACTACAAAAAGACCAAGAGCCCTTTGACCCCTGACGTTATCATAATGCGGGCCATCAGAACGAAGTCATTTAAGGGAGGCATATAAAAGCATGAATAGGGTATTAACATTCGCAGCCGCCGCGTTTTTGGCGGCAACCGTGAGTTACGGAGCCACCGTGACCAACACGGTGCAATGGAACGTGCCGTGGGGCGACCGGTTTCGCGAGCGTTGCGTTGAAGTGTTGGATGCGGTCGTTGCTCAACTGAACGCCGATACGACTGCCATTGCGACTGCTTTGGCGACGAACGTGACGAAGGGTACGGTGGCTCAGATAGACACGAACGCTGTTACCAGCATCACGACCAAGACTCCCGGCCAAGTGGGTCAGCTATTGGTTGGCGGTGCGGTGGCGCAATACGATGCGTTATGGTATGCGAAGGGAGCGACCACAAACGATTGGGTTCGCTTCACTCTAACTACCGGGACGCTTGGAGCCACGAACATTACGTTCAGAAGCACGTTACAGACAAACGTGTTGTATTTCAACACGATTGGCGTGCTGACGAACCACGTCCAAACTGGTCCTTAACAAAGTCGGTAAAATCACTCGGAGGATACTCAAATGATAGGGAATGGCAAAGTTGATGCGATTTTTACGAAACAAATCATCAGTTTGGCTGATACCACAATGCCGCTTCTGGCGTTGAACTGGTCGGGCAAACCGATTGCTGGGGAAATTCCTACAATACGGAAGTCCAAGGCCACTGTAACGGTTGACGCCAACGGCGGCGCCGGGACCAGCAAACTGAAGATACTCATCACCATCGTGAACTATGATGAAACGGGCGTCGCCGCCACGAATCTCACGTACACGATCTCTGGTGCGTCAACCCGTGCGGAATGGTCCGGCACGAGTCCGACCTTCGTGGCCGGCGCGGTAACGATGAAGGATGTCATTGATCTGCTGAACCTGGTGCCCGGATTGCAGGCGTACTTGCTGCACGCTCCGTATTACCTGTCAGCGAACACTGACCAGTTCATTGATGTCGCCGTTACGGACATCCCGATGCAACCCGGCAAGTTCCTGGAGACCTTGTACCGGGACGCGGACGCTTCGTTGGTCGATACCAACAAGCTCGTCGCGTTCTTGCGTATTGGTCTGCCGGAGCTCAGGGATTCGGGCTCGATGCGTCTTATCCGTTTGACGGCGACCGTGACCGGCGCCACGAGCGGCAAGGTGCGTCTGTACCGTGACGCCTACAAGGACTACGCGAAGGAATACTCTGCAACCTATGCGACCTGCATGGGTAACAAGCAGATGTTCATCGACAAGACTCTGGTGAACACCACGCTGACGGACTACATCGACAGCGATATCCTGAAGGCCATGACGCTTCAGGGGCCGCTCATCCTTGAGATCAACTCGACCGATCTCTCGGCTTGCACGGCCGAAGTAGCGCTGGTCCAGGACAACATCTAAAAATCAGCGGCGCGGTTGCTCTTATGTTTTCTCTCAACCGTGCCAACGAGGACGGGAGGGACCTGTAAAAGGGTTCCCTCCCGGTGCCTCTCTTAAACACAGGAGGCTTAAATGAAAAAAGTTTTGTTGTTCCTTGCGGTGATGGCGATCTCTTTCCTGTGCCAGGCGCAGACCGTGCAGTTTGTGAGTAGTCACGGATTCTCGATGGCTACGAATGTCGGAAACTCCTTGGTGTGGACCAACGATAACGCCTACGACTTCAAGTTCGACACAATGACGTTTAACTCTACGGTTGCCAACACGGCGACCGTTCAGCGTGTTCATGCCTACAAGGTCAACCAGGTCGTTGGCAATGTTGTGACCACGAACGACATGGGTACGGTGGAGACGAATTACTACGGCCAAGTCACGAACGTCCAGTCCTATGTGTCCACGAATCTGTTGCTGTCGGTGACGAACAGCGGCGAGGCTGTTTATACTAAGGATGACATTAAGCAACTCTGGATACACGCCGGCGATATAGTGATTTGGAGTTTCAGCGACACAAATTCAAAACCGTTACTATACGATACTACGAGATAACAGGAGGATTTATGGGCGAAGATGCTAAAGTCTTGGCGATCAAACGCGGCAACGTCACTATCGTTTCAACGCAGAGAACGCCGGTGATCTATACCGCTGTTGAGCAAGTGACATGGCCTACGGGGCAGGTGCAGATTAATGGCATAGGTAAGGATCGTTCCGCGTCCCTGGCCGCTCTTGAAGAATCATTCAGCAAACTTAAAGAGGTACTTGCGGCCGCGGAATAACGCTTCCGGTTCATAGCCGGTCGCGCTACGCGGAGCGCGCGGTACACGGAGGCGCTATGCGATTAAAGTTATTCTCTGTTCTATTGATGTTGGGCGTCCAAGCTTTTGCGGCGAACCCTTATTTGCCGTTCTCCATCGACTTCGAAAAGTCTGGCGATGACAGGCAGTTCGATATTCAGTCCCGCGTGCTTTCTACGCCCACCTTGCGGTTCTACACGTTCAACGGGACAAATGTTTTCAATCCGCAGGGATATGTTTCTACGTTCAGTTTTGCTGAAGACTGGAACGTGACCAACATGGTCAAGATCACCGGGTCTAATTATTCTTCCTACATTGACTTTGCGGTTTCCTCCAATACTTTTGCTTATCCAGTAGACAAGTGGTACGCGAGCGTTCTCTTGACCAAGCCGGCCGATGCCGGAACATTTGCTTGGGCGTATGGTTACATCTCTCTCAAGCCTTCTCCTGAAGCCAATGCCAATGCAACCTTCTTTTATACTCGCGCCATTAACGGTTCAGAATACGGACCATTCACGGGCGACTTTACGAACTGGCCGTTTGCGCTCAAGGGTGATTATGGCGGTTACGTCATAGCTTCGGTGTTCAATGCCCATACGAATACCCCGGCCATGACGGCGCACTCCGGTTTGGGTACGGCTGCAACAAACCCAGCAACAGCATTCGATGCCGCCGGGTTAGCCGCCGGAGTGCAAGCCAACCTCGATATTCATACTAACCTGCCGGTTATTTCCGCGCATTCGGGTCTTGGCACGGCCGCTACCAACCAGGCTACGGCGTTTGATTCCGCAGGAACAGCGGCCGGCGTTCAGACTAATCTTAATAGTCATACTAATCTACCGGCGATCTCGGCTCATTCGGGTTTAGGGACCGCTGCTACCAATCCTGCGACAGCGTTCGACGCGGCGGGTTCATCCGCTGGGATTCAGACAAACCTAAACACGCATACCAATCTCCCTGCCATCAGCGCCCACTCTGGTTTGGGAACGGCGGCCACGAACCCAGCAACGGCTTTTGATGTTGCCGGGGTTGCGGCCGTGGTTCAAAGTAATTTGACGGCGCATACGACGAATACAGCGAACCCGCACGTTGTTACGGCGTCACAGGCGGGAGCGGTGGCGACGAATGATGGGCCGTACGGTCTTGCGGTGACGAACATAACAATAACTGGAGGTTCCGCGTTTTCTACAAACAGGACGGGGCGCAACATTGCTTTTGTCATCCCTACCAATGCGACCAGCACGGCGACAAATGAACCCGTAAGCCTATATCGTTACGACGCTTGCCCGTCGGTGGCTAATACAATCTTCGTGTTTGCGACAACGACGAATATAACGGCGGTTAGATCGGGAAGTACGTTCACATTTACAATCCCGTCAGGAACAAGGTTGTTGTCTTCAAAGATCAGGGTGGATGGCGGCAACACGGATTCCGGGAGCATTTACTTGGTTCTTGGAACCAATGATATGAACAATTCGTCAACGGTTAATAACTGGATTCCCGTTTGCAATGCAACGCGAGACGATACTTATGCGAATATTCCCGTGACAGCACAAACATATAGCGGGGATAATACGCAGATTAAGATTTCCGGTCTCGGAGCTATTGGGGGAATTATTTATCATGTTGAATCGAGGTATTAATTATGCGGCGCATTGCCTCGCTATTATTGATGTCAATTTGTGTGGCGCTGATGGGCTCGATGCCATTGCTGAATGTTCCGTATCATATTACGTCCGTGGATGCCATGACGAACGGATTATTTAGATTGCAGGGTTATGTTTATGATGTTTCACAGTTGGGGTCAGGTGCTCCCGATGTGGCGACAAATGATTACGTGATCGTTCAGGGAGGAATAACAGGCGATATAGATTTATATCGTATCTCAAATATCTGGTCGCAGGCTGATTCTTGGTTGGTGGTTGATGTGGCTTACGCTGAAAACGGAGAACCACGGTCAGGTCAACCAGAGTCCGGGTATCAGGAAATCAGCCGGTCCGGGTATTTGTATTCAACGACGTTTGGTGGGCCGAGCGAGTATTTGCAGAACGGGGCGCGGAATCTATTTTATCATTTATTGGATGATCGGGTAGCCGCGATTGAGACTAACTTTGACGCGACGGCGGAACAGGTGCTGACGAATGGGGCTACGATCCAGGCTTTTGGGAGCGTGAAGATCAGCACGGCGGACGCGTTGATTGTGCTGGGCTCGCCGCAGATTCAGACGAACGGAGTGAGCGAAGGGAAGCAGATGTTTGTGAGAGGCGCGGCCGTGACGGGCGGGATTATGTTCACCAATAGCGCGGGGGTGGCGCTGGACTGCAAGCAATCGTTTTTGTTTAGCACGAATGACTTTATGAGTTTTTTTTTTAGTGACGGGGTGTGGGTGGAAACGAAACGGATAGATCGAAAAACACAATAAGGAGGACAGAAAATGAGGGGTTTAAAAATTGCGGCGATGGTCGGTATGATGTTGGCGGCGGCGAGTTCCGTGTTTGCGGTGGGCGGAGTGCTTTCCGACGGGCAGGGAACCAACTGGAGCTATGGTGATGTGTATGGCCAGGGGATCTACTATCTCAGGAACTTCAAGACAGCCGGCATTGATGGCGCGGGCATAACAAACATTCCTGCCACCGCATTACAAGCTGGAACAGTTATGCCAGCGGTAGATGGTTCGGCAATCACGAACCTTCCTGCGACAACAAGTATGAGCGCCGCTAATTTGATTATCGGAACAGTTGCCTCGGCGATTGACGGTTCGGGAATAACGAACCTTGCCTATGCCAATATTCCGGATGCACCAGCAGCTATCACGGACTATATCAGCACGAATGCCACGCCGCAGAGCAAGGCCGGACTGCTGACGTTGAATGGAGGGGTGACGGCGGGCGCAAAGGTGTCGTTTACGCCGTCTGCGTTTCAGGCGATTGCAACCGGCGCGGCGATTGCGTCGGATGCGGCGATAGTCACCGTGGCCGGGGATGGCGGAGCGACAACGGCGACGATTGCGGATGGCACGGTAGAAGGGCAGCTTTTGACAATTCGCGGAACAAGCGATGCGAACACAGTTCAGTTGACGAATTCGGTTATTCCGCCGTTTATGCTGGGGACTAACGACGTCATTGCGTTTAGTTGGGTTAGCGGAGTGTGGGTGGAGCAATATCGCCGGGATAACTAACATGCGCAAGACTCTGATATTTGTGACAATGATGTTTACCTGTGGGGTCAATCTTGTGGCCCGCACCGGGATTGATTCCACAGGCACGAACAGCGTCTTGACGGGACCTCTAAATTTCGGAAACAACGAGGTATCCTTTGGCGGGGTGACGCGGACAAACTGGCCAAGCAATGCCAGTGAGATAAATGTTGCGTTTACGCCTACATCGTATTTTGCCGAGGAACCAAAAGTGGAGGATCATTTAGTAGGAATAGACTCAGTATTAACAAATGGTCCGTTAATGAATGCGGCGAAGATCGTGGAGATTGGGAAAGACGCTACCGCACAGCTTAATGGGTCAATAGCTATAGGGTGGAATTCTTTTAGTACATGGATAGGTGTAGCGATGGGAGTTAGCAGTGTAGTCGATGCTGGGGTAGGTATCGGACCATATGTCCAAAGTGATGGCGATAGCACCGTGGCGGGTAATCAGGCTGTAGGCATTAGTAATGCGGTAGCTATCGGAAGCTTTGCGCGAGCAGTGACCAATAATGTCGCTCTTGGCTATGGCGTTACAAATCTGATCAGCGACTCTACGAGAATAAAAGGCGATTTGATCATGGCTGGCAGGGCTGTAACCGGAGCTGTTTATTATGGAGATGGGGCGGGGCTGACCAATATTACAGCATCGCAGGTAGCTGTGCCGACAGGTGGGGGGCTGGAATGGTATGGCACGAATCTTCCGGCCGGTTTTTTGTGGCAGGACGGAGCCGGCTACCATACCAGCGCCTATCCCGCCTTATTCAATGTGATCGGCTATAAGTTTGGAGGAAGCGGGACCAATTTCAACGTGCCGGACAGACGGGGTAAGTTTGCGTTGGGAGCAAGCGCGGTTACGGGAATAGGTATAACAAGCGGCGTAGCGAACGTGACGTTGACCGCTGGCCAAATGCCAGCGCATACTCATTCTCAAAATGGGATTAATTTTATAGCAGCCAGCGGACTTGCGTATGGGAGCGGACTCAATTACTCGACGATATCTGCTACCGGAAGTGCCGGCGGCGGCCTGCCCCACACCAACATGCCGCCGAACGTAACCGTGAATTTTATCATTAAATATTAGTGGGGCCGCAAAATGAAAGGCGGAAAGATATGAGTCCAACAAGCACGGTTTTTTCCACGGTAGTAATATGGGCGGTCGAGGGGTTATTGGCTCTTGTGCTTACCCTTGTAGGATTTTCTGCTCAAAGGGAAATTTCCCGTAATGATGAACAGGAATTACGCATTCGGGCGGTAGAGCAGGCTTGCGTGGAGGTTCGGATTATGCGGTCGGATTTAACCGAGATGAAAAGCGATATCAAAACGCTTGTAAGGAAGCCGTAATGCCACAACTTTTCCATACCGATTTTTGTATGTCCGGCCAGTGCGTGTGCCGGTGCCTCTTGGAAAAACTATTGCAGTCGCGGAACGTGGCAGACCGTAAAGACCAGTTGCAGGCCAACCGGGAGGCGAACGAGTTGATCGCCGAGGGTGACAGGTTGATGACGGAACAGGAAGCGCACGGGGTGAAACATGATTGCTCTTAAATATAACGATAATCACTCGCACCTGATCGCCGAGATACTTGCCGAGGTTAAGCCGCGCAAGATCGTAACTCAAGTTATTGCGGCGGCGTATGCTGATGGCTACGAAAAAAACAGTGATGGCATCACGCTCATGCCGGAACTTGAATTCGCTAGTTTCAGAATGAAACACCCGGCCGGGGTAGGCCATGATTGGCTTTATTTCATGGGCTGGCAAAATCCGTTTTTACCGAGCTGGGTAAAAACAGAATGGCAGGCCCGACTCTGGGCGGACAACTGGTTTTCCGACGCACTCAAAGATTTCGGCCATCCCATCCGCGCGCGTATCTGGTGGTTCGGTCTGCGGGTGGGCGGCTGGCGGGCGTGGAAGATGCACCGTGACGCGGACCATCCAAGAACGCGCCGCTACGATACGGCTACAGGACGCATGACATCAACGCAAACAGGAGGGATAGTATGACCAACGCAATCGCTGAGGCGGTCAAGGCGGGCATCGAAGCCGCCGGGGGTATGCCGTGGCAGGTCCAAGTCGGCTATCTTGCTGGCGGGGCGGCCATAGGGGTAATTGGCGGCGTGGTAGGTTGGTTCGGCAAGGTGTTTCAACTCAAACGAAAGGCGGTGGCAAAATGAGCAACCTGTTAATCAAGTCAAAATTATTTTGGAATAACAACGGGAAAATAGAGGCTTCCTGGTATCTCGGTCTGCGCGATGGCGCGAATGTGGCCGAGCAGGATGCATATATCCGCTACATGGATAAGTGGGGTGCGGATACCATTTGTCTGAACATACTCAACGACAGTTTTTCCTCGCCGTTTAGCGGGCAGTTCATGCGTTCGGTGTTGGATGATAGCAAGGTAAATTTATTCCTTGATTTTATAAAGAGACTCCAAAATTCCGGCAAGAATATCTTTTTCGTGTTTACCGATTCTCCTCCAGGAAGCAATCCAAAATATCCGTTTTGGAATGACATTGATAAATTAACAGAATTCATCAAGATCGTTTCTATTGCTCTGGCTCAATATGCAACGGGATTTATTGTCGGCATCGAAACCGATAGAGGGCCGTTGTCATGCGATCAGGTGGAAGCCGCCATCGGACTGATTGGGCAGTACGCCGTTCATATCGTCAGCGGGCAACAACGTAAAATTTATATCGGAGCGCACGAGGTGTTTGCCCAACGCAACGATAAGGGCCAGCTTTACATGCGCCGACGTGTGCCTCGAAACGCGGATTTTGTTGGTATTGAAACGATGAACCATCCGGTCAACCAGGGACAGAACATCGACATCGCCGCGCAGTGTGCAGAGGTGAAATTTATCCTGGCCAACGCAAAAAACAGCAAGGGCGAGCAAATCCCGGGGTGGGTCATCGAAAATTCGGCATACGAGGATGACCACACTCGCCTGTTAAACCGGGCGCTTGCTAAGATAGATGGGGTGTACGGGGTCAATGTGCCGGCGTAATAAAGCAAGCAATACGGCAAAACATCCGCGAACGTGATCGCTATATGTGTCAGAGTTGTGGGAAATAACAGAAAGACATAGCGTTTGATGTCCATCGTATTGATTGGAATAAATTAAATTGTAATCCTAATAATTTAATTACTTTATGCAAAAATGTCATGCGAATAAAAACAAAATAAAACGAATGTGATGGAAGCGATTAAGGTGTGGCGTGAATAGGACTTCAAAGGAGGCGTTATCGTGATAACATTTTTGGATATTGTAAACAAACCGTTGCGAGCGCTTCGCCGCACCAACGAGGAAGAAGACCGTAAACTGGTGAAAAAATTCGTTAATGAATTTTATTTCTCCATCTGTCGTGTCGTGCCGGTCAAGGTCTTGCGCCGGCGTATCACCATTGATCTGTCATCCAGCGATTACTCATCCGGTATGTGGTTGAAGTCCAACATGGCTGACATCTTGCAGGTGCTTGATGTGGACGATGAGTTCGAGTATGTGAACCGGGACCGCGAGGCCGTGGATGTCAACGAGTCGATGTATCGCTATTATGATTACGTACCCACGGACGGAGCCTTGGCCAGCGGAAACGATCTTACGGTAAAGAAAGGCGGCGTTACATTTGAGGCGGCTTCGCTGACTGCGGACCATACCGGGCAGTATGTTAAGTTTGGCGGCGAGTTGGGCTTCTATCTTTTATCGGCCGCCAAGACATTCGCTCCGGCTTACAAAGGGGATAATGTTGGGCCAGGCGCCGATTACGTAATCAGGCCGGAAGACACCCGCAAGCTGGTGTGTATTGATAAGGATAGCGCTGAGATCACGGACAGATCGGTGTACTTGGACTACTGGATTTACCCGATGCCGCTATACCGCGACACGGACATGCCGCTGTTGCAGTCTACGCGCGCCCTTGAACTCATGGTGATGCGTGAGGCGCTGATTATCATCGGTAAGCGGTCGCTGACTGCCAACGCCTACGAGCGCGAGATAGAGGCGGCGATGGATGAACTGATTAAGTTGAATCCGCGGCCGAATAAGCCGACGAACGCCAGGGATGCTGTGAATGAAGTGTTTTCGTTTGCAAAAGAAATTTACACGGATCGTGATGACCAATGAGTGAAGATTCCAAACAATTAACTGCGTGGGCGCTTCGGTTTAAGGAACCGTTGAAAGAAACCGACGCCCAGCTTTTTGAGCAACTCCAGGCCACCTATGTGTCTCTGCTTGGAGATGCCGAACTGCCTCGCTGTTGGCCGGAACTATCGCCCGATGCTATCCCGGATGCTATTGACTACCTTAATCTCGTAACTTCTACGAAGAACTCTGCGCCGCAGAAGTATGTCGACAACCCAATGGCGAATGGAGAGGTCTATGAAGGCCGCTGGCGCCAGGCGTTCATCCGCCGCGTGATGCAGGGCGAGGTCACAAAGCTCGTGCAGGTCCTGCGGCGCGGCTGGGCCGAGACGATCTCTTGGGATGAGGGCCGCGTGCGTGTTGCTCGCTTCCTGCAAGATCAACCCACGGGCGCCAACGCCTCTGGTTACGAGCGCTACATCGAAATCTCATGGCCGAATTGCTCGCTCTCCAAACTGGATGCGATGGTTTCCAGCCTGAACGAGCGGGAGTATGTGGACCCTGTCATTGAGAACGAGGTTCGTACAGGTACATGGCGCAACCTGGGCGTCACTACGTCCAAATCTGACGATGGCAGCGGTGTAATCACCATGTCTCTGGCGATTTCCCACTTCCGCCTGGACTCCTACATTAACTGGCTAACTCATCGTACCGAGAGTCTTGTCTATCTGTTTGGCTGGGGCAAGGATGAGGCTCAGGCGGTCATAGACGCTTGGAAGGGCAAAGGACGCGGCGCCACGGTGTCGTACCGTAAAGACGAGGGACTCGTGGACCTCATCTTGCGCGAGCGAGACTACGATCAACTGGATGTCACAAGCGCCACGTCTTCCTGGGATTGCCGGTACAAGACCTCCATTGACTATCACTTTAGCGTATCGGACCCTGAATCGTATCCGTTGATTATTCCGCCGGCCAATGGCGTGTCGTATGACCGCCAGCTTAGGGACAACAGCGATGGGTCTTGGGATGTTCTGGTTATTACACGGACGGTTCAATACCGGGACATTCCGTTTCAGACTTCACGAGTATCAGGCATGGGGAAAACAGAGACTCGCCAGCAACTTGGACTTACTACGCAGACCCAAGAGTCTATGGCGCTGGAATCCGGCAAGGTTAAGGAGCAGCGCGTTGAGGTTCGTGATGATTGTTCCAAGGATGTCGTAACTAACCAAGATACTCCTGAGCATGTATCCGTGCCGGAGTTCGTGTCCGAGATAAACGAGCGTGAAACCGTGTATCTCTTGGAGGAATACCACGATCCGGTAACTCCCGATATTGGAGCGCCGCCTGATTACGAAGACCGGGCCATCTTGTCGCATGGGCTCGATGAGTTCTTGACGCATAATTTCAAGAGGTCCAGGTCGGTGAAGAAGTTCCCGATTACGGATGCTGAGAATGTTTCGGGAATATCATGGACGGAATACGGAGATACGGAAAGCAGAACCGTACAGACCGTGCAGGCGAATCCAGATGTGGCCGGCGCTAAATATATTTCTCATCAATACATCAATCAAATAGTTTTTAACTTTTGCATGAGATATTTCAGGTCAGCTACCGATGCTTATGCTTGGTGTTTTGCTGCGGGTACTTCCATATTGCCGGATGATCCCAATGCCAACTTATTCAGTTCCGGCTCGAAAACTATGTATGACGATAACCGTTTGGGTGGAGTTCAAAAGACCGGCGAATACGAGTGGCAGGCGATACGATGCACGATAACCTATAGTTTGCGTTATACTTGGCGGTATGACGATCCTTCATTGGCGTGATATGAACATTAACCCAATAGATTACGAAGGTCGCAAGAAAGGGGAGCAGGAGTTTCAGCAGAATATTGCTGAGGTTGCGAGGCAATACAAAACTGCGGAACAGCCGCAGGAACAGAAGTCGCAACAGGACGAGACGCCCTTGACTCGCTCCGAAGTGCAGGGTTTGATAAATAGTCTTGTGGAATCCATCGTCAAGGGTTTTGCTCAAAAGGGTGATATAGATCGAATTGCCCGCAGTTTTGAGATCGCCAAACAAGAACTTAAGCGGAGCGTTCCTACCAAGAAGCAGGTCACTGACTGGGCGACTGAAGTTGTGCCACCATCTTTGCGCGGCTTGGATAGCGACCCGACGCGCAAACTTGGCGATACGCTCAAGTTGGTATCAGGGTATCCTGTGGGTTCGGATAAGGTGGTGTGTGTCAATGAAGAAGCAGAACTTCCGGTTGGAACAGCACTGTTGCCTCACCTCCAATGGAATTCTGTTACTGGAAAATGGGAGATAGCTTTAATATCTGGAAGCTACGATATAAATTGGGCTTTCGGTTTGGAATCAATATCTGGATTTGTGGCGACATTCAATGGTGGACAAGTTATAAAAGGAACAAGCCTCATAGGAACGTCTCCATCTACTCCAATTACAATAACAGCAACGGGGCAGATAGTTTATGTTGTCTATACAATGTCAAGCGGGGCGATAAGTTTTGGTATAGCGAATGCAGGTAACTTTCCGGTTTCAGCGTCAGGAACTTACGTGAAGGCATTGCAGAGTTTCACGAAGACTGGTTCGACGATAGTTCCGTTGTTGACATATCATCGTGGCGTGATTCAGATTGACGGAGTATACTCGTAAATGAACTTTCAGACGACATTACCTTACGCGGCGGACAGCGACCTTCATGTGATTGAAGGACTGGACGTGACGGGGACGCCGATCTACCAGCGGCCGGGAGACTGGCGCTGCAAGCCGGTGGACATGTACACGCTTTTGCAGGGAATAATCGAGCGGTGTCTGGCGACGAAATTACCGGATGGGACATACCTGGTAAGTCCGACGATATTCGATGAAACCATGAACGGCGGCGAGTTTGCGGCAATCAGTCAATGGACAGAACGCACATATCCAGATGGCGTGCTGAATGAGGTCAGTGGTTACGTCAAAAATTTAATGGACAATTATCCATCGGGATTACTGTTGAAAGCCATTGACGACAAACTTTGGGAGCTGGGGAGTTGTTCAAGTGGTGTCCATGATCCTGAATCAATCTATGGGAACCTGATGGATACGCCGCCGTATTGGTCGGCATTTTGGGACATTACTTTTGCCATGACACAGGCGGGAGTAGTATTCGACCCGGTGACATTTGAGATGTTAGTGGTGCCAGCAAGGGCAAGTAGCACCGGGGAAGACGAATACGGGCCGCCGACTGCAAGTAGCCGCATGTATCCGGAAGTGTTGATAGCCCGGTATAAGGTGATGCAACAGTTGCGGTATAAGAAAGCACCAATTAGTGATACACGTAGATTTACTGGTGGTTTTGGAGATGCTTATTCACATTTTGAAACAACTAATAATGGGTCCTATTGGCCGACTTGGTGGACACACGATTATGTTGCAGGGTTGTATAATGAAGCATGTGCCAATGCGCGCTCCGCATGGTCGGAATCTGTAAGTGGCATTCAAGACCCAAATATTTTAAGTTATTGGCTTATTTGGCATGGTTTAATGAATGCCACACAGTCATTTTCCTATACGTGGTTTGCACAAATGGTAACTGGATATAGTGGCGGATCAGGCAATAATTTCTCGGCTCCAAAACTTACAATAAACAAAGGTTATTCAGGAATTACGCATAATGTCAAACTTTGGGCATATTGGGATGGTAATGGCGATTTAACCCTATGGACTCAATCGGGCGGAGACCCTGTTGTAGCGGGTAAAAATCTTATTTTAGAAATTAACAACATAAGTGCAGACACAGTATGGCAAGCTGGATTTGAAGACGCTGAGAATACACTTCATTTTCCGCCATTCTGTCCTACATGGCCACCAGGGGCAGTTAGTTATTGGGTCAATTTTAATGGACAATTAACATTGCAGGCGTATGAACCAATCGAGGATTGGGAATTTCAATTCTGCAAGCACAGCGATTTCGGCGGCGATGTGACGTGGGTGGCATAAATAAAGGAGCACCATTATGGCAAGATACAACGATAACTTGGATATGCTTGTAAACGAACAGCGATTGGCCGCGGAACGCAACGGCGTGTTTGTTCCACCGCGCTCCGGCTTCCCGATAAACTTCCCGTCTAACGCCAGTTTTGTCAAACCCGATTACTACAGTCGGCGCAACGCCCAGATTACGCAGAATCTCGCCACAGGTCCGGCTCCTGCTCCGGCCGGGATGGACCCTACGCTGGAAAGGATGGGCGCCTTGACGCTTGACCAGATGGAGTCCCGCGCTTGGGGTGGCGGTGCTCCGGGAGCCGACAATCAGGCTATTGGCAAGGAATACAACAGCATCATGGCCGAACGCTTGGCTGACCAGACCATGAACCGTCAGCAACAGGCTCAACAGGGGCGGGCGCTCGTGAACCCCTTGCCGTCACGGCTGAGCACCAGGGATCGCCAGCAGTACATCGACCAGCATCCGCTGACCGAGGCCGTGCCTTTGACTGCTATGGGGCGCGACAACCAGGCGGTTATGGATGCTATGGCCAGAGATAATGCTATGGGCGCCGGCCCGGCTCCCACGGCCGCAGAGACCAGAAGCCACCTTGAATCCATCGGCCAACCCGTGCCAGCCGATGTCTTGGCTGCCACAGGCGGTGCGTCTGAGGCTCAGGCGCCCGCGTTTGTGGGTCAACTGCGCTCATCTGCCACGGAACTGGCCGGTATGACCACCAAGCAGGAGTATGACGAACTGATTCAGCGCCTCTCTGCCGGGAGCGCCCCCGAAACCGTGGCCGGCCTGAAGGAAGCGGGCCCCAAGTATCTGACTCAGTTTAACCCGCGCCTGGGCGCACAGGTGGCTGACCAGAAACTCGTGGAAGCCAAGAACGAGGATGTCTTGGCTGGCTGGTACAGGACTCAGGTTGAACCGGCGAAGGATGTTTCCAATACTGACCTTGCAAAGAAGGTGATGGAGACGCCGGAACTCAAGTCCAGGTTCGGCCTGGAGGTTGGTGAGATCGCTGGAGCCGGTGGCATGGCGTTGCCCTTGAACCCTGAAATACGTGATTTGCTGTCGATAAAACTGACCAAAGATCAGGAGAATTTGCCGTACACCGACCCAAAAACGGGGATCACTACCACAGCAAAGGAGGCTATTGCTAAGGCGCAACAGGATATCATAGCGTCTTCAGGGATGTCCAAGGAGGCCAGGGGCGCGGCCAAGTATCAAGCGCTCCAGTTGGCTAATGATGTTCTGCGTTCTCAAGCAGTCAGGTTAAACAAGGCCCAGGGTGTGATTGACAGCGGGTTGCTGAAAGATGTCGTGGCGCAAATAGATGATGCGTCTCCTAAAATCAGCAAGGCATCGTTCGAGGAGACAAAGGCCAGGGTAGGTTCCAGCAATTTGGCTCAGTCCTACGCGCCCGTGATTCAGGGAGTCAGCGTCAACAGGATGAATGTGCTGAATAAGTCCGGGCTTATTAAAGACGCTGCTCGGCTTAAAAATGAAGATCAAGAAACGGCGGACGTTATCAAGTATTATCCTGGCAACAGCATCAAAGAATTGACCAGCCAGGTTATTGTTGATCTTCAGGCGACAATCAAAAAGGACGAGTCAATGTCGTCGAAGGATGTGCAAACTGCTGTCGAGAACTCTATCACCAGGGTTCTATCGAACAATAGCAAGCGCATCGAGGTGTTCAGCGAGGAGGCCGGCGCACAGGTTGTCACTAACTTGGAGGCTTCCGTGAAACAGCGTCTCGGTGAACAGTGGAAAGAGACCTCAGAGCGCGTGGATAAGGAGTTTCAGGTTAATAAGACATTGCCGAAGGTGGCGACAATTATGGACGATGCGGCCGTGGCGGCTACATGGGACTCTAAAAGGGCTGAAACTGAATTCAATTCTATAGCAAAATTGCTTAGCGATCAGTCCGAGGAAAGCAAGGCGTTTGTGCAACAGTTGGACGTAGATCGAAGCGGAGTGACTGGAGACAACCCTCACGAACTTGCGGCGTATTGGCTGGTTAAAAACCACGGCCGAGAATACATCTCGATTGCGCGACAGTTGGCGGATAACAGCTTCAGGTTGGTTGGTGATCGCGAAGGGACGCGAGGATTGTATAATGAGTTTTCGGTATTAGTCGGCAAGTTTTCAGGCGGCATGGGAGTGGCGGCCATCGAGGCGGGCAAGAAGGTTGCTGAGGAATGGCGGACAATACCGGACTCCATCGCCAGCGTTCTCAAGACCAGTGCCTTGGATGTTACTCAACTTTCTGCGGAAGCCAGGAATCAGAAGTTTATATCCGAAGGAACTCCGCAGGTCAACTTGCGCAACCCAACCGCCAATCTCTTGGAGAGAAGCGGAAACAAGTATTGGTACGCCACGGAGAGTATGAAGGTCTTGGCTGACTCTTTAGATGACGTAGGCTTGGCAGCTTTTAACAATACCATTGGCCAAAGAGAAGGCTTCTATGGTTGGAACAACGACGTGAATACCCGGCGTGGCATCGTATCTGCGATGTCGGGAAGAACCCAGGACTTGACCAAAGGCAAGGACTCTTTGTATAGCGAGGAGTGGGCTGCCGAAAAGAACGTTGCCGACATAGCCAATCAGGAGGCGGCTAATACGGTCAAGCAGGGTGGCGAGGATGTCAAGACGACGAAGTTCGTTTATCCGAAGGGTCTCGAAGATGTTTATGCGGGCGACCCCAAACTCTCGGCGCTCCGTGATCTTGGTGCTTTGAGACGGGCTTCCGGTGAAGATATATCCGGCAAGTTGATTGACCTGGCAGACGTGATGGCTACGGAGAAATACCGGGCAATGGAAAGCGCGGTCATTGAAGCTGGGGTTAGGGAGATACGAAAGAACCTGGCCCTGAAGTCTTCTCCTGAAATTATCGAGAAGATTCATCTTGCCAGCGAGGGCGATCCTACCGCAGAGGCCGGGAGTCCGATGTTCGGCAAAGTTAAAACCTCTGCGGAATTGAATGCCAGGATCAGGCGGATGGTCTACCAAGACGAGTTCACCAGCGCTCAGTTGATCGAACTGAAGGACCAGTACGAGTTGCAATCGAAGATTGCGAGCAAGTCCAAGGGAGATCGCGCCAGGCAGAAGTTAAACTTCAGAGGGCCTATAGACTCCAAGACTCTCGATGGGTATGAAAGATCGGCCAACGAGATTGTTGCCGCCATAGACGACAAACTTACCGAAGGGCAAGTCAAGGCGGTGGATATAGTCGACGAAGTTACGGCTCAAAAAGCTACCAACATCATATTGAAGACGATGATTCCCGTGGACCTTTACGGCATCCGCAAGAAACTTCAGGAATCTGGTATCATTAAAAACGTTATGATGGGTTCCGATATTGTTGAGACCAACATAGCGTTGAAGACGGGGAGGGTGGGAAAACTGTTGGGCACAAAGATAGTTGACGCCGCAAATCAAGTTGGCCTTAACATCTCGAATGAAATTGATCGCATAACAGGAGCACAATACAGGAGCAAGGCTCTTGTTCCTTCGCAACTCAAAGAAAAAAACGGACAATGGATTCCGTATCAGTTGACGGGGAGTTCTCCTTCCGTCCTTAAGGGTCAAGGCATGTGGTCTGACGGTTTGTTCACTAAGGCGGACGATGTGATTGCCGAGGAGATGGGTCCAGCGGCCGTAGAGTACGCTAAGATTCATGGTTCTCTGCCTCGTAGTGCTCGGCAGATGTACGAAGCGCTGGGCGTAGGGGTCGAAGAAAGCGATAACAGCGCCGAACATAATCATCGCGAAGTAGTGTTTCATCAAATGATTGAGTATTTCCATAAAAACAAAGGACAATAACATGCCTCCTTCAACCAATGCGCCGTTAAGCGGAATACAAGCATGGACCAATGATCTTAATTTATTCATAAATCAATCGGGCTCGATGGAGCAAATAAGACGCAGGGAATATATTGTTTATATGAGAGGAGCTTATCCAGAAATGACTCCTGCGGATATTTCAAAAAGTTACGCGGACAAGGAGGGTTGGAATGATAAGGATGGATTAAATACCCCTGCTCCTGTCGTTGCTCCTTCGCCTGCTCCTATGGCTCCTGTGGCTCCTGTAGCTCCTGTGGCTCAACCTTCATCTGACATGGGACAAACACCATTGTCAAGTATGTATAAGCAACAACCGAAAAAGAAAGGAGGATTATTTTCTCAAGAAGAAATTCCCTCTGGAGGAATTCCGCGATAATCATAAAATCACTCATCCTTGCGTGCGCGTTGATCTTGTTCGTCAAGTCTGATTTGTTTTGGGAACTGAAACGCTTGCAGGGCAAGACAGGGAGAATAATTTACATCGACATGAGACTCGTGTAGACGGAGAACAATAATGCCTTCACCTTCAATTCTTGATTCAATCGCCACTATGGAAGCGGCGTTCAACAACGACCCTGCTCCGGCAAGCGCTTCTCCTATCCAAGCGGAAGCAATGCGAAAACAGCAAGCGAGTGTTGACCCTATCTCCACGATGGAGGCTGCGTTCCGCAACGATCCTACTCCTGAAGGCGAGCGCGTCGTTGAACCCACGCCGAAGTTCGATACCGACGGCACTATGAACCCTCTGTACGCCAGCGTGATGTCCGGTCCGGTGGGGGAACGGCTTAATTACGTCCAAGCCAGGGATGAGGGTCCGCTTAAGGAGGGCGCTAAGGGTCTGCTGCGAGGTGGGGTTCAGTTCGTCGAAGGCGTGGCCAATACGGTGGGCGCCAAGGACCTTGACAACTGGGCTGATTACTTCTTGGAGCATAACCCGCAGTTGTCTGACTCGGATCGTAAGTCTGATTGGAGTTATGCCGCCAATGTGATCGGGTCTCTCGTGGGACGGAACGCCCCCATGTTGGCTGCAATGCTGATCCCCGGCGCTCTTGCCGGCCGGCTGGGTGCCGGAGCGATTGCTGGCGTGGAGCGGGCCGCTGTTGCTGGCTTGGGTGCTCCAAAGACGATACTGAATGTTGCCGAGAAGGCGACCTACGAATTGATGAAGCGCAGGGTGGTGGATGCCGCGGTCAAAGGGGCCGTCGAGAAGGCTGTCGCCACCAAGACGAGGGCCACCCTGGCTACGGCCGCAAGCATGAACGGCCTAATGACGCTGGGGAGCAATACGGACGAGCTACGCGCGGCCATGCCCGGCACCCCGGAGTCCACGCTGTTGGCCATCAGCCTGCCGCTGACTGTCTTGCAGTCCATGATCGAGGTTATGCCTTGGGGCGTGGAGACCAAGACCGCCAAGGCTGTGGCGAAACTATCCATGGGCAAGGTGCTGACTACCGGCGTCATGCAGGAAGCCGTTGAAACCACCATTAAGCCCCGGCTTTGGGGTAACATAGGCAGGTTTGGGCAGACTTGGCCGGGTCGTGTGGTTGGGGTTGGGGCTGGCGAGGCTTTCGAGGAAGTCTTACAGCAGAGTGCTACGGACATTGCGGTCAACACGTTCCGGCCGGGAAGCAGCAACGAGGAGGCTTACGGCGGACTGATCGACAACTGGGGCAGAATCCTTGGGGAATCATTCCTTGGTGGTCTTGCTCTCGGCATCATCCCCTCCACGCTGAACTCTATGGCAGCCTCCAGGCGCGCGGCAGTCATCCGGGACTCCACCAGGGAGGACTTAAACAAGCAGGCCAAGGTTGAACAACATCAGGCTTTCGTGGATGCTCAAGGCCCGTCCGTGTCCGCCGCCTTCTTCAGCCGCATGACGCAGGAGTTCGGACAACCGGCCGCCGACATCCTCCGCAACTTGGCCTACAACATGGCCTACATTCAGGTGCAGGAGCAACAGAAGCTGCCGGCTGGGCAACGCCAAGCTATCAGACCTCAAGACCTGTTTACCGATCTCACCACGCTGATGGTGAGCGACCCTGAGCGCGCCACGACCCTCCGGGATGCCTTCTTGAACAAGGGTGTTCAGGCTGGGGTGGAACTCATCAATGAATGGTTCCCGGAGATCAAGGGACAGATGGTTCATTGGGCTGACGTGAGCACCATAGCCGAACTGGATCGCAATCACGCCGGTATCAAGGCGGAGATCAACGATAAGGCCGGCACAGATGTATTTGCCAGTCCTGAAACCACTCAGGATGGCTTCAAACAGGCTGTAAAGGCTGTTCTGGGGGGCAAGACTCCTGGGGACTACCTTTACGACGTGGCGAAGCACGCCAAGGACGCCTTGGGCAGCCAGAGTAGGGTCATCGAGCCTGAGTTCATGGCTGAAGTGCTGAACCGCATGGGTCCTGAGAACGCCCGGATAGCCTACGCCTTGGGCTGGATCAGGGGCATTCCGGCCGGCGAGGGCAAGGTAGCCATCCGGCTGGAGATGGATAGCAAGGGCAGGGTTGGCGGGGTGGTCTATGATGACACGCAGGCCGAGGGGTTGGCCGAACAGACGATGCGTAAGGAGATTGCGGAGCCCAAGGCGGCGATCCAGCCGAAAGCCAAGGGTCCCGGTGAGCAGCCGGTGGTTCCCGGTGTAGATTTGCTGGCCAATAGGGAGCCATTGGCCCTCAAGATGGTTGAGTCCCTGCGTCTGGGTGCCATCAGGGGTCGCCTGGAGGACTTTGACAGGGCCACCAAGACCCCTGCGGTGACTCCTGTGGCCAAGCCGGCTGAGGTGCTGGCTCAACCAAAGGTGTCTCCTCAAGATGGGTTGCAGAGATACCGGGCGATAGAGGGCGCCGTAAAGACGAGTGGGGGAAGTTCGGGTGTGCCGGCGATCTTGGATGCACGTAATTTATTCACAGGCGAGGAACTCGGCAGGCTTCTGAAGATCATAGAGAACCTTGACCCGGACAGGAAAGGGGTCACGGTTGACTCTGTAGCCAAGGAGGCTGGTTTAAGCGGTATCATTCGCAAGGATGCTGGCTCGCCCGCGGGCTGGGTAGACGTTGGCGTTGCTGAGGCAGCGGAATCAAAGAAGGGCGCCACCGGAGAAGTCTTGGCTGCTCCCAAGAAGAAGGTCGCCAAGGCCACCATGACTGGAGAGCCGGCGCTCTACACCGCAGCCTATCGTTTGGGCGTCTTCTTCCCGAACGCTACGGCCGACACCTTCGTCCACGAGGTTATGCACCATCTGATTCAGAATCAGTTGCTACCCCTCGATATTCATCAAGCTTTTGTGAACAACTTTGGTGTGGCTGCCAATCCCGGAGATGAACCCATCCTGAATACCGACGGCCAAGAGAACGCCGCCAATGCCTTGCTGGCTTACCTGAGAGACAATCAACTGCCAGGCAACCCTGAGATGGCCAAAGCGTTTGGCGCCATCAAGGCGATCTTGCAGGCTACGCCGAGCATCAAGCAGATGGCCTTGGCTGCCACACCCACGGGCGTTGAGTCCACGGACTTCAAGCTGGAACTGAAACCCGATCTTGTCAAGGTACTTGACAACCTGATGTCCGAAGTCACGCCGGACAGGATAGCGCAAATCTACGGAGAGGGTCTGGAGCACAGCCTTGGCATGAATCCCGGTATGAAGATTGTCAACGAGCAGGCGATGCTGGCTACCGCGCGCCGCACAGCCAAGGCGTCCAACGTCAATGTTGAGACTTATCTTGCCGGGGTGTTGAATGAGATGGGCGAGGCTTTGGGCAACAAGACTTCCGTGTCCGATCTGACGCTTCCGCAGAAGTTTGCCGTACAGCAGCGCATCAACGCAGACTTCCAGAAGATGTATGCCTTGGACCCGAAAGCCAAAGCGGAGGAGAGGCCCTTGTTCCAGGCGGAGAGGGATGAGCGCGGCAACTATGATATGTTCTTTGCGGAGGAACGTCATAAGGACATGCGTGGCGCCGGTGATGTGCAGAAGGCGAAACTGCTGTGGCACGCCCTGCTTATCTCTGATGACAGAGCGGCTACGCTTCAAGACCAGCGCAACAAATATGTCGGGCAAGATTTGTCCCGGTTTATGATGGACCTCCTGAATAACTTGGAACACGTCAGCGACATCGACTCCATGATTGCGCTGTTCGGTAAGTCGGGAGCCATCGTGCAACCTACCGCGGAGTTCCTGGCTGCCCCGGCTACCAAGAACTTCGAGAACATGTCGGAAACCGATGTGAATAAGTATGCCCACAGCGCGGCCGTGTTCCCGGATACCAAGGCATCGGAGCGTCATCAATTACTGCACGACAAGGCGGCCGAACTCTACAACAAGGGCTGGTCTCAGCTTGCCATTGGTCAAAAGATCGACGTGCTGCGCCAGATGGCGCCGGGCAAGAGCAGGGTGCAGGTGGACTCCGGGCTTTCCAAGATCATCTCGGACGCCACGCCTCCCGGCATCGTCAGCGATCTGACGGTACTCAACTCCGACAACATCTTCACGAAGACCTCAAAGTTCTTGGCTGACAAGAGCCGGCACGCCTTGAACTACATCCAGAACATCAGGTCTTGGTGCAACGTGATAAGCGGCAACAACCCTGACTCTCCCTTGGTTCGCGCTATTGCCGACCCGGTGACGAGGGGGAACGATGCGGCCTGGACCTGGTGGACGGAGATTGCCGAGCGTATGCGTACCGAGATGGACGCTCTTGGCAAGAACTTCGATACCGCCTACCGTCAAGAGAAGATCGCGAACCAGTCCTTTGCCAGATCGCAGATCGCTTATTACTACGCTCAGGCCAACGGCGGTTTGGACATGGGTGCAGATAGCCGGGTAGCCGACATTGCGGTTGCCAATGGGTTGGGGCGCACCACCGCAGAGGCTCTCAAGGTGGTTCGTGAGATCGTGGAGTTCGCCAAGAAAGACTCCGACATGATGGCCTTCATGGACATTACCCAGAAGATCATGCGCGAGATATTCGAGCAAAAGGCTGCCCCGGTCTTCAAAGAAGTCACCGGCAAGGATGCCGCGCCTATCAAGGGGCTGTACGCCACGATCTCCGACGAGAAGGGTAACGTCACGCCCAATGACCAAGCCGCAGCCTTCGAGCATCTGGGTGGCCCCCCCCCGCGCGCGGGATTGCCGTCTCAGTCACTCAAGGAGTTCCTGCATCGCGGACAGGCACAGGGAAACAGGGTCAATGATGATTACTACGGCCTGACTGTGAGGCACATCAACGCCATGCTGAACTACGCAGCCAAGGCCAAGGATATTAAGTCGATCTTGGACGCCTTGAACTCCCCTGCTTTGATGGAAGATCACCGGCAGAAGTTCGGCAACTTGGAGTACCTCGATACCCTCAAGAAGCTGTTGATGCGTGAGATGAATCCCAGAGGCAAGCTGAACTCGATCTCGATGCCTGGAGACACGGTGTTCCGGTTCTTGAACGGCAATGCCGCCAAGGTGTTCTTGTCCTGGAACCCCGGCCCACTGTTTAATCAGTTCGTGTCAATCCCCATGTTCGCCGCCACGGTGCCGGCTAAGTTTACCGGAGGGTATATCAAGAACCTCTTGGAGTACGCAGGGCAGTTGGTGACGCACGGGAACAGGGTAACTGAAACCGATGCTTACAAACTGGTGAAGAAGTACAGCCCGGACATGCTGGAACTCAGGCCCAGCCCGGATGTGCGGCGTATCAATGAAATTATGGAGGCCAAAGGGGTGTCGGGATTTGGGGTAGGCGCCACATGGTTCAATAGACTATTGGACATCGGTATGGCGCCGCTGCAATACTTCGACATGCTGCCTCGGTTGACTGCATGGAAGACCGCGTTTGAGGGCAAGCTGGAGATGCTGGAAGGCACGGGGATGGACCAAGGGGCGCGGGAGCAGGCGGCCAAGAGCTTTGCGGATGATGCTGTGAACAAGAGTTTCAACCCAGCCTCCAAGACGGAGCGGGGTTTGTTGCAGTCGGAGTCCTCGGAGATGCTGAAGTCCACGATGTTATTCACGTCCCAGCCCTTTGCCAACTGTCGCTGGTTTGTATCGGACATGGTGCTGCCGCTGCTTCAGTCTTGGAAGGATGGCGGACCGGCCGGGGTGATGAAGAACCTGAAGTCCAATCCCCAGTTGTTCTACAAGATCGGCATGGGCGTGATGCTCCCCGGTCTCGCTATGGGCGCTCTGGGGCGCCGCAGACCGCAGAAGGACGTCAAGGAAGTGCTCACGGATGCCATCTGCTTCGGCATCCTGAACACCATCCCTGTCCTTGGGCACATCTTATGGTACAACGCAGCTCTTGGGTTTGGGGGGAGCGGAGCGGACTTTGGCGGGGTGCATGGCAGGTTGATCTCTGAAGTGGTGAAAGCTGTCTCTGATATAACCGGAGGCAAGGCCGACTTCGATACAGTGAGATCGGCCGAACGCACCATTGAAATGCTGATGCGGGTTCCAGACTATCCGGTTCGCATTTTCCACAGCATTTCCGAGCAAGTGTACTTAAAGGGGACCGATAATGTTGAGCGCGAGAAACTCTTTGAGATTCTGTTCGGTAAGAAACAGCTTTAATTTATCAACATCTTAACCAAGATGTAGAGCACCAAGATTGCTATGTAGGTTAAGAACCCGTAAGTTAGCCAACGCAAGATCATGGTTTCACCCCCAGTTGATCTGCCGTGTGTTGCAACCCCGCCAGGATGTCCTTGATCTGCCATGTACTGATCGGCCGGCTAACCAAGGGCGGCTGGTTCAAGTACCAGTTCCAGAGATGTGGGTAGTCGGTCTTGATCTTCAGGTATAACGCTGTATGACTCGATTCAGCCTCCCCGTGGCATGTTCGACACATGTAGACCAAGTTCTCAAAGGTCCAGCGAAAGGCCAAGATTGACCGGGGGTAGTTCCAATGGTGCGGGTCCGTGCCCGGCTGGCCGCATAGAAGGCAGCGATGCAGGAACGAGTGGGCGCACAATAGGTGGCATAGGCGGTCACATTCCCGAATTAACTCTGCTCTATTTTTATTCACAGTACGACCTCCTTGGAATACTGTGCCACCCGCTTTCCCGAACTGGTTGTGACAATTTCGGTCTTGATCTGGTGTCCCATGCGTTTCAATTTCTGTCCTACATATCTGCCGTGTTTATAGCCAGGATGTTTTTTGCCAGCATATTGGCCTTTTTTTATTGATCCAGAATTAGGCTTGCAAATACCTTTTGTTCCTTTATTCCATACTTGTTTCCCAAATTTTTCATGGGACCATCGCTCGTTTTCTGAATAAGTACACCAACCTAAATTCGATAATTTATTATTGCGCGTATTGCCATCTATATGATTAACGCACGGTTTATTTCCAGTATTTTTCAAAAAGCATATTGCTACCAATCTGTGAATAAGAAATGAACCATCTTGTCCTAAAGATATTAAATAATACTTTTCTTTCCGATGCGTTGATGTTTTTAGTATTCTTCCTTTCAGCTTTCTTTTGCCTCCTTGCCAATGATTAACATAACGAGTTAAACTTTTAATTCTTCCGAAGTCAGACACTTGATAATGCGGGAACCCTGGAATAGTTTTCCACATTTCCGCTTTCATGTAATCTCCTTTCGCGTGAACGTTTCTCCGTCAGGTAGCGTTAAGGTCAATCGTTTTCTCAATGGGCCGGCATAAGTATATCCCCCGCAGGCCCAGCCAATGACTTCTTCCAGCGGGGTGGTGCCTTCAAATATCTTCGTCTCCTGCCACATCTCCCCGACGGATTCGTTGCCATCAGCCATGTCCTTGATCGCTATAATCTTCATTGTTCTCCTTTCTTGCATTCTTCGCACACGTTTTGCCCGGCTTCCGTGGGTTCTCCGCAGTATTCACAGACTTCACCCGTGCCATCGCAGACCGAACAGTTGCCATTACCCTTCTTGATACCGTCTCCAGAGCCTCCGCATGAATCACATTTCATTGGTCCTCCTTCCATATTTCCACTATTGTTTCCTCGTCCTGTTCCTTGGGAATCTTTACTTGTTCTTTTTCGATTTTCCTGACGATGGAGAGCCGATCATCTTGGAGTACGCCTGCACTAACAAGCGCATCGACCAGGTATTTCTCAGACCCTCCACCGTAGTCTGTGAGCCGGTGTCTCCTTTCAACAATGACGATACGAGTCGGTCCACAGTATCCCGCAACTTTTTTCGGTCCCAGTGGTGCATGGCCAGTAGGCGATTCCATGTGGGCAATCTGGCCGGGAATACCAGGCGAAGCAACAGCTCCGGCCTTGAGTCTCTGGAGTTGCTGCCTGACTGTGGCGCTGAGTGGCTTGAGCAAGATTTCATCTATGGTTATATTCCTCATTTGTTTATCTTTTGTTTCACCCTCTCCCTCACGACGGCGCGGTAGTCATCTAAAACCCGTCGTCCCGTAAAAATGTCAGCATGACGCAGAATGATTGCGTTTGCCAACTCCTCATCCTCCAGCACCCCCATCACGTCCTGCGCCGTGGGTTTGTGGGTTGTAATAGCGTGGTGATTTTTAGGTATCCAAAAAGACGAATGTATGCAAGGTTCGCTATCAGGTCTTTCACAGACGATGAAATTTATCCCCTTGGTAGCAAAATTAAATCCGCAATTTCTACAAGTTCTATCGCTATCCTGCCCGTCAACGGGCGCGGGTTGTTTGGGCGCGAAATGATCCCCCGCAACACAGGTGCCGCATGGTTCCGCGGTGTCCGATGATGTTTCATTCCTACACCCAACGCAGGATATACGTTTTGTCTTTTCGGTGTTTGTATCGCTCATTTTGACTCCCTTCTGTTCGTCACCGATGCTGGCAAAATGAAAGAGTACCGCGAGCATCCGTTTGTTTCGCTCTCAACCATTCTGCCGTGTTGAACCAATAAAATTGCCACCATATTTTGAACGGGATCGTGTGTGCAATATTGATTCCCTTCTACGTCACAATCAAAGGCTTCGATAACGATTTCTTCCAAAGCCGACAGAAGCGCATCGCGTTCACTTTTGAGTTTATGTATGTCCTCTTTCTGTGATGCTTCTTCGTATGCTTTCTCTGCCTGTTTAGACGTTAAATCCAAACTTTGCATTTTACTCCCTTCTGTTCATCGCGTCGGCAACTTGCCAATTTCTTTCAACCGGGCGATCCATTCTTCCGGCGTGACAAACGTATGGCGGCGACCTCCATCGTATTGATTTAGCAATTCCGCATAGTGAGAGAGGAGCCACGCCATTTCTTTCAGAGCGGCAAACAATTCGTCCGCCGAACAAACCGGTGCAGCGCTACGGCTGGCCCGGCGTTGTGTTTTGGTTCTACTCATGTTTCCTTTCGGGCCAGCCGAGGCTGACGCGGGGTGTTGGAACCATAGAGGTCGGAGAGACGTTGAGCGAACGACCTCGCCTTCTGTGGATGATCGGGGTAACACACTGGACACGCGCCAAAGGCGTAGGGCGTTCCCCACGACTTGCGTGTTCCCTTTCCCTTGCAATTCCGGCAAGTGGGGTTTGGTTTGTCGGGCAGTTCGACAAACCGATCTGCGTCATTTTGGGCGAGAGTTTTGCGCACCGTCGCGAGTTGTTCTTCCGTGGCCTCAAAGACTTGTCCTGTTTTTGTGTCCATGCTCGGTTTTCCTTTTTGTTGTGTTTTTCGTTCATCTTCCCACCATTCGCAATCTTCGGTGCAAAAATATCCGCCGCGTTTGTCGCAATATTGACACTCAATATTCATGTTGGTATCCTTACAAAAAGAGTTCCAACCATCGGCTCCAGCATATCGCTATCGCTCATGCTGAACCGGGGCGTTAGGAGAATTTGGAAATATGTAACCGCATTGCGAGCACGTGTTATTCATTTCGTCCCCCTTTTGTTCGTCTGTGACGCAACGCTACTCTGCTGATTTTCTGTCTGTCGTATGTATCGCAACGCCGTGTCGTGTCTATCCTCGCCGGGGATCTTTTTGGCTACTGCCATCAGTAGTTCAAAGTAGGGTTCGTCAAAACTCGCCCTTCGGTGCAGGTCGCGGATGAAGGCGCATACGTCTTGAGTTCCGCTGAAATTCGTTTTCGTAACGTCCATACCCAAAGACTGGCACAAGTCAAATACTTCTTCCCATGCTTTGGCTTGCAGTTTTAGTTGGCACATGGTTTTGATTGTCGCACCCTCCCTCTTCTTTGTCTGGGGCGCGTCAGTCCAGTTCTTGCGTATCGTCCCTATAAACATCGGATCATCGCAACAGGTACGACACTTTGGAGCCAACACAAAAACGTTGAAATAGCATCCCGCGCAGTCCGTATGAACCTTCCCGACCTGTGCGACGGGAGGCTTGGCTCTCTCGCAAATTTTGCAATGTGTCCGAGAAAAAGAGTTCCAAATTCCACAGACGCATTGCCAGCTTTCCCTCTCCATCCTCGCCTTCGCGGTGTCGTCGTGTGGCTTTTTCCAAAAATGCAGGCAACCTCCATTGTTCCAAAGATTTAATTGGCATAGATTTCTTTTCAAATAATGGCATTCAAAACAATAGATTGTTTTGATTTCCCTCTCCCCCGTTGCCTTCGCGGTGTCGGCTTTGACCAGATGCCAGCGGTAGGTGCCGATGGTTTGCCAATGGGTTAGTCCTTTTGTTACAGTATATTGCCCATTAGTTTCGCCATCGTAATCCCAAACATTATCACCATCCCTGCACTCCCTTGGCTTGTCCACGTCCAACTTCATCCCGATGGCCTTGAGTTGGGCTGGCGTGGGGGCAGGGATGGGGCGCATGATCCACCATGGTTTATTGTCGGTCCCAAAAGCTCGCAGCAATTCGTTGTTGTAAAAATATAATTCGTCGCATTTTGGGATATGATATTCAACCGCCTCATACCACACCCCGTCCTGTTCCACCGGCTCAGGCCTGTCCAGTTCCACGTCCACTCCGCCGATCTTGCCCTGTAGTTTTGTGGTCATTATGACTCCCTTCTGTTTCTATTTATCACATCCGCTATTATCCGCCCAAGCGCAAGAGGCCACAGAGCGACCAACATGAGGGCGTGAAAGCTTTTGTAATCCTTGTCGCTTTGATAAATTCCAGTAGTAATTAAAAATCCGATAATCCATATCGTTATCATAGGTTTCCTTTCATCCCCGCCAGCATCCCGGCGAGCGCGAGCGTGAGCGTGAGCGTGAGGGGGTTCATTTGCCACCGGCTTTCAGTTTGGCTAAGTATATTTTCCACGCATTCAGGTATTCACGTTTTGTTATTTCAATGTATCCCTGTAGCATACCCATAATGCATTTTTCTCGATGAGCCTCAAAGCGCCCCGTGGATGTTAATTGAAATTCAAACCCCTTCAACCAAAACCCTGCGTTGGTAACTTTTAGATATAACCACCAATCAAGGCTACCGCTCCCGTAAGAATTTCTGTATTTGAAAAACTTTCCAAGAAACTTCTGATTTTCTTCCTTGCGTCGTTTTGATTCTATGACATTAATCTGATGCTGTATCTTTTCAGATTCAGCGCGTAGTTCTTGTTCTGATTTCATTTCCCCGCCCTCCTTGTTTTGCGACACGCGGCCTTGAATTTTTTCCATTCGTTATCGGCTTTCTGCTCGTTCTCCATCCGCACAAACTTGCGGGCGGCACGGGCGAATTGTTTCCACGCTTTTCTGCACGAATCGAACTGAGTGCACGGTCCGTAAGCACAAAGGTTAAGGTCACAGAAACACTTCCGCGCCATCTGCTCCACCGTCAAAGGTTTGCTCATTTGTCCTCCTACCAGTATTTAGAAACAAAGTGACACACAACCCATATCAACCCGCCAACAAGACATAGGTTGAAAATAATTCCAAACACCCAAATCACAATCACGATACCTGTTAATTTTTCAAATTCCACGGGTTACTCCTTTATTTTGTCGGCCTCTTGTAAATAATCACAAGCAAAGTTCGCGCGATTTTGAGCAAGTGCATTGTGGGCCTTTCGGATAATTTCTCGATACGCCAGCGCACGGGTTTTCCAGTTATCTCGGTCGAGGACCAGCTCAAAGATGTATTTTTCCAATGGGACTTTAACTTTTTCCTTGCCCTCTTTCATCGCGTCCCTCCGTGTGGTGTTATGCGTTTGTTTTTTCTAAAATAATCAGCCGGTTATGTTTCGTCCGTCCGCATTTTTTCCACCCAGCATGTTTGAAACACGCTCCGTCACCGTGAACCTTGCGCGAATTGACGTAGGTGTAAAATCGTTCGCCCGGCCATCTTGCCTGCGCCATCCGCTCGGCCTCGTTAATCAGTTTGCTCGATAAAATTTTTCCTTCGTTGCGGAACACGGAACAATTCACGCCCTGTTGCCCGTCACCGCTGATAAACTTTCTCCAAATAAATAATGCGGAATAGTCACTCGTAACTAATACCATCTTTTGACCAGGACCCACAAAAAGAGACGGTTTGCGTCCGTCCTTGTAGGGGCGATACGAATAATGCCGATGAAATATGGCGCGAGCTTCGGCGTCACCATCCTTTACGGTTTTCCAAACGCAGTTATCGAGGTTAAGAAGCATTATTTATTCCTCTACGAGCCAACCGAACCGGGGCGCGGGTTAGTTCTTTGCCGCTTCGATTTCTTCTTTCGTCCACTGCGCCACAACCTTTGCGTCTTTTCCCGCGTGTAGCCGCCACGTCGTGCCGTCGAAAGACGGAACATATCCCGCATACCACAGCGTTAGCAACGGACTCCACGGATCGGGGCCAAGTTTCTCGGTATATTTCCAGACCGTGATATTTGGAAATAATCCACCAAAATAAGCCCACACGGAATCCCTCACGGAATCCCTCACGGAATCCCTCACGGAAGCCCCCACGGAATCCCCCGCGGAAGCCCACACGGAAGCCCCCACGGAAGCCCACACGGAATCCCACACGGAATCCCCCACGGAAGCCCACACGGAAGCCCCCACGGAAGCCCACACGGAATCCCTCACGGAAGCCCATTCAGCAACCAGTAATTTTAACTTTTCATTTTCCATCGCTCGGAGTTCAAGAAGCAAGGGGTTCACCGGATTAAATGCCTCCTTCACTTTCCATCCCGTGAGTTTCTGTTTCTTCCACGCCTTTAGTTCGTCGCGGCACTCACGTTCGGCGGTCTTGGCCTCATACCATTTCGGCACGTCGGTCTGGTCGAGTTTGTACGCCCATTGTTTCATCGGCAGGGATAGGTTGTTTTTCGGCGGGGTAATTTCGACTCGCACGATGTTTGGTCCACCAATACCGTCGGCGTTCAGTTTGTACTCGCGGATTATGTCCTCATGCGAGTCTGATGTTTTAGACCAGTAGATGCGGTCCTTGGTCATTACAAATGATGCTACTTTACACATGATATTTATCCTTTCTTGTTGTTGCTTGCGTCCCTCACCAGGGCAGGGTTATCCTTCCTTCTTTAACGACTCACCAAGCAGCGGAACCAGCGGAAGGTATGTCTTCACGTTGGCTCTGCGCTCGGCCTCGTTCAATGAATACCCAAGTTTTACTAAGGCTTTGGTAGCTAAAGATTTGTCAAAACTTAGATTACCACGGCATTGATTAACGAGTTCGTCAAGATGCGTCCAGCGGTTTTCCGTGCTCCTGCTGCCGAAGTAATCCCACCAGACAATACAAGCCACCTTGATACGCACGGCCTCATTGCTGATGGCATAGATCATCCGGCGCCATTCCTCTGGAGCCCGCAATATCAACAACCTTTCTTCAAGAGCCTTGATCTGGCTGTTAAGTTTTAACAGGCGCTTCTTGGTCGTGCTGCCGGCGATCTCTTTCAGTAATGCGATTCGTTCGTTGATCTTATCTTCATTAAGCGGCGTGGGCAGTCGGTGTTTTCTCATGTTGTCCTTAATTCTCGGAGTCACCCGGAACAATGATAAGCTTCGGCTGCTGTGTGGCCACCACGTTTGGCAGCGCCTTCCAGACGGATTCCTCGCCCTGCACTGTGCTGTCATAACGCTGGATGACGGCCATAGTCTTCGAGCGGCCGGAGACTACACAAAGCATGGCAAGGTTCACAGTTGGCGAATAAGCCGGCGAGGGCAGGACATCAACAATGTTGAGTTTAATTTCAGGCATAATTATCCTTTCTATTACCTGATCCTTTGAATGCGAAACCCAGTCCTTCCATTCCTGTCGCCCCTCGACAACACGAACCCCTGATCCTTGCTCACTCGATTGCGGCGCCAGACCGCAACGTAGAGGGCCACATAGTTATTCTTGTCCGGAACCCAGAATGTCTGCCCCACCTTGAGGGCATTGAACGGGTACTTAAAGGGCCTGCCCTTCTTGGGTTTGGTTGCGATGACATCCTGCACGCCTTCGATCTTAATTCGTCCTGATTTTTTCATGCCTTAACAATCTCCTTTTGACTACTACCATACCTTTTCATTGGTCCTGTTATTACCACTCACAGCAATTCACCACGATCCACAGGGTTCACCAGCGATACACCTGGCGAGTGGATGTAGCCGCTTAATCCAGGGTTGCTGGCGTCTGTTTCCTATTCACGAGCCACTTTGTCACGTCCTCTGCCAGATAGACGTAAAGACCTACCTGCAATCTTATTCCAGGCAGACCTTGTTCCCGCGTGAGTCTTCGGAGCAGCGCCTTCTTGCAGCCGAACAGTTCCATTAAACCCTGTTCCGACCAGACTTCTTTGGCTAAGTCCATACTCATGTGCTTTGTACCTTTCTTTGTAAATATCTTCTGCTTCCTGCGCCTCGTTCTGTTTCTTTTCGTTCGACATCATTGGGATGCCGGCGAGAATTGCGGTCTCAAAATACGAACACTTCAACTCATCCATCAACACGCAGCGCTTCGGTTTCTTTTTCCATAACGGGATGGTCTCGCCTTTCTCCGAGATGTCCATTCCCATGCAGGAGCAATTCGGCTCAAGGTTTGGGCAGGACAACCGGGCTAATGCCAGGGGTGTCATGTGTTACCTTCCTTTCAAGAATTGCCAGCAGACCGTCTTCCGGGAAGTCGTCCCCCACGTCCTCGATGTAAGCCTTTACATCGGCGATAATCTTATTGGCAGCATTGAGTTCGCGTTCGAGGGTTTGAGCGAAGGTTGCCGGAACCTCCATCCAGTCGTATCGTTTCTTGACAAAACAACACGTATATTGTCCGTATTGTTCTTTCAAGCAAGAATCAACCCTTGGCGTGTCGCTCATTCCTTCCTCCCCGTCAATGGAAAGCGCAACCCCATATTCGCGCTGTAAGTTCCGTTAGAATTGACGATTGTGTTTATCGTTAATATAAAGTCAGGCGGCAGGCACTTCGTGAATAAGAACCGGAGTTGCTCTATGGTTGATTCCATTTCCTTGAACGTATTTGCGGGGTGGAGTTGTAGCGAATAACCGTCGCCTTCAATGCGCAACCGCTCCTCAATAACCCGCAACCGTTCTTCAATCGTTGGGCATCTATTGTTCATACGTTCGGACCGTCCTTTCTTAGTTGTTGTTCCGTAATTCTTTTTGACATGAACTCTTGAAACTGAGTCCACGCCTGCAAGATGGCCTCTGCTGTAATCTTGTGATATTTTCTGTTCATACGTTTCCACCACGGCAGAGCTTTGTATAAAGCGATTATCCTCTGACAACACGCTTCAGTTTTGGCTTGTCCCTCGGTAATCACGGGGTCCGTAGAAGCTAAGTATATTTTATAGTCCATTGTTCCCATCCTTCCGTGTATGATCCGGGTCCGCGGCCGCGCCCTTAACCACATCGGCAATCACCGGCTCGGTCCGTGTGGATTTAGAACCATAATCAAACCACGGACAGAAACCGCACTTGGCATAAGTACAATATTCCTCACACCGCCGCGGCTTGGCTTCACGAATGTAATCAGCACCGAGCTCCTTCATCCAGTGTTCCGCCTCCTCGCGCGTCTTAATCTTGGCCTTCAGCGCGGTCTTCTTGCTGTTCAGACAGACAGCAAAGTCCGACATCCAGCGCTCCTCGTCGCTACAGCACGGAGGAACGCCCCCAGTCTTTGCGGCCGCTTGGTGCAAGGCTACCCGCTTTTCAACGTAGGCTTGCGCGTCCTTGTCGCCCCATACCTTAACCTTGAGAACCTCAACCTTTTTCGGGAACTTGTCGGCATTGCTTGGGGTCCAGTCCCGGAACAGCGCCACGATCTCCAGGCGCTTGATGCCGGCGCCGATCTTGGCCATAGCCTCGTCGTTGCCGTGGCGCATCAGCCACAGACCCACGTTTAACTGGGATTCCCATTCGGGTTTGACTCCGTTCAAAGTCGACCACACGCTTGTGAATTTGTAGTCGCTGAGCACGTCGCCCTCCAAGAGGTAGTCGAGGATGGCCGATACCTTCCATCCAAGCACGTCGGCAATCACTTGGCGTTCAACGTGAGTATCCTTCTCGGCTTTGCCATGCTTCTCGGCAATCAGATGAACCAGACTGCCGTATAAGGCCCAGAGGCGATCCGAGGCATCCTCCTCCAAGAGGTCGTAATACTTCTTGCCGAGCCAGAAGCGCAACGGTGAATCAATGAGCGAAGTGCAACTGATGTTTCCCACAAGTTTGTGCGCTTTTTCTTGCCATTGAATCGCGTTATAAATCGGAGTCGGCAAATTAAAACGATTAGTTAAGTTCATGTTTCTTTTCCTTTTTACTGTGTTTACCAAGCAACTTTCCTTTGCGAAACTCAGAAAATCTTTTCCTTGTTTCTTCGCTATGATGAAAAAATCCAATCCTTCCTTTATTCCATGGAACGCGCCCTCTATGTGCTTCCGACATTTTTTTTAGGGTTTCTGCGGATAGGTTTTCTTTCTTATGACTTTCCGCCATCTTGCGTATAGACTCGTCGGAATGTTTCAGTCCTTTGTTCCAAACCTTCCTCCCCTTACATGCTTCGCTGATGTGTTTTCTGTGTTCTGGCGTGATTACCCTGCCTTTCTGAGCTTTGCTAAATTTAAGGATTATCTCCGAACTCAAGCGCCAAGTTTTTCCGAGAGTCCTGCTTGGATGTCCCATCTGCGAGGCGCTCATCTTTCTTTTTGTTTCTTCCGAGTGTTTGTGACCAGTGATAGCTTTGCTCAATCGCTTGCGTTGTTCCTCCGTAAAGCGATAGCCGACACTTCCGTCGCCTCCAATCGCTCTATTTACAAGCCTCCATCCCTCTTGCTTGCCGTAAGCAATCCAAGCTATTTCCTCCTTGCATCCATCTCCCTCGACCTCTCCGATGAGACAAGCGTTCGGTAGACAACCTTTCGCAAGAACAGAACGTATCCAGTTGCAACGATAGCTATTATCGCGATGACTCTTGGCTTCTCGAAGATGCCAATAGAGACGCTTTTCCAATCGGTAGGCAGTCTTTCCGATGTACCGTATCTCGCCGCTTGGTTCGCAGAGAACGTATAGTTTCGTTGTCATCGTGTTGTTGATATGGGAAAATCCCATATCGGTTATTTAACTTCGCAACGCTTCTTCCTCACCTTCGGTCTCGAACTTGAGACGGCCTTTGGTTCTCTCGGCTCCAATGCCCAACGCGGCCGCAGTAATCTGGTACTCGCCGATTCGCAGATTTAATGTGCCGGCGTTCTGCATCGTCTGTCCTTCCTCTCCGTAAAATACAGTTACCTTAATGATATCCGGGCTTGCTCTAACTAATCTCCATTTCAATACTAACGGTTTCATTTGTCTTGCTCCTTTCAGCAATCAGCACTACCGGCTATCCCCAGAGGCTGAACCATGACAGCATGGGGAAGAATGCAAACCATGACGAAAACATCCTTGTCGCCGGAACGTGATTAAAGTTCGGATGAGTACCGCGACGGAACCTTCAGCACATGAGTTAAGCAGTTCCTTCGCCTGAATCTCCCAATTCCCCATGTTTGGCGTCGGTACTCATCCTCTCGATCAAAAAGGCAAATTATCGCTATCATCATCCGCTGGCGGCTGCTTCTCGTCAGCCGGCCCGTCTTCGTGACTGCCTTCCGGCGCAGCTCCTGCGGCGTGCTCCGTAACTCCCTTGTCGTTCGGGTCCCGCTCGAACCCTTCTTCATCCGTGAACGGCAGTTCCTTACGAGAGAACTCCGCGAGCGTAAGCACCTGTATCCCCTGGAGATACAGCGTGACACCTTTGTTGCTCCCGGTATCATACGGGTCGGCAACGTAGGCCACCTTGACCACGGAGCCCTTGGAGGGCAGTCGACCGGGAGGCAGGTCGTTGCGCTTGGCGTCCACGATGCGCGGAGCGAACGCTGACGAGAACTTGACTTGCAGGCTCCCCGTCTCCTTGTCGATCTTGAAGGGCGTATGGGTGCCAGGCAGGATTGCCTTCACCGCTTTACCCCATGCTATCACCGCCGGGTCGTTGATCGGGAACAGGAGCGTGACGCTGTACTTGGCCTTGGCATCCTTGCTTCTGTTCTTGGGGTGCGGGGGTTGCGGACGTGAGAGCCATGCGTATTGGATTTCTCCAATCGGACTGATCTCCATGGGGCGTTTAGTTTTACTTGCCATTTGCGTTCTCCTTCTGTTCTGGGTTTTCCAACGGTAATACGGACTGCACGTTCTCCACGTACTCGGAAGCCAGCACGGACTTCACGAGCTCCTCGTCGCCCTTGAAGGCGTCCTCGAAGAATTTCTTAGCAATCGAATGATTGCCATCGGCGAGGTCTAGATACTTCTGGTAAGCACGTTTCCCGGCTTCGATCTTGTTGATGCGATCCTTCGCTTCCCGAATGGCATTCCATACGATAGTCGCAATCTCCGTGGTTTCACGAAGATACCTGTCGAATTCGGACTTCTGCTTGTCGTAAACACTACGACGGCTTTCGTTCTCCTTGAGTGCCGCACCTACACGCAACACATCTTCCTGCCTGTAGAAAGCCACCTTTTCGACCTTGCGTTCGGTTGGCTCCAGCCAGCGGTAGTTGTAACTGATGGAGTACGAATACGCTTCCTTCATAACAGGCAACGCAGCAACCGTTTGCGCGTCCTTCTCGTCTCTGAATACCAAGTCCGCCACCTTATATCCGATCACCGAAGCGGTGATTCCCGCGGCCTCTAAGGTGAGTTCAACGGGAACTTCAGTCGGTTTGATGGCAGCAAACGCGACTTCGATGTCAACGAGCCTATCGGCTTGATCGTCCGTCAGCGCTACGAGTTCTTCGGGCGTCATTTCACTATAACGTTTCATTGTTTTCTCCTTCTGCTGGGTTTCAGCAATCTGCGGTTTTCTTGACAGGCCATGCCAACATGCGTTTCAAGTGGCGTTTAGCCAACTTGATTGCCTTCGGGTCTCCATCCCGCAGGCTTTCGTTGGCGATAATCCAGAACATCAACGTGGCTGTCGCCGTACGGTCTTGGGCGCGCAACAGGAATACCGGCTCATCCTTGGGTATCTTACCGGCAGGGTCTTGAATACGGGCGTAATCTTTTCGTGCATGAATCATCGTTTTTCTCCTTCGTTGTTTTCTTAACTCCAACACAATACTAACACAATCATCACCTAAGTCAATCCTTTTTTGTCTGCCCTCCTTCTGTTTGGGTTGGTATCTTCTTCAGTTCTTTCCCGTAAGCCACGTTGGCCGCCAAGCGTGCCTTGCATCTCTCCAGATGCGCCTTCGCCTTGTTCGAGTTCAGATCGTAAACCATGCGCTTCTCCGCTAACTCCTCGTCATCTTCCAGAATGTTCCAGCGTCCCCGGAGTTCTTCGATATCATCGAAGCCGAACTCGATGTACTTCTGAAGTTCCTCAATGGCAGCCTTCCGACAGTCCGGGAGTATCGTTACTTTAGCCCGGAACTCGATGATGAGACGTTCAAGGATTTGAATAGGGGTCGGTTGAGGTACGGTCTTTTTTGCCATCAGTTCCTCCTAATTTAAGTTTCTGTTGCTGATTGATACCGTTAAAATCATCCTCGCTGACAAACTTCTGCCGGTTACGCCTGAACACAACCTTCACAGTACCGACTGGCCCGGTACGGGCCTTAAAAATATCTATCTCCATCGGCCAATCTGTCACAAAACTTTCAAATGGTTCTCCGGGCTTCTTGTAGATGAAGATGATGGCGTCCGCATCGTTCTCAAGCATTCCGCTGTCACGCAGGGCCTCTCCTGCCGGTGGTGGAGGCGTGAGTTCTCGCGTCTTATTCCCGCTACGCGATATCTGCGATATTATCAGCAATGGTATGTCGAGGCGTTTGGCTGCATCCTTCAGCAAAGCGCTCCACTCGGCCGTTTGCTCGTTGCGCGACAACTGCTGGTGTCCCTGCGAATACTTGATTAACTGAATATAATCGAGCACAGCGAACTTTACCCCAGACTTTTTAACCTTGTAAGTCAACCACGTAACGATCTGCTCTATGTTCATGCGCCGATCAATGATGTGAAGCGGGGCCTTTGCCAGCCTGCCAAACGCCTCTTTGACAGCATCGGCCTCCAAGTCGGTGTACCGGCCCAGCATGAAAAACTCGAAGGCATTTACGCCGGCCATCGTAGCCGCCATGATCTGTCTGATGGTCTGTTGCGACATCTCCATCGAAATCAATGCCGCAGGGATGTTCAGGTCGATAACCTTGTGCGTCAGCTCATTGCAGGCCAGAGACGTTTTGCCGTTAGATGTAGTTGCCGCCAAGATGTATGTATACTTGGGCATATAAGAGCCAATCACAGAATTTATTGGTTCCAAGAATGAAGGGCAACCAGGGCGCTGGCCTCCCTCATGGATTGTCTTGGCAATGCCGAGCGATTTGTCGTGAAGCGCCTCCACGTTTTCCTCGGACTCAACAGATTGATGGGAGATCAAACTGGACATTAGGTTGGCGCCGATCTCCGCGGCCGTCTGTCCTTCATCCGCGTATACCTGGATATTCCTGCCACACTCAATGAGCGCTCTGAGTTTGTACTTCTCTACAACCTGTTCAGCATAGTGTGGGGCATAAGTTTCCACTAACGGGGCGTCCAAACACTTCATCAGATAAGCATGGCCTCCGACCTCATCGGCATGGCCCTTGGCGCGTAGTCTTTCGATAAGCGCTATGGGCTCCACCGGCACATGCTTGGACGCCAAGACCTGCATGGTCTGGTAGATGATCTGATGCGCCCTGACATGGAACATCTCTGGGGTAAACTTGAGTTCATTCAGGATGAAGAACGTCCGTTCGGAGTTCAAAAGGATGCACCCCAGAAGCGCCCTCTCGGAATCCTCGTCACAGGCTGGTCGTCTTTCGTTCATCGTTATCTCCGCGGTTCTGTTTAATACTCTACAGATTGTTCGTTGTCGCAATAATCTCGCATAAAGTTGATGTGTTCTTTTTCGGTCTGTTTCTCAAGAACCTTGCGGCATGATTCTATATACTCTTTCACATCCGGCCATTTAGCAGACCAATCCTGGTCTGCCATCCAGAGGAGATAACCTGCGGGAACTTTCTCCATTGTCTTGCCCCGGTATTTACCGAACGGCATTAAATCTTTGTCGGTTAATTTCATTTCTTCCTTCTCTATATCAATGTGGTGTAAAACGTCCGGGGTTGACCTTGACCTGCGGTATAGCTTTGGCTTTCCATGCACCGAATTTAGACACGAAACTTGGTAGGCCGATGTATTCAACAGAAGTGTTTTCCAGATAAAACGTCAGGACTCGTTTCACCACGTCCACACCGTACTGATCTATCAGCGGACGGAGTGCTTTCAGGTGCCATACTTGAGGGGGTCCGCCGCATCGTTCGCGCCAGATAGCAACGACTTGAGCCGACCAATTATCATTGCTCATTTTTATCCTTTGATTTCGGGCATTGCTTGATGTCTGAGACCCACATTTTTATCAACCTGCAATAACTTGCTGTGCCAGTAAAAAATCCATAGTTGAATCTTTTGTTTCCGCCATATTCACAAGTTTTTGTATCAGATAATTGACATAGATGTTTTTTCATCTGCGCCTCCTATATCTTGACGTGCTCGCACCTCCACAGTTTATACTTGCCTCCTGCGCAATCCACCATGTCGTAGTAGCCCAGGCATTTATTATCACTCGCTGGTTTCTTCTTTTTGCAATAATAAATAGGACAACCTTCGCCGCGGCAGTCCTTCACTTCAGCTTGCGTAACAACTTGACCCTTTAGGTTAATGGCCATGAAGATTCTCCTTTGCAGTTTTCATCGCTTTCATAAGCTCCCTGAGTACGCACTCCTGCGTCTTGGCGAGGCACTTCTTGCAGGTGATCTTCTTGATGTCGAGCTTGCCTACCGTGACGAACGGATGTCTCTTGTCGAAGGTGTTGTATTCCTTGCTATCGCACGCGCGGACATTCCCGTCGAACAGGTGGTTGACTTTGCGGTCGCTCCTTACGTGGTATGTCATTTGTTCCTTTGTTTTTTGGTTTCCTCAATGCAGCGAGTGCATGGGAATTCGTTTGGATAGAATCGTTTGGAACCACAATACGCACACTCCAAAGGTAGGTGGCTTTCGCGCCCTAAGTTTGGCTCCTTTGTCGGCTCGGAAACCATGCCTTCTGAAAACGCGCGGACAGCCGCCAAGATGCGTTTACTATCGTTGCTCATGCGTTCCCTTCCAGTTTCCAACCGATACGTTTCGCAAACCTCAACAAGGCGTCCCATACGCCATACTCCAGGTAGACCGTATTGCTGGAACCGTCACCGTTTTCTGTCGTCAGAACAATCATGTCGTTATCGGAGTGACGGGCATAGACGCTATCACCGAGATATTCAGCATTCATATTCCCCTTTGTGCCGGGGCAAACCCAGCAAACTTTCCGTTCACCACAAGTAATTGGTCGCGGTGTCCGGCGGAGTCGTAATACTCCAGTCGCCGGCCGTTGAGTCTGAGAGCCAGTTCCTCAACTACTGCTTCGGCATCGTTTGTGACCGACATGACATCGTGTCCGATGTCTACGATTAAAAGCAGGTCGGGTGTGTCTTGGACGATCTGGTAGCGCGAACGTTTGGCGGGCATGTTTCTCCTTTGTTCTCCGGCCTCTTACTTCCGGTGTTGTTGTGACAACGAATTGAATACTATCACAATGCTATCGTATGTCAAGCGGCTTTTTGTTTTCGGGATGTGTGGAATAGAAAAAGTCCTTGGAGCACACATCCAGCGAGATACTCAAGCGTTCCACTTCACTCATAATCTGCACTGCACATCCCACGGCGGCACGTTCGTCTATGGATAGCCTGGAACTACCCTTCAATAGGACGAGCGTTGTAATGATTCCTGATAGTTGGTTCATTGTTCTTCCTGTTTATGATATGGGAAAATCCCATATCGGTTATTTGGTCTTGAGTTCCAACATCTTCTCGGCCAGCACCCACAACGCCTTATTCAACTGTATATCGCGGTCAATGCTCTTGATCTGATGCAACCGCGCCCTGGCGTACCGAGCTTCAGCCGGTGCGCCTACCGTCCCGGCGTACCTTCCGTTTTCTTGGTCCTGCCGATAGTACCGCGCCCCACCTTTGGTGACGTTCTCCTGAATGCGGTTGAAAGTCTTCCAGAGATCGCATCCTTGGTCACTGTAGCGGCTCGACCTGTTAAGCAGGTAGGGATCAAGCTCAATGCGGTGTGATTTCAGATCGTCATCGTCAAACAGCAACCTGCTGGCGGTTTGCGCCAACACCGCTTGCTCCGGCAGCAACAACTGCACGGCTCGCATCGCATTCACCCTGTCACCCACCAGCTTCCCGGCTTCTCCAACCCTCGCGCTGGCCTTGATGATCTCCTGCGGGTCGAAGCCTACGTGCCGGATGCGGATGTC
>Ga0172381_10000595_pt1 | contig 43854 bp, 54 predicted proteins | sample Leawel6488metaG_FD_119754 | JGI IMG/M metagenome (GOLD analysis project Ga0172381, IMG submission 119754) | Leachate microbial communities from a municipal landfill in Southern Ontario, Canada - Leachate well 64-88 metaG | ecosystem: Engineered > Solid waste > Landfill > Unclassified | place... | reverse complement strand
CACCTAAAGATTCAGCAATTTGACTGCTACTGCTGGCAGTTTTATTTTTATAAGCCTGCCATTTCTCTTCACTCCAAATTTCCAAACGATTATATAAACCAATAATTACAGCCTTCTTGGTTAAACCGGCATCCTTGCGTAAATATTCAGGAATTAACATCCGGCCCTGATTATCAACTTCTAAATCCATCGCGCTACCCAGTTTCAAACGCGCAAAAGCCCGCGCATCGGCTTTAGAGGTAGGCAAAGAAGCAATCTTATCGGCGTACTTTTTCCATTCGGTTTTGGGATACAAAGAAAGACAGTCGTCAACTTCTTTAGTAACCACTGCGCCAACTTTCAAATCTTTGCGGAACTTGGCCGGCACGGCCAAGCGCCCCTTTTCATCAATATTGTGTTGATATTCACCGATAAACATTGCTGTGAATAGTTAATTAGTTGGGTTTTATTTTATTTTGGCTTTTTGACTTTAATTTTTCCTTTTATTTTATTTTTTTGATATATCTTATCCCCAAAGCTTTTGCATTATCCCCACTTTCATCCACCTTGAACCACTCTATAACCATTTTACACCACTTTTACTCCACTGTCAAACCCTTTTAGCACAAAGAAAAAATGGCGTTTTTCGCCATTTTTCCAATATTTTTCGACTATTTTGTCAACTAAATTACCTATTGTGGATAACTTAAGCTAATTGAGTCTTTTCTTGATTAAATCTACTAACTGGCTCAAGTCAGTTTGAGCCTTAACTAAATAATCATATTTGCCAATTGCCTCCACCTGCTCAATTGATGCTTGATCGGCAATATTACTAAAAACAATAACGGGTAGATTTTTTGTTTCTGAGTGGTTAGCAATTTCATTGAGCACTGTCAAGCCGTCGATATCCGGCAGCATAACATCCAATATTACACAATCCGGAACATTGACAGCGATTCGGTCTAAAGCTTGCCGCCCGGAAACTACCCGGTCAACCTTAAAACCTTCGTTGTCCAACTTAAAGGAAATCATTTCCATCAGGTCAGGGTCATCTTCCACAACCATGATTTTATTTTTTAACATAAATTTAAAGCTAATTAGAAATGTCTTCAAACTTAATGACTTGACCGGCTAAATCAAAATAACATCTTTTCTTAACTTCTTGACCGGCTAAGACTTGGGCATACCAGTACTTATCATCATCCCACATTTGATCATAAGGAATTTGGTCAAAGCTAAACCAATGGGGGCAGCATTCATCGGTTTCAACCGGTTCGCCAATAAAATCATTAGTTCGGTATATATAGCAACGTTGATTCCAATCACTTTTTTCCTTGGGCCAGATAAATTCAATAAAACCAAGCGCCTGCAAGTTAATTACATCCAGGCCAACTTCTTCCTTAACTTCTCTAATAACAGCGGCCAATAAGTCCTCACCGGGCTCTACCTTACCACCAACACCATTAAACTTGCCCGCGCCGAAATCTCTCTTTTTTTTAATCAGCAATACTTCCGATCGGTCATTAATGATATAACAGAGATTAGTTAATTTCATGAACCATTTTTAAGCGTAATATTTGGCTCTTGGCCATAGAAAGGCTTAACTATTGTCCCCCGCTTAGCCAGCTGGAATTTTTTTTCTATTAATTCCGCCAGATTATTGGTGGCGTTGAATTCTGAAAGTTTTAATCCAAAAACCGGCAATTTTTTTGCCCAGCCCAAAGTATTAGCCACACTAATGCCAATTCTTATGGCCGTAAAAGGTCCTGGGCCAGTTACCACGCCAATTGACTCCAATTTATTTGGGCTTTTAATTTGCTGCAAAAAAATTGCCAGGGCTGGCAAAAGCTTTTCCGATTGGCGGTATCGGGCAGAAAAAATTTTCTTAGAATATATTTTCCCTTGGTTAACCAAAAACAATTTGATAGTCGATTGATCGCAGGTATGTATTACTAAAATCATATATTTTTAAACAATAACCGCCGGGCTCAGAGGTTTAAAAAAGATAAGGCGCCAAACCAACTAATTTCTCAATAATTTATCAATGACGGTAATTTTTTCACCCTCCAAGATATCATACAAAAATTTATCCGTAATATCTTTTCGATATTTAAATTCTTGATACGACATAATGGTATAATTTATGTTCTGACCGAAATCCCGCTCAAAGACTTTGATGGATTGAGCTAATTTCTCCCGATTGACATTGCCCACCAATAACATATCGGTTGACATGCCCTTGTGGCCCACAAACACTCCCGTTAAAATAAAAAGCTGGAGTTTGGCAATATTCTCGATCTTATTGACGAAACTCTTTTCTAACAATAGTTGAGATTTAATAAATAACGCTTTAAGTTCCGGAAAAAGGATAAAATCAACATTCGTTAGAAAATACTTTTTCATGCCGCCCTTCTCCTTAACCTGCTCTTTGGTTTCCTCCAGCTGCACCTTGACGATGCCAATTTTTTCCAGGTTATCAATTTCTCGTCTTATGGAATTAAGCTGAACTTTTAAACGCCGTGCCAACTCGCGTAAATAAAAAGGTTGGCTGGGATTATTTAAAAATAATCTTAACAACTTAACTCGAGTTTTTGAACCAAATAATTGTTCGAGCATAAAATATATAAAAATTCGTATTAAACAAAAAATAATCTATACCGGCTCAAAGTTGCGCCGGCCTGGGGTTTACGTTATGGGTATATTTATAGTATAATATAAACGCTGATTAGATACAAATCCAAAATAAAAATGGACGATTTTTATATTAAAATAAACCAACTCGTTATAAAAACTAACGGTAAGCAGAAGACTTTTGTCCGAACCTTTGCCACCAAGCCGTCGAATGGCTTGCAGGTAAAAATGGGCAAGCTTTTTGGTTTGATTGAAATTGAATCAAGTTCGCCAAAAATTTCCAATTTGATTGATATTATCGTGCAAGAGATTAAAAATAACTATTACCAGCCAGATTTTCAACCTTCTATTGAAACCGCGACTTTGACTGAACAATTTGAGAAGGCCCTAAAAAAAACCAATATCGCCATTGCCTCATTTATCGAAGGTCAACAGATTACTCTTGACTTGAATAAGGTAAACATTGTTGTCGGGCTGGTCTACAACCAAGAAATACACCTGGCTCAAGTCGGCGACATTGGGGCAATCATTTTTTACAACGTTCAAGATAATAATTACCGCATAATAAATATTATCGAGGCGACTAAAGCGCCGATTACCTCCCCCGACCCTTTAAAACTTTTTTCACAATTAATCTCCGGCAAAATCAGGGCCAAAGATTTAATTTTTATTACCACGGCGAATTTGCTGGACTATTTTTCCCTTGATCGCCTTAAAATCATTTTGACCTGCCGTACCATCGATGAGAGTTTGGTTGAATTAAAAGGTCTGATTGAAAAAACCAATAGCCGAGAAAACTTTGGTTTATTGGCTCTGGAGCTAGAAAAAAACTTAGTCCAGGATAGCAAAACCATAGTGGTCGAAGAATTCACTTTTGAGCAGGGAGGATTCAGGCAATCGATGAAGGAACTAATCAAAACGGAACAGGAAACGGAAAAATTTTTAACCCCTTCTGTCTTGCCTGAGTTTAAAAAATATTTTAATTCCTTGCAAAATCAATCATTTGGTTTATTCGAGAAACTCAGATCAAGTTTAAGAAGTCACGAAAAAATTTCCAAAAAAATATCTGATCCTTACATACATTTGCCCACAGTACTCAAAAAAAAGCCATCATTAAATCTACGCCCGCTAAAAAACATTTTGAGTATTTTCACTCCAATTATCAATGTAACTCGAGCCATATTTAATATTTTAAAAATCAAAGTATTAAGAATCGGTCAAAAGCCCGCCATAGCCAAATATTTCAATCTGATTACTAATTTTATTAAACATTGGCTGAAAAACTTCGGACGACTGCCTAAATCAAGCCAGTTACTTTTAATTACAACGGTAATCTTGGCGTTTCTTTTTACCGGTAGTCTGGGCTGGCTGGCAATTAACAATCACAATCAAATTATCAGTGACAACTTTAATCAATCAATTCTGGAAGCCGAAAGCAAAAAAAATAGCGCTGAATCCAGCTTAATTTATCGAGATGAAAACCAAGCCAGAGAATTACTAATTGAAGCCAAAAATTTAGCTGCTCAAATCCAACCTCGCTCAAAGTATCAACAGGATTATTTAAATAATTTCAATCAATCCATCAAAGAACAGCTGCAAAAGCTACAACATTTGGTTGAAATTGCCGAGCCGATTCAAATCGCGAACTTTTCCAATCTGGACAATCAAGCCCAGATTGGAAATTCCGGAGCTTTAGCCGGAAAATATTATTTTGCCATCAATTCAGGCAACCAGGGTTTATATAAGACTAACATTAATAATAAAGTAATTTCATTCATTCCCGAGCCTAACGGCGCGTTTTTAGCCTCTTGGTTTAATGACAAGCAAATATTATTATTAGGCGCCTCAAATAAATTTTATACTTTAGACTTGGCTGATGACTCAATTAAACCAGCTAATTTCTCAGTTGACGCGAAACTGAAAATTTTGGATATTAATACATTCAGCGGTCAAGTATACTTATTGACCGATCAAGGAAAAATCTTAAAAAATAAGGGTAATCAATTTGAATCTTGGCTCAAAGAAGATAGAACTGATTTAAATAATGCCCAATCCCTTTTTGTCGATGGCCAACTGTATTTGCTTAAAAACGATGGTTTGATACTAAAATTTGAAAGCGGCAAGCAGGTGGAATTAAAATTCAGCAGTATCGACCCGGCTTTTAGCCATCCCACCAAGATTAAAACTACGGCCAATTATATTTATATTTTAGATCCCAAGGAAAAAAGATTGGTCGTATTTGACAAACCTGATCCCAAAGATAAAAAAAATACTGCTACGATCATTAGCCAATACACGTCCCCGGCCTTTTCTGATTTAAAAGATTTTGCGGTTAATGAAAAAGATAAAAAAATCTATCTCTTAAGTGGCACGACTCTTTACGGTATCGCCGCTGATTATATCAAATAGTTTCTACCAATAAAAAAACTTCCCAACACTGGGAAGTTTTTTTATTGAAAATTAAAGTTTATTTCAAGGTGACTTTGGCGCCAGCTTCTTCTAAGGTCTTTTTGATCTTTTCCGCGTCTTCTTTCTTGATGCCTTCTTTAACCATCTTAGGAGCCGCATCAACTAAATCTTTGGCCTCTTTTAAACCTAATTCAGTAACGGTTCTGACCGCCTTAATAACGTTGATTTTGTTCGCACCAGCATCAGTTAATTCAACGTTGAACTCGGTCTTTTCTTCAACAGCGGCAGCGCCAGCACCTGGCATAGCGACCATGGCCGCGGCCGGAGCAGCCGCAGAAACGCCAAATTTTTCTTCTAAAACTTTGACCAATTCGGCCAAGTCCAAAACGGACATTTTTTCGATTTCCCCGACCAAAGATTTAAACTTTTCCGGGATCACGACGTCTTTTTTTTCTTCTGACATAAATTTTATTCCTTTAAATTATTTTATTAATTAGATTTTGATTCTTTAATCGCATTAAAAGTGTAAAGCAAGCTGCGAATGTTTCCCGCCAAAACATTGACGAATCCGGAAACCGGCGCATTGATTTGACCAAGCAACATACCCAATAATTGCTGTTTGGACGGTAATTTGGCTAACTCCGCGACTTTCTCGCGAGCAACGAACTTGCCTTCCAAGACGCCACCGATAGTCGCCATAGCTTCATGACCCTTGGCGAACTCAGCCACGATTCTGGCCGGGGCGACTTCATCACCTAAGCCCAAAACTGTACCGACGCTTTTATCAAATTTCTTCGGATCAATGTCGGCAATCCCCGCTTCCTTAAACGCAAGCTTCATTAAGGTTTTTTTGGAAACCACATAACCTACATTTTCAGCGCGGCATTTTTTACGAAATTCTTCAACGTCTTTGACTTTCAGGCTGTCAAAATTGACAAACACCATTGATTTGGCGCTTTTAACCTTCTCGGTCAAAGATTGAAGTTCATCTTTCTTTTGTGAACGTGTTTTTGCCATATTAATTAACTTAATTTTATATTATTAAACAAAAAATCTGTGGCTCAAACCACAGAACAAAAACTAAAGTAAATAGTTATTACCTCGGCTGGGTTAGCAAATGCATTTTTAATCCCGCCAAGCGGGACCCAACGGTCTGTGGTACTAAATAAGATTAACAAAAATACTAAAATAAGTCAATAGGCGTCAAAAAGCCTATTTAACTATGCTGCCTTTATAATGCTTCCCCTGCAAAAAATTGCTTAAATTAGCTAAATCACTACCTTTCATGACAACCAACTCCATTCCCCATTTCTGCGCTAAACGACTAGCCACCGGATCAAAGGGTACATGCGCGCCCGGCACCCATTTATTACCCACCAGCTTTAAAAAATTACGCCAAACCATCTCCTTTTGGGGTTTAGCATCAGGATATTTTTTTGGATCCTTGTCGTAGACGTAAACAATATTTGATAAATTAATCACGGTTTTGGCACCAAACGCTTTGGCGGCCAACACCGCACCTTTATCTGAAGATGAACCGGGTAAAAACCCCGCTCCGACTACAATTTTTCTGTTAGTTTTAATCGGCTTGCCCGGATCACTCAATATACTTTCAGCCGCATAATCGCCAAAAATTCCGCTTACCAATTCAGCATTTAATTTGGTCGTAGCAATACCCATCCAATCCAAATCGCGATCCTTAACTTTTGGGTTTACTATTTTAGCTACTTGCTGATAACGACGGCAAGTGTTACCCCCGCCGCAAATCAAAATGACCTTATTACCCTTTTTGATATAATCTAAAATTATTTTTCTAAAACTTTTTAAAAATTTTTCGTCCAAACCGTCCGGGGCAATTAGTGATCCGCCCAAGGACATAACAACGGTTTTCATAATATTTTTATAAATTAATAATTATAAATTTATTTTAAATATTTTCTTTTGGCCGCCAGATGTTGTTCATAGGTTTTACTATAAATTGTTTGCCCGTCAGGCGTGGTCAAAAAATACAAATAATCACTGACGGTAGGATAAATGGCCGCCTCAATGGCAGAAATTCCTGGATTACAAATCGGTCCGGGCGGCAATCCGCGATATTTATAGGTATTATATAAACTATCAAGCTTAGTATCATCAATAGAGGGCTGGACCGTGCCTTTATTGGTAATATAGTTTAAAGTGGCATCTGACTGCAGCCCCATATTAATTTTTAATCTTTTGTAAAATATGCCGGCCACCAACTTACGATCTTTTTCCGATGAAACTTCTTTTTCCACAATTGACGCCAGGGTCAAAATTTCATGAATACTTTTATTTTGTTTAATAATATCGTTACGCATTTTCGGCGTTAGCTTTTTGCCAAAATTTTCCAACATTTTACTGACAATGTCTTTAATTGTCGCATTTTTATAAACTCGGTAAGTATCAGGAAATAAGTAACCTTCCAAATCTCGATCCTTGGGTCGACTGCCCAAGAAATCAAAATTATCCCACCAGGCTTGTTTTTTCTGGACTAAATTCAAAAAATCCGAGTCCTGACCAAAACCCTGTTTGGCTAAATATTGAGCATAATCGTTATTATTCCAACCCTCGATGAAAGTTAAATTTACCTCTTTTAAAATTACATTCTCGGCACCACGAGTAAGAACTTGGGCGATTTCTTTGATAGTATAATTCTTCTTTAAATCAAACTCTCCGGGCTGAAGGTAACTGCTGGTGCCACGATACCAAACATAAAATTCAAAAACCATCCAATCTCTAATCAACCCTGTTTTTTTTAACTCTTGACTGATAACCATGCTACCCCATTTGGGCTGAATGGTAAATTTAACCAAGTCACTGCTAGACGTATTAGCCACATTCAACGTGTAATAAAAATAAGCGCCATACCCGACTATAAGCAACAAAATAATAATAACTATTTTTTTAAATAATCTAAGCATTTAGAATAATTAATACTTATACGGTCCCGCCCATTCTTTTTTAACCTTTTCATAACGCTCAGGCGTACCGGTATCAAACCATTGGGCTTGAGACTTAAAACCAAAAAGCTTGCCGGCCTTAGCAATGGCGGGAAAAATATCCTTTTCAACCATGACAAAATCTTTTTCGGGCAAGTAATCAAAAATTTTAGGTGATAAAATATAATAACCTGAATTCGCATAGCGAGATGGAGCCAGCTCGATTGCAGGCTTTTCAATAAAATCAACGATTTTATCCCCTGCAAGTTTGGCGATACCAAAATGAGTTGGATCCTCAACTTCGGTTAAGGCAATGGTGGCAATCGCTTGATTTTTCTGATGAAAATCAATCATGGCTTTTAAATCTAAAGCAAATAGATTATCGCCATTTGACATAAAAAAATCTTGATCAAAAATCTTGCCCATTTGCTTTAGAATTATCAAAGGTCCGGCTGTGCCCAAGGCCTTGTCTTCACGCAAGAAATTTATTTGACAACCGAACTTTTCGCCCGAATCAAAATATTCAACCATTTGATCGGCCAAATAACTAATTGATAGATAAAAATCAGTTACTCCAATATTTTTATAAATATCCAAAGCCAATTCGGTCAGCGTTTTATCACCAATGGGAATCAAAGCTTTGGGAATTTTATAAGTCAATGGTCTAAGTCTTGTCCCCTCGCCACCAGCTAAAATTATTGCTTGCATGTAACAATTTAATTTAAATTAATAATTGCCGACTAGCGGCACGAATATAAACCCGGGATAAATTTTTTCTTTAAACTTATTTACCGTCACTTTTTCAAAAACTCTGATGTCTTGAGCTGAGGTCGGAATAACCAAACGACCGCCAATTTTTAACTGATTTTTTAGCGCCATTGGTACTTCAAAAGCAGCCGCTGATACAAGAATTCTATCAAACGGGGCTGATTTGGGCAACCCCTTTGAACCGTCACGGCAATAAAATTTTAGATTGTCAAAATGATATTTCTCCGCATTTTTTTCCCCAAATTCTTTGAGCTTTACCACCCGCTCAATCGCCCACACCTTACCTTTTGGCCCAACCATATAAGCCAATAACGCGCTGGTCCAGCCCGAACCTGAGCCAACGTCTAAAATATTTTGGCCAGGCTTGGGAGCAAGCAATTCCAGCATAAAGGCTACGGTTAAAGGCTGCGAGATAGTGGCTCCGTGACCAATGGGCAGGGGCTGATTTTCTGACTCTTTATCTAAAATTTTTTTTGGCAAAAAATCCCGGCGTTTAACTCTCTGAAAAGCGTTAATGACGGCCGGAGTTTTCAAATGCCCATCACTGATTAATTTATTAATCAAATTTTCCATATTAAAATTGCCACCAAAACGCCCAAACCCAAAATTATACGATACCAGGCAAAAACTCGCAACGAATGACTATTTAAATATTGCAAAAATAATTTAATACAAAAATATCCTGTAACGGCAGAAGTTAAAAAACCAACCAGCAAAACTAACAGGTCAGATTGACTCAGCGAATAATCCAAAAACAAATCTAGAGTTTTTTTTGCCCCGGCGCCAATCATGATCGGCGCGGAAACCAAAAAAGAAAATTTAGCAGCGTCCTGACGTTTCAAATTCCTGCTTAAACCTGTTATAATTGTAATACCGGAACGCGAAACGCCGGGAATCAGAGCCAGAGCCTGCAAAAGTCCAACCCAAAAAGCGTCCCACAAATTTATTTCATCAATTCTTTTAGTCTGCGGGGCTAATTTATCAATCACCAGGAGGATGGCGCCGAATATTATCATCACCGCGGCCACCAATAAAGGATTTCTAAATAAATTTTCAATCGATTTTTCAAATAAAAAACCAACGATTGCCGCTGGAATCGTGGCAACTAAAATCGACCAAGCTAAAAGTTGTTCTTTATCCTCTCTTAGATTCCAATGACTTAAACTTTTTAGCCCCGCCATAAAATAACGCCAAAGCTCGGGCAAGAAACAGAATAGTATGGCCACCATCGTGCCAAGATGCAAAATCACATCAAAGGCCAAATTATCAATAAATTCAAAGCCGAACAAGTCATGAAAAAAAATCAAATGGGCTGAACTGGAGACTGGCAGAAACTCCGTTAAACCCTGAATTATGCCGGCCAAAATTGAGAAAATGATATTGGTCATAAAAATAATTTAAACACTTACTAATTAAATTACTGCTTGCAAACCGCAAGCCACAAACTAATTATGGATTTCTCTTACATCATTATACCAATTATTGTATTAATTTCCAGCCAAGCTTTAAAGCTTCTCACCGATGGCATTAAGGGTAATTTTGATTTAAAGAACTTTTTTATCAGCTATGGCGGCATGCCCTCTTCCCACACTGCTTTTGCCGTTTCCATTACTACCTTAATGGCTTTACGACAAGGTCTTGACTCCCCAATTTTTGGCGTTGCATTGATATTTACCTTATTAGTCATGCGCGATGCCACTTCTTTTCGCAATCTTTTGGGTCGTCAGGCCAGATTATTGAACAAATATATTGACAGCCTGACCGCCAAAGAAAAAACCCACTTCACAAAATTCCAAGAAAGAATGGGTCATACTTATTTAGAGGTGTTGGGCGGATTGATTTGGGGGATAACTTTGACTTATTATCTCAGTCTATTGGTTTTTTAATTGACAAAATTCAAGATAAAGAGTATACTTGAATCTCCTTAGTAATAATCAAAAAACTATGTTTGATGAAGAAACAGTCAAGCCAGCCGAAGAAGCTACTACTGAAGCTACTCCAGAGTCAACCGAGCCAGTTGCTCAAGAAACTCCCGAAGCTGCCAAGTAATCCTGCAATTTGCATACGAAAAAATCAGTCCGCCACCAGCGAGGCTGATTTTTTGTAATAATTTGATATTTGACAATTTAAATCAATTAAGCTAAAAAGTTATTAGTCAGAATTAGTCGGCATCAAAACATTGCCTCAAAAAAGGCACAACCCAAGGAGAGAAAACATTGTTTATTCACACAGGTATTAGCGATGAAGCCGCACTGGGCATCGAGGATCAAGTCAAAGCCCACAGGGAGCTGGGTTGGGATTATCTGGAATTACGCACAGTAGATGGAGTGAACGTATGTAAGTTGTCAGATCCCGAGTTTGATCGGGTTTGCATGGTTTTATCCGACGCCAACATGAGGGTTTCAGCCTTTTCTTCGCCCATCGGCGACTGGTCTCACGCCATCACAGACAGCTTCTTGCCCGACTGCAATTTATTGCGTCGAACCATACCGAGAATGGAAAGGCTTGGAGTCAAGATCATTCGGGTGATGAGTTATCCCAACGACAAAGCCAACCCTTTGCCGCCCGAAGTCTGGGAAAAACGCGCCAAAGACCGAATGCATGGCCTGCTGAAAATCGTAGGCGATCGCGATATCGTTTTGGCGCACGAAAATTGTTCTGGTTGGGGTGGTCTTTGCTCAGCCAACAATGTTGCCCTCATGGAAGAGATAAACGATCCACGCTTCGGTGTACTTTTTGACACCGGTAATCCGCCCACCTATGGCAAAAATTCCTGGACATGGTATCAGGCGGTCAAGAAATGGATTGTCTACGTACACATCAAAGACGCAAATGGCCCGGATGAGTACACTTACCCGGGCGAGGGTAAGGGATGCGTGCGCCGGATACTGAAAGACCTGGCCGGATGTTATGATGGGTTCATCTCTATTGAGCCCCATTTGAAGGCCGTTATTCACAACGGGCAGCAAGCCGACGATCCAAAAGCCCTGAGCGTTTCGTACATTAACTACGGCCGCAGACTGGTACGCTTGGCAGCATAACGTCAAGTAAGTATGAGTTTGTAAATTAGGCAAACAATAATCCCCCGTGGCAGTAGTCACGGGATTTTTTTAAATAAAAAAACTAGGCCTTAAAATTAAAAATTTAGCTTTAAACTTTACTATCTATTTCTGGCATTTACGACAAAAATGCGTTCCTCGGCCGTTTAATTTAGTTCTGACAACCACTCCGCCACAACGCCGACATTTCTCCCCCGCCCGGCCGTAAACTTTTAGATAAGGCAGCATGCCGCCGGATTGGCCGTTTAAACGCACATAAGTATCGGCTGAAGTGCCATTCTTGGCAATTGCAAACTTAATAATTTTATTGATACAGGCATAAAGCTTTTTAGCTTCTGCGGGCTTAATTTGACTGGCTGGTCTCTGAGGTAAAATTTTAGCGCAAAAGCAAGACTCATCACAGTAAATATTGCCAATGCCGCCGATTAAGGCTTGATCCAGTAAAATTTGCTTAATTTTTCGGTTAGGATATTTTTTTATTACATTTTGAAAATAAGAAAAAGTAAATTCTTTGGATAACGGCTCGGGTCCGTGTTTCTTTACAATTTCAGCCACGCCTAAATCATCAACCAATTTTGCCCAGCCAAATTTTCTCATGTCATTAAAATATAATTTTGTCCCGTCCGTAAAACTCAAAACTAAATGAGTAAATTTATTGGGTAAATTATTTTCCCCGTCTTTCTGCGGGTGACCGCCAACAATCGCTTGGCCATTTCTTGGTTGAAAGATTAATTGGCCGGTTAATTTCAGATGAATCAATAAAGATAGTGGGCCAGCCAAATTTAAAACTAAAACTTTTGAAAGTCGTTTGACTTCAATAATTTTTAATTTTTTAATTTTTCTTTGAAACTCTGAAATCGTCAGCGGTTTAACCATCTTCGACCAATTTACCCAAGCGGCCTGAATAGTTTTTCCCTTAATAGCGTGGTTAAGCTCGCGACGCAAGGTTTCTACTTCTGGTAGTTCTGGCATATTATTAAATAATATATCATTTTAGCTCAAAAGAAAAAAGCCCGCCGATTAACTCTTTGGGCTCATAAAAGGTAAAATTAAGCGCTACCTTGTCACATCGTCCTTCGAAATGTATTCATACCAGGCTTCAATTGAAGCCAAGACTCCGGCAGCCAAATCCATATTCTGCTTTGCGGCCGCTACCGCGATATAGTTTACAATCTCGGGTGCCAATTTTGAAAGATCAATGGTTGTCTTAAGCGGATTTTCGGCCTCCGGCGCCGCAAAGAGATCGGCCTGTTTGGGCGTGCCGTCCGCAACTGGCGCCTTGAGATACCTTTCAAGCTCCTCCAGTCCCCTCTGAACCAAAGCGCTGGCTACAACCGAATCGGTAATTCCGTCTTGACCGCCCCTGAGACCAAGACGATTTAGGGCAACAATATTGCCCCGTAAAAAATTCAGGCGCTTAATCACAGCTTCAGGCAAAGCGATCGCCATACCATCATACAAAGACTGCGTTCCAGAACTCATAGGTGCATCCTCCAAGGTTTGACCACGGTTAAGCTCTAAATTAGATTAAATATAAATCATTGTTTTGTCAATAAAAAAGTCCACATTGGGACTTAAAAAAATAATAAATTAAAATTATTTGTTCTTTTCAATCATAATGCAAGCATGATGAATACAGTTAATCCCGTTAGTCTGACAATAAGCAATGGCCTGACTACTCTCGCTGCCTGGCTGTAGCCAGACGTTTTCTATTTTCATTTTTTTTACTTCTGGCAAAACTTGTTCAGTTACTGAAGGTGGGACCACAAAAATCACAAAGTCAATTTTTTCCGGCACCTCTGCAATTTTTTTGTATACTTTCAAACCCAAAATTTCGCCATTCTTTGGATTAATCGGATAAACTTTATAGCCAGCTTCGGTTAAATCTTTTAAAACTTTGAACCCGTATTTATCAGAATTATTGGACGCGCCAATAATAGCATAAGTTTTATTTTTGTCGATCATATTTTTTCTAATAAATAGACCCAACCCGGCTGCCAATGCCAAGGCTGAGTTATTATCTGAGTCAGCGGTATTTGATTGATTAAATTTTCTAAAGCGTACTGAGTTGCCCGATGGCCAATAATTAAAACTGTTTGAGTATCATAATTTTTTTCCAACCATTGCAAAAATTCTTTCATATTCTGCGTGGTCTGTTCGTAGCTCTGGCCGTTAGTAAATGGCACGCTAATATGCTGCGATTTCATTGCTTCAATCATCTCACTGGGTTTTCTTTGCCAATCGCCATAATCACATTCTCTTAATCTTGCATCTTTAATAATTTTAATATTTTTTCCAGCAAAAGCAATCTCTGCGGTCTGATATGAGCGTTTTAAGTCGGAACAAAAAATGGCGGCTAAATCTGCGGCGTTATATCTTTGACCTAAATCTTTAGCTTGTTGCCGACCTAAATCTGATAATTCAACGTCAAAATGACCGGAGGCCAAATGAGCCTCGTTGTCGAGAGTGGTCGCGTGTGATTCAAAAATTATTTTAACCATAATCAAAATTCACGCCAAGTTTGAGAATTACTATGACCAAAAACATCCATAACAAAACTCTTATACCAACCAAATGAGGTGTAGATTATTGATAATTTAGTTTTCTCTTTAAGTTTATCGCTGATTAGCTGACTGAATTCTCTAGCTTGTTCAGCTGGCGCCAAGGTGGAACTTAGATGGGCAAAAGGGTTAATTATAATTTTTTCAATTTTTAAGGTGTCAGCCAGTTTGATAATTTCTAAAATCGCCCGATCAACTTTTTCTCCCTTATCTCCTTTTTCAATCGCGACAAAAACCACCAAAGCATTTTGATAATTACTAACTTTTTCAAAAACATTCCGGTCAGCGATCGGGGTCGGATGGTCAAGCTTATAACTAAATTCTTTACAATGCAATAATAAAAGGTGCATATTATTTATTTTTTGCCCAAAGCTTTTTAAAATAAGGCAAAGTTAAGGTTTGAATCATAAAGGCTACGGCTGGAACAATGGCATTAATCCATGGCCGAGGCAAATTTATAGCCCAAAGATACGCCCCAATGGCGATATAACTAAAAATTGCCAAAAGTAAACGTCTCGTCAAACTGGTTTCCCAGGCTTTATCAATTTCAACGCTTTTATTTCTTGCTTCAATTTTTTGAATTCTCTGTTCTAGGTTTTCCATAAAATAATTAAAAATGTTTAATTAAACGAGCAAAATAAATTTTTAAATATTCATAAATCAGATAAGACCAGCCGATTTTGTTTTTATCCAAATCGTCGCGAGCACAATCAATGGCAGGTGTACTATGACGAATCAGTTTAGGCTGCCAATCCATAACTGATTTAAAGGTTAAATAAGCGCGCTTCATGTGATATTCGGCTGAAACAAGAATAATAGTTTTCGGAAAAAAATTTAGAGATTGAAAAACTTTAAGAGAATTAACGGCATTCTCCGGCGTGTTAATGGCCTCAACTTCAACAATAATGGCCTCGGCCGGTATATCCATTTTTATGGCTTGCTGACGATAATACTCAGCCTCGGGTATATCAACATCAGGCATATAAGAAGCTTTTTGGCCGGAAAACATAATTTTATCAGCCCAACCGTCTTGAAATAATTTTACCGCCGCTTTAATGCGGTTATCACCAGCGCCGCCAAAAACAAAAATCAAGTCAGCTTTCTCGAGCGGATCCGATTCAGCTAAATAATCCCAGGCCTGACGAGCTTTTTCTTTATTTTTAGAAAACAGAATAGGACTTGATAACAAAACAAAAGATTCGTCTACTAATTGATCAACTTTTTCTTTATCAATAAAATTTTCAGCAGAAACATATTGATAAGAATTTTGGTTAATGCCTAAATCAAGCAAGGCTTGATTAAGTAACGAAAAATTAATATCTTCAATGGGCTTTTTTGAAACAATCATGTCGCTAACCGTTTGCCAATACTTTTTATTTACCGGCAGATGGGGTTTATAATCTTTTGGCATAAACAAAATGTCTATTTTTTTAATTCTTCTCTGAGCTCCATCCAAATCTGGCCCATAATGTTTTGACCCTCGCCACTTTGACCATCATCCCAAAAACCATCGCCCGGCGGAAAAGTATAAATATGTTTAACAATTTTTGCCTCGCCGGAATCAAGCAAAGCCTTTTTGACTTCTTCGTGTTGTAAGGCCTTAAGACGCATCAGACTTTTCATAATCTCAACTTTTTTTTGCTGAAAGTCACTTATCTCTTGATTTTTATACTTTGATGATACCTGCCAAGCTTTCAAAGGGCTGGTTGCTGACTTAATTTCATTGATAATTTCTGAATTATTATAGCGCTGGCATTGATAGGCATGTTCCACAGTCGGATAAACTATGCCATCAACTTCAATAGCATGCGCCGTATAAGGAGAAAAATAAATATAAAAAATTTGAGCGGGTAAAACTTCTGACATAAATTGCTTACTTGTGTAAAAAATATTCATGGGATTGCTTCGTCGCGACCCCGCGTGGCGGGGTCGCTCCTCGCAATGACAAAAAAGGAAAGTAAAGCATTAACCATTCATTTGTCATTGCGAGAAGGTCGCCGAAGGCGACCGACGAAGCAATCTCTAATACCGATCAATACTCAAGTCCTGCCACTGTGAATTATCTTTGATAATCAAATTAATTTTATCTTGGCGAGAGCCTTCTTTAATTTATTTTTTCCGCAAAATTGCTTCACCAATATAGCCGAATTCTTCAAAATAAACTAATTTATTTACATTATATCTTGAAGTAAAACCTTTAACAACTTTATTTTTATGCACATACACCCTTCTCTCCAGATCATTTGTCACACCAGTATAAATAACACTTCCGCTTTTGTTACTCATCAAATAAACACAATAAGATTTATCTTTCACAATTTTATTCTAAACTAATCCAATATCGTCTCTTAAGCTTATTATTAACCATGATTTTATTTTCCAAAACGCCGCCATTTTTTTCAATAATTTTTTGTGAACCAGTATTGGTGTCATCGCAAGTCATTAAAACTTTTTTTAGCCCGAGTTTTTTAGCCTTAAGTAGTGCCAACTGAAGAATTTTAGTACCATAACCTTTTTTTCTGAAACTCGGCCTGATAATGTAGCCAATATGGCCACCGCTTTTCTTTAAATCGGAAGTTAATTTGTGGCGCAAAGCCGCTTTGCCAGCGAACTGATTATTAACAATTAGCCAATAATCAGAACTGGAAATATAACCTTGGGGCAAATTGATTCCCTTTTCTCTTTCTCTAATTTTTTTTAGGTATGATTTAAAATCTTTTTTGACTGCAACCAAATCAAGCAACTGCAAATCCATGTGCAATTCTTTATCAACTTTTTGAATCTCTTTAACGCCGGCCAAAAAAGTTTTTTGATATTTTATTGTTGGTTTGACAAATTTAATCATAACTTAAAATTTTTACTGCCATGACATTGACTAAAATCCTTTTGGCTGCCACATAAACATTTGGGATTACCGGCTAAAAATTATGATTGGATAGTAATAATGGCTCGAGTAATTTGTCCAAATCAAACCAGCCAACTTCTAAACATTTTTCAGGTTCCATCACTTTCGGCTCCCCCGTCCAAACCAAGGCTTTAATATGAACTACGACGTAATATTTTTGCTATTTTTTTGAGACATGCGAATTTATTTCTTTAAATACAAAGATATAATTTCTTGAGCAATGGATGATATTTCAGAGGGCAATTCATTTTTATTAAACCAATTAAACGTCTGGATTTCGCTCGGGTCAATTTCAACTTTTTCATTAGTACTGCTAGCCGAGTAACAATAGATTGTGTCTTTTTTGTGCTCACGAGTACTTTGAATTTGACCAATACTTATTAATTCATGAAGTTTAAGCCCAACCTCTTCAGCCACTTCTCTTTTGGCAGCATTTTCAGGTAATTCATTTTTTTTAACCGCACCTCCGGGGAAAGTCCAAATGCTTTTGCCATAGGCATTCTTTATCATTAAAATTCTTTCATCATATTCAACAAGAACTTTTACACCCGCTGTTTTTGGTCTAAATACAAACCAGTATAATTTTCTGATCGGATTAACTAATTTGTAAAATATTCTTTTCATTTATTTCCCATTACGCTACTTATATTTTACAACCCAACTGCATGAGTCTATTTTTAATATGCTCGGTGGTAAGTGGTTCATCGTAACTAACCTCCAATAATTTTAACCCATGCATCGGAATAAATTTTTGCCGTAGTTTTGTGTACTTTCTTCTCTGCTTAGCTCTTCCTTTCCTTCTGTCCATAAGTTTATTCTCTCTAAAATGCTGGGCGCCATGATATTCAAGTACAAGATTTTTCGTTGGAAAATATGCATCCACCCTTAACTTCATTCCAGTGTCACCTCGAAGCCAATCAAATACTCCTTTATTTCTTTCAAAATTTTTGGTTTTTAAAATTTTGGCAACAAGATTAATTGCATTCTCTTCACCTTTTCTATAAATTTTTGCATTATTATTTCCCATGGCACTGCTTAAACTTTTTACCCGATCCGCATGGGCATAAATCATTGCGACCAACTCTAGCTCCCGCATAGTGAGTCTGCTGATTAATTACAGTGGATGCTTCACGACCTTGAATCTCTTTGGCCTGGGGCGTATTTTGCGCGGCTTGCATTATAGCTGACTGACCCTTTTCCATAGTTTTAGCCGGCGCGTTAAAAGTTAAATTGGCCGGCTGAGCCATGGCCGATGGCGCCAACTGCGTCGCAACGCCAATTTTATAGATACTGTAAACAATTTGCTTGCGAATCATGACTAATAATTCCCTGAACATGCCGTAGGCTTCTTTTTTATATTCCACGAGCGGATCGCGCTGGCCGTAGCCACGCAAACCAATGCCGGTGCGTAAATGATCAATCGCTTCCAAGTGTTCAATCCATAGCGTATCAATGCTGCGCAACATAATGCCTTTTTCTACTTGACGCATCGCATCATCACGGTTAATCGATTTAATCACTTGTTCTTCTAAATCGTTGTATGCCAGCACCGCTAATTTGTACAAATAGCCGATCAAACGTCCGCGCGCCGAAGCATCTTCAATATCAGTTCCGGCGTCGGCAGTGATATCAGCTAATTTTACGCGCAAATCTTTAGAAACATTAAAGATAGTGCCAGCCACTTCATAAATTTCTTCCAAATTCCACGAATTTTCATCGCCACTGGCCGTGTGAAAAGACACAACCTCAGTAATTTCTTCTTTAACCAAATTCAAAAGATTATCTTTTAAATTTTCCAAATTCAAAATTTCATCACGTTTGCGATAAATAGTTTCCCGATGTTTATTTAAAACATCATCATATTCCACTAAATTTTTACGGGTATCAAAATGAAAGCCTTCAACTTTATGCTGCGCCGCTTCCAATGAACGTGAAATCATGCGATTTTCAATCGGCATATCTTCCGGAACTTTTAAAGTTTCCATGACTTTTTTAATTCTTTCGCCACCGAAAATCCTCATCAAATCATCATCCAAGCAAACGTAGAACTGCGAAGCACCTGGGTCGCCTTGCCGGCCACCGCGACCGCGCAGCTGATTATCAATGCGTCGTGATTCATGACGCTCCGTGCCCAAGATAAACAAACCGCCCAAATCTTTAACTTTTCTTTCGTCTTCCTCCGTGGCATCTTCCCCGCCCAATTTAATGTCCACCCCGCGACCCGCCATATTAGTCGCCACCGTAACCGCGCCGAATTTACCGGCATCGGCAATAATCTGCGCTTCCTTTTCATGAAACTTAGCATTCAAAATTTGCGGCTGGATGCCTTCGCGGATCAAAAGCTGACCCAGCAATTCATTTTTTTCAATCGAAATAGTACCAATTAAAACCGGCTGACCCAATTCATGGCGATGCTTGGTTTCGCGCACCACAGCCATATACTTGGCCATTTCATTTTTATAAATTCTGTCAGGCAAATCTTTTCTGGCCATTCTTTTGTTGGTGGGAATAACCGTCACATCCAATTTATAAATTTTAGAAAATTCTTCAGCTTCCGTGGCGGCCGTACCGGTCATACCGGCTAATTTTTTATACAAACGAAAATAATTCTGAAAAGATATCGTGGCTAAAGTCCGGCTTTCACGCTGAACTTTAACGCCTTCTTTGGCTTCAATGGCCTGATGCAAACCCTCGCTGTAACGACGGCCGTACATCATCCGGCCGGTAAACTCATCAATGATAATTACCTCGCCGTCTTTAACCACATAATCGCGATCTAGTTTAAATAAAGCATGGGCGCGCAAAGCCTGTTCTATGTGATGGACTTCCGACAAACCGCCCTCGGTATAGATATTTTCCATGCCCAATAATTTTTCCATTTTGGCAATGCCACCTTCGGACAAAGTCGCGGCTCGCATCTTTTCGTCAATGTTATAATCTTCGTTTTCCCTAAGTTGGGTTACCAGCTGAGCAAACTTCTGATACTTATCGGTTGAATCCATGTCAGGCGAAGAGATAATTAACGGCGTTCTGGCTTCATCAATTAGGATACTATCAACTTCGTCAACAATGGCATAATGCAAATCGCGCTGAACCGCCTGCGGTAATTCCTGAACCATATTGTCGCGCAAATAGTCAAAACCAAATTCATTGTTGGTACCATAAGTAATATCGGCATTGTAGACCTCTTTTCGGGCGGCCGGACGCAAATGAATTAAGCGTTCATCGCTGGTATTTTCATCAGTAAAATTCGGATTAAACAAAAAAGCTTGGTCATGAATAATCACGCCGCAAGACACACCCAAAAAATCATAAATCGGACCCATCCAACCGCAATCGCGCCTAGATAAATAATCATTAACGGTAATTAAATGAGTTCCTTTGCCCTCTAGCGCGTTTAGATAAACCGCCGTGGTGGCCGATAAAGTCTTACCTTCACCGGTTTTTTGTTCGGCAATTTGACCCTTATGCAAAGCAATACCGGCCAAAAGCTGAACGTCGTAATGACGCAGACCCAAAGTTCTTTTGGCCGCCTCTCTGACGCAAGCAAAAGCTTCCGGTAAAATATCATCAACCGTTTTACCGCTTTTTAATTCTTCCTTAAATTTTTCGGTCTGAGCTTTAAAATCCTGGTCGGAGAAATTTATATATTTTTTCTCTAAAGAATTTATCTGCTCCACCGTGGGCCAAAGCTTTTTAAGATATTTTTCATTGGCATCACCGAAAATCAAACTGGTTAAACTCATAAAATTACAAAAGATTACATTATTAAAGCGTTATTATTATACTAGATAATTAATGATTTGACAAGGCTCAAATTTAATGTTATAGTAAACGGTTGTCTATGTGTTTGAGAAGCAATAACCCAGGGGAAAGCCCAGGGAAAACCAAACAGGAGGTTGCCCGATGAGCAATAGACCTATCAAGATTTTGTTGGCCGAGCACGATGAAGGACTTCGGCAGGTTTTAGCTGAAAGGCTAACCCGACTCGGTTACGAAGTCACGGCGGTCAGTACCAGGGACGAGGCCCTGGAAGTAGCCAAACGCCTGCGCCCCAACCTGGTGCTGACGCACAACACCCTGGAAAGGGATGCCAAAGACGGCCTTAAGCTCCTGCTTGATCTGCGCATGGAGCAAGTCGAAGCCCCCGTAATCGTGATCAGCGGGGAAAAATTGGGCCATCACAATCCCGAGCGGATAAAGCAGGGCTTTGCCGATGCGCTCAGCACACCGTTTGAATCGGCGGATCTTGACGCATCAATCAAGAGCGTTCTCGGTCGGTAGTCCAACAACAACACGGGGGCGGCTCAAACAACACGAGCCGCCCCTAAAACTTTATCAAAAAAAATTAAAAACCCAAATATCTTATTTCTTCTTGCAGTTGAATACCCAATTGATCCCGCACCCGCATTTTCACGTCAGAAATTAACATTAATACGTGCTCCGCTTTAGCTTGACCAATATTAACAAAAAAAGCGCTGTGTTTTTCGGAAATCTGGCAACCGCCGATGGTTTTGCCCTTCAAACCTAAACAGTCAATGACAAACCCAATGGGAAGTTTTTTGTGAACTGTAACTTTTTGCCATTCGGCTTGAGAAATATCAAGTGCCTTAATAACCCGCGCTTCATCAATAATTTCAATATTGGCTAAATCAATATTTTTAAAAACACAACCCGCGCTGGGTTCGTATGGAATGCGATCCTTGCGCTTTTTTAATATTTCCACGATATTGCGCTGTACTATTTCAGATTCAGTGGGCACGAGTTCAACGGTAACCGACAAGACTACGCCGCCAATTTGCTTTAAAACACTATCGCGATAACCAAAGTTTAACTCCTGCTTATCTAAAACTTTTACTTTTTTATTTTGATAAATTTCTGCCGTCTTAATTATATCGCCAAAGCCTTGGCCCAAGGCGCCGGCATTACCAAAACACGCACCTCCGACCGAACCCGGGATGCCGGCGCCGAATTCCAAGCCGGACAAACCGGCCTTGGTGGCCTCCCCAACCAAACGGCTTAGATTCACGCCGCTCTCGGCGTAAATCTCTGAGCCTGTAATTTTAAAATTATTGCTGGAATTTTTTATCACCAAGCCATCGTAACCATTATCAGATACTAATAAATTACTCCCCCAACCCAAGACCACATACTCTAAATTTAATTCTTCGGCGGTTTTTACTGCCAAAATCAAATCTGATTTACCCTGAGCCGCAAAAAAATAACGAGCCGGACCGCCAATTTTAAAAGTGGTGTGGTTGGCCAGCAATTCATTTTCCACCACGCCTGGTAATTTTTCTTTTAGTTTATTAAACATAATTATTAATCAAATAATTTATCTCTGACTAAATAAACATCACCGGCACCCATAGTAACAACCACTTGCCCGGGCTTAATTTTATCTTTTAAATACGCCATGGTCTTTTCCAAACTGCCAGTATAAATAGCATTGGTATGATTTTTCTTGGTTTCTTCCGCTAAATCATTGGCCGTAAAATCAGTTGCTACTTCGCGAGCCGAGGCGTAAATATCGGTAAATAAAACAAAATCAGCATCAGAAAAACTTCTTACAAAGTCATTCAGCAACGCTTTGGTGCGCGAAACCGTGTGCGGCTGAAAAACGCAATAGATAATTTTATCCGGGTATCTTGAGCGTACCGCTTTTAAAGTAGTTTTAATTTCCGTCGGATGATGCGCGTAATCATCGACAAATATAATGCCTTTACTTTCTTTGACTTCAAATCTTCTTTGCGTGCCGCTAAATTTTGGCAGAATGGTTCTAATTTTATCCAAATCAATGCCTTCATTGGCGCCAACAATAATCGCGGCCAAGGCATTCAAAACATTATGCTCGCCAAAAAGCTTAATGCTGAATTCGCCCAACTCTTCTTTGCCTTTTCTTACTTTAAATAAAGTCTGATCAAACTCCGGCCGGATATCATAGGCTAAATAGTCGTTACCAATATGCAAACCATAGGTAACGGTTTTTTCTTTTTGCTTGGCAATAATTTTTTTAATGCTGGGCCAATCGCCGCAAGCCACAACCGACTCTTTGGTATTTTTTACCAACTCGGAGAAATATTTTTCCATGGTCAACAAATCACGATAGACGTCAACATGCTCCCACTCAAGACTGGTAATAACCGAAACTGAAGAATCCAAATCCGCAAATTTCGGGGTTTTGTCGGTCTTGCTTTTGGCGTATTCGTCACCTTCAACAATAAAATGCTGACCCCCAAACCAGCCGGCATTACTTTTTAAATCGGTTACCATGCCCGTGCCAATTAAATAGCTAGGCTGTAAACCGGCTTGATCGAATAAAAACGCAAGCAAAGCCGTCGTGGTAGTTTTTCCGTGAACGCCGGTAATGGCAATGGTTTTCTTTTGTTTAGATAATAAACCACGCAATTCCGAGTCGGTAATATAATCAATGCCGGCCGCTTTAACCGCCTTGACTTCAGGATTTTCATCACCCCAAGAGGTGCCGATAACTACCAAATCCGGACGATCAGCTAAATTATTTTCATTGAACCCCGAAAAAACCTTAATCTTATTATCCGCCAAAATTTTATCAGTAATAAATATATCAGCCACATCCGAACCGCAAACCGCCAAACCGCGCTGACGACAAATTATGGCTAAGCCAGACATAGCCACGCCCTTAATGCCAATAAAATAAATTTTTCTAATTTTATCCAAATCTATTGCCATATACCTAAATCATGTTTAATTTTTACGATTTGTTTAAGGCTGGCCTCACGGCCGCGTTTAATTAAAAAGTCTACCTTTTTAATTTGCCATCTTTTCACGCCGTCGATTTCCGGTCGAATCAAAATATCAAATTGATAACTCTCGCTAAAAAAATTATGAATCTGCGAGCTGGAAACCCTTAGGGCGCGCCAAACTAAAACAAAAATATTGGGATAGCGGCTGGCCTTTACACTCTTGAATTTATCGGCTCCGGAGTTTACCCCAAAAATTCTTTTTATCCCGGCAATTATTCTCGTTACTAAGTTTGGACCTTTTGAAACGTCCAAAGCAATAACATAATCCGCGCCATTGTCATATAAAATTTTCGAAGGAATCAAATTAAAATTACCACCATCGGCTAGAATTTTGTCTTCATGCTTAAAAGCGACAAACATACCGGGAATATTTACGCAAGCCTGAATCGCTGGCGCAATTTTGCCTTCACATAAGACCACTGGCGACAAAGTATTTAAATCCGTGGCGTTTAAAAATAATTTTTTATCCAAATCAGAAAAGCTTTTATCCCCCACAAATTCACGCCAAAATTCAATAGTTTTTTCACTTTTTAAAAATCCGTCTCGTGGCAGCGTCGGCTGAAACATTACTTGCAGATAATCGCGCAATTTACCGCGTAAAAATCGTAGCTTGAGCTTGTCCAAATTGCCGGCGGCAAAGGCCGAGGCCACCACCGAACCAGCACTACAGCCTGATACCATATCAATTTCAATGCCATTCTCTAATAAAACTTCCACCGCGCCAATGGCCGAGGCCGCCCTAATCCAACCGCCAGAAATCGCCAAACCAACAATTTTTTTCTTGGAATTATCGGCCATAAATAATATCAACAATTTTTGAAGATCCATCGGTTGGTAAAACCTTAGCAATATTACGCCGATAATTATTCAGTTGAACCTCATCCTTCAGCAAAGATTTAATCGCCTGGGCCAACTGATCTGAAGTTAGATTAACTTCCGACAACAAAGCGGCGGCGTTATTTCTAAAAAATTCTTCAGCATTTTTTTCCTGATGGGAATGAGGCATGGGAATAACTAAAATGGCTTTTTTCAAAGCGGCTGATTCCGTCAGAATACCAAGACCGGCTCGCGTTACCACCAAATCAGCGGCCACCAAAACATCTTTAAACTGTTTGGTTAAAAATACTACCGGTTTATATCTAGGATGAGAAAATTCTTGAAAAATCTTGCCGCCGGTTATATGAATAATCTGACAAAATTCAACGAGTTGCGGCAAAGCTTTAAGTGTCAATGAGTTTAGGACTAAGGCGCCAGTGCCACCGCCAACGACTAAAACTATGGGCAAATTTGCTTCCAATTTAAATTCACTAACCCCTCGATCTTTTGAGCCAGAAAAAATTTCTTGCCTGACCGCATTACCCACCACGACTGTTTTATTTTTATCAAAATCTTTAAGCGAGGCGGCAAAAGTGACTGTAATTTTTGTGGCCAGTCCGGCCATCAGCTTATTGGCCAAACCAGGTACTACATCTTGCTGATGAATTAAAATCTTTTTGCCCAAAAACCAGCCAGCCCAAGATACCGGTACGGCCACAAAGCCCCCGGCCGAAACAATATAATCAGGTTTGAATTTTAAAATTATAAAAAACGATTGACAGAAACCTAAAAAAATAAATAATGGATCAATAAAATTTCGCCAGTCAAAATAACGGCGCAATTTACCAGAAGCAATCTCTTTTATTTCTAAATTATATTCTCTGACTAGATTTTTTAGAGGATCATGCTTGGGTGATAACCACAAAAAAGAGGCTTGATTGTCTCTTTTTTTTATCTCTTGATAAATGCTAATCAAAGGCGTAACTGAACCGCCAGTGCCGCCGCCGGCAAAGATGATTTTCATAGTTTAATGCAGTAATGATTTTAACATAAATTTCATACAAAATCAACTTAAAAATAGCATCAAAACTAAAAGTTCAGCTACGACATTAGGTTAAATTATTAAATAAAAAACCCACGCGTTATTTGGCGTGGGGTGGTAATGGCGTGTTGGCACCAATACCTACTTTTTTTTTGGCCGCCAGGGCGAAAGCTTCGGCCGCCTCGACGACCATGGCGTCATAGCGGTAATCCTGCTGTTGCGGATCCCGCCAATTGGCCATGTTGCCGGTAAAGTGATGACACCGGCCATCACATTCGGTCGCATCGGCGACAATCACCGACACAGACCGGCCGGAGCAAATGGTGTAAGGAACATGCACACCACTCTTCCCAAGCGTCGGGAAGCAGGCCAACATTTCTTCCCCATTGCTGCGATCCACAACGGGGTCGTGGCAGACAAAAACCGGTAAACGCTTCTTACTGTTCATGCTTGTTCTCCTCTTGACGTATGCGTAGCAGTTGCGGTTTCAAAACAAAAGTGAGCTTATAAACATACAACTATTTTTCCAGCTTGTCAAGTTACCCGTATCTTATAAATACGCAATTTTTAAATATTAAAAAACAAACCACCAAATGGTTTGTCCAATATGTATATTTATTTCGTCTGATTGGCTTGCCGAGAGATATTTATCAAAACGCCGGCGGCGGCCATGGAAATAGCCAAAGAGGTGCCGCCATAGCTGATAAACGGCAAAGGAATACCGGTTAAAGGCATTAAGCCAATCATGGCCGCAATATTAAAAAATGCCTGAAAAACAAACCAAGAAGTAATACCCACCACCACATATCGACCATAGTCATTATCGGTTTTTTGATAAAGTTTAAAGCCTTCCCAGGCTAAATATAAAAAAGCTAAAACCAAAGCCACAGCAAAAATAAAACCAAGTTCTTCAGCCATAATGGCAAAAATTGAATCACCGATTACTTCAGGTAAATATGCAAATTTTTGTCTAGACTGACCAAAACCCAAGCCAAAAATTCCACCGGAACCGACCGCCAGCATGGCTTGATTAATGTGATAGCCAATCCCCTGCGGATCTACTTCCGGATGTAAAAAAATTGTTAAGCGGGCCATGCGGTAAGGGGCAATAACTATTAAACCGGCTAAAGCCGCCAATCCGGCTAAGCCCAAACCGAAAAGATGTAACAAGCTCGCCCCGGCGACAAAATAAACCGCTAAAGCAATAACTGCTATCACCATTAAAGTTCCCATATCAGGCTGCAAAACAATCAATAAAGAAATTAAGCCCAAAACCAAAGAAAAAGGCACTAACCCATTCCAAAAATCTTTGTTTTGTTCTTTGCCACGATAAGAAAACCAGCCGGCCAAAGCAAAAATCAAAAACAATTTAACGATTTCAGCCGGTTGGAAAGGTATGCCAAAAATATTTATCCAGCTTTTTGCCTTGTCGTAAGATTCGCCGATGCCTGGAATAAAAACTAAAATCAACATCACCAGTGACGCGAAAAAGAAATGAACTGATTTTTTTTCCAAGCGCCGATAATCGAAACGCGATAAAATATAAAATAAAATCAAGCCCGGCAAAAAACCGCGCGATATTTGCCGCCAGATTATGGCATAAGTTCCGCCAAAACGCCGATAGGACTCAACACTGGACGCGGATGAAAGCATGATTAAGCCAAAAACAATGAGGCCGAAAAACAATCCCACTAAAACATAATCGGGCTTACTTATCGCCGAGTTAGCCTTTAATTTTAAGCGACTCAGCCAATTGTTTTGTCTTTTGAAATGTCTTAATTTATACATTTACTATTTCAAACTTTTAACAATTTGATTAAATTGATCACCCCGATCATATTCATTGATAAACAAATTAAATGAAGCGCAAGCCGGTGACAAGAGAATAGTATTTGATTTTTGAGCCAGACTGTTGGCCAACGCGATAGCGTTAGTCATTTTATCAATTTCAGTAATTAGGGGTCTGAATTTTAATTTAACCAGATACGGAATTAATTGCTGGCTACCCCGGCCGGAAAACAAAATCACCGCCTGACAATGTTTATTTATCAATTTCGCCAATTCCGCGTATTTTTGATTGGGAATATTTTTAAAGTCTCCACCGGCAATCAAAATAATCTTGTTATTACCCAAAGCTTTCAGCGCCGCCATGGTGCCGTCAGGCGTGGTGGCCGTCGTGTCATTGATATACTTTATGCCTCGCAAATCTCTAACTAATTCCAAGCGATAAGGCAAGCCAGAAAATTTATTGACTGCTTTTTTTATTTTGTCAGATGACAAACCACAAATTCCGCTCACGCCAACAGCCGCCAAAACATTACTCAAATTATGTTGACCCGATAGTTTAACATCACCGACCGAACAAATTAGCTTTTCTTGGCCGTTGAAGCGAAACCAAATTTTTTGGTTTCTCACGAAGCTGCCATTTTGTTCAGAAAAACTTCTTAAAGAAAACCAGAATCTATGGCTAACAACTTTTTTCCCCATTTTGCCAGTGTCGATATTATCTAAATTCAAAACGCAAATATCGTCTTGGTTTTGATGTAAAAAAATATTTTCTTTAGCCGCCGAATAGTCAGCCAAACTGCGATAACGATTCAAATGATCCGGATAAACATTCGTTACTACGGCAATATGAGGTGAAATTCTTTGTGTGCCTAAAACTTCCAGCTGCCAGGAGGAAAGCTCTAAAACCACCAAATCATCGGCTTTAACCCGATCGATTATATCCAGCATGGGTTTTTGTGGCTGGCCCGCCAACCAAACTTTCTTATTCCCAAGCCTTAAAATTTCATAAATTAAAGTACTGGTAGTTGATTTGCCTCTAGTGCCGGTTACGCCGATAATTTTAGCCGGACAATTTTTAAAAAATATGCTGGCTTCGTTTTCAATTTCTACGCCTGCCTCTTGGGCCATTTTTAAAAATTCCGATTCCCTGGGCACACCGGGATTTTGCACAATCATATCCGCGTCGGTAAAATCACGGTTTTTATGACCGCCCAAGACCAATTTAACTTTCTTTGAGTTAATTTTTTTTAAAGAAGACTCAAGTTGCTTTGAGTTTTTTAAATCAGTAACCGTTACCTTAGCGCCTTGCTTGACTAGCCAATTAACCGCTGAGAGTCCGCCACCATGCAAGCCTAAACCCATAACCGTCACCTTCAAATTTTTATATTTGAAATTATTGTTTAACATGAATATTAAAAAGCTAAATTTTTTCCATCAAAAAAAGAATTAGTCCGACCACCGAAGAAATAGCGGCAATGACCCAAAAACGCATGACAATTTTTGGTTCCGGCCAGCCAATGGCTTCGAGATGATGATGCAAGGGCGAGGAAATAAAAAGTTTTTTACCCAACACTTTCTTAAAAAACATTTGGACTAAAACCGAAATAGTTTCAATCACAAAAACAAAACCGATAATCGGCAATAGTAAAGCGCAGTTAGTCAGCATGGCAATCACGCCCAGAGTAACGCCCAAAGACATTGAACCGGTATCACCCATAAAAAATCTGGCGGGATTGATATTAAACCAAAGAAAAGCCAAAAGCGCTCCGCTAATCACGCCGCAAAAAGTCGCCAAATCATACCGGCCTTGGGCAAAAGCGATGGCGCCATAAGCCCCAAAAGCTGCCAAGAGCGTGCCCCCGGCCAGACCATCCAGCCCATCAGTTAAATTAACCGAGTGAGCCGTCGCGGTAATAATAAAAACAAAAATCGGAATATACCACCAGCCGACATCAATATTGCCTAAAAAAGGAATATAAAAAATCGTCCAGCCGAGTTTGTAGTAAAACCACAAAGCGCCAATTAGAGCAATGACGCCATAGATGATAAAACGATGACGCATTCTTAAACCACCCCCATTTTTACCGATCCGCCAAATATCAACAAAATCATCCACTAAGCCAATCAGAGCCGAACTGACCAGGGCGCCTAAAGGCAAAAGAGTTTCACTGCGGGATAAAAAATTCAAATGGCCCCAGAAGCCATCGAAAAAATTAGCTAGAATAGAAATCACAGTGATTAAAAACAAAGTGGTTACCCAAACCAACACTCCACCCATCACCGGCGTACCGGCTTTTTTTTGATGCATCAAAGCAAAAATCGGTGCCGATTTGGCGTCTCTGATTCCTTTGCCTAAATTATATTTATATAGCAGATGCGTCAAAAACGGCGTCCAAGCCAAAGCGACTAAAAAAGAAACCGTAGATAAAAGAAAAACTTTGGTGATCTGCAGACTAATCATAAAATCAATAATTGGTTAAGGTGATAAAAATCGCGGCCAAGGCCAAAAAAAATAAGCCCAAAAAACTGACCGCGGCTAAAAAGTAGCTGAGAATTTTTTCCCGGCTGTACAAATACAGCGCCAAGATAAAATTTATAGACAAGAATAATAAACCCACGGCCGGCAAATAAAGAATCTCATACCAATTGCCGTACAAATCAATACCATAATAAATGTTATAATGAAGAGGAATCGATTCCGGCAAATCACGGACCGACCAGCCCAAGAAAAACCAAATCAGAACATCAATTAATAAGGCCAGCAAAAAAAGCATCCTAACGATGCGGTCACGAAACAAGGAATTAATCAAAATAGTAGTATAACTGTCGTACTTGAACATAGATAAATCAAACCAATGATTACTTTCTAATTTTAGTAGGAAATCCGGATTTTGTCTACTCTAAAAAACTTCCATTAAAAAAAGGTTTATGTTATAATATTGTCATCAAGTCAATAAAATGGTAACAAATTATGTTTAGCCAAGAACAGCTTTCTACTATTTTGCAAGAAACCAACACCCTGACCAAAAAGGATCTGGATTTATACGATCAAGAATCCAAAAAAAGAAACCTGGGCCTGGAAGAATACTTAATCGGCGAAAAAATCCTCAACGAAGAAAATATCTACCAGACCGCGGCTCAATACTTTGAGTTGCCTTTTATCAACCTCGACACGAAGAATATCCGCAAAGATATCCTTTTTTTAATTCCCGAACCAATTGCCAACACTCACAAGATTGTCGCCTTTGAAAAAAACGATCTTGAGCTCAGAATTGCTTCGCTTAATCCGCAAGATCTGCAAATTTTTGAATTTTTAAGAAAAAAAACCGGCTTGACCACAAAAATCTATTTAGCCACCCCGGGCGCCATTAATGAGGCTCTGAAAAATTATCACAAGGGTTTGCAGGCGGAATTCAAAGAATTAACAGAAGACGGCGACGGCAAAGAGAAAGAAAGCGAGCCTCAAGGCCAGACCAAGCTTAAAGAACTGGCTCAGGATTTACCGGTAATCAGAATCGTCGATACCCTGCTGGAATACGCGATTTTTGAAAATGCCTCCGATATTCACATCGAACCGACGGAAAAAGAAGTAGTGGCGCGTTATAGAATTGATGGAATTTTAAGAAATGTCATGACTCTGCCTAAATCGGTTCATGCCGGCCTGGTGGCCAGAATTAAAATTCTGGCCAATCTTAAAATAGACGAACACCGCCTGCCACAAGACAGCCGTTTCAAAATTTCCACTAAAGACTACAAAGTATCTTTTCGTGTCTCCATTATTCCAACTTATGATGGAGAAAAAGTCGTCTTGCGCGTTTTAAACGAAAAAAGCAGTCTGATTGATTTGAATAATCTTGGTTTCCAAAAAATACCTCTGGAAATAATTAAAAGTAATTTTAAAAAACCTCACGGTCTGATTTTAGTTACCGGCCCGACCGGCTCCGGCAAAAGCACCACGCTTTATGCGATTTTAAATATCTTAAATAAGCCGGAGGTCAATATTACCACCATTGAGGATCCGATCGAATATCGTATTCCGGGGCTCAATCAAACTCAAGTTAACACAAAAATCGGCTACACTTTTGCCTCGGGCCTCAGAGCGTTTCTGCGCCAAGACCCGAATATTATCATGGTCGGAGAAATTCGCGACCAAGAAACCGCCGAGATTGCCATTCACGCCGCCTTAACCGGTCATTTGGTTTTATCGACTTTACATACCAACGATGCTCCCACCACCCTGCCGCGCTTAACCGAGATGGGCGTCCCCTCTTTTTTGGTTGCTTCAACGACCAATCTAATTATTGCCCAGCGTTTAGTAAGAAAAATTTGTCAGGACTGCATGGAAAGTTATACTTTGACCAAGGAAGAAATTTCCAAACTAGAAAAACAGGTTAATCTTGAATCAGTAATAAAAACTTTGGAAACCGAGGGTATGGTAACAGCCAAGCAAAGCAAAACCTCGCTTCTCTTTTACCGCGGCAAAGGCTGCAAAAAATGTAATAATTCCGGTTACAAGGGTCGAATTGGTATTTATGAGGTATTGGAAATTACCCCAAAAATCAGCGAACTGATTTTAAAAGACGCTTCAGCTAAAGAAATCTATGAAGCGGCCAAAGCCGAAGGCATGATCACTATCTTGGAAGATGGATTTTTTAAAGCAAAAAATGGCATCACCACCATCGAAGAAATTCTCAGGGTAACTAAAGAATAATTTTTTAAATGCAACTAAACGGTAAATCACCATCCAAAATAATGATTTGGCTGAATAAGCCACGAAAGATCTCTTTGTCGTTAAAGATTTTTTTTATTCAACAGCTGGGCGTCATGCTCAAAGCCGGCATTTCCATGGCTTTGGCACTCAAAACCCTGTCCGCTCAGACCGAATCAAAATCTTTAAAAATCATTCTTTCCGACTTACAGACGGCGGTGGAAAAGGGCAATACTTTATCCAAAGGCTTAGAGCTATATCAGAAAGTTTTTGGCGAACTATTTATTAATATGGTTAAAGCCGGGGAAACTTCCGGTAAGCTTGAAGAAGTCCTGGACGAATTGCACTTGCAGATGAAAAAGGATCATGAAATAATCGCCAAAGTCAGAGGCGCTATGATTTACCCCAGTATCGTGGTGGTCATGATGGGCGCGATTGGCGTTATTATGGCCGTTTACGTGATTCCCGCTTTGACCGGCGTCTTCAAAGAAATGAACGTCGACTTGCCTTTACCCACCAGGATTTTAATTTTTATCAGTGATTTTCTCTTAGCCAACGGCCTATACGTTTTAGTCGGACTGATTATTGGCATCATTATTTTCCAGCGAGCCACGGCTACGCCCAAAGGTAAAGCGGTTTTTCATTATCTACTGCTTAAAACTCCAATCGTCGGTAAAATTATCCGGCAAATAAACTTAGCCAGATTCTGCCGCACCATCAGCTCGCTTTTAAAAACCGATATTCCCATCGTTTCATCATTTGAGATTACCTCAAAAGTTTTAGGCAATGTCGCTTACAAAAAAGCTTTAGTTGAGGCGCAAGAAAAAATAAAAAAAGGCGTGAGCATTAAAGATTCGCTAGCTCCCTACCCCAAGCTTTTTCCGCCCGTGGTATTACAAATGATTTCCGTTGGCGAAGAAACCGGCGAACTGGATAATATTTTGCAGGAGTCAGCGATTTTTTATGAAGAAGGCGTTAATCAAACTATGAGTAATTTGCCTTCAATTATGGAGCCGGTTTTGATGATAATTTTAGGTGTAGCGGTTGGCGCCATGGCCATTGCTGTCATTTTGCCTATGTATACCTTGGGTCAAAGTATTTAAAAACATGAAAGAATATAAAAAATCCGGCATATCACTGATTGAGACCCTAACCGTTATCGGTATTATTACTTTAATTACTTTGGTGAGCGTGCCGTCGTTTCTTAATTACCAAAAGGGTTCAAAGCTTCGGGGCGAGTCGCGCATTTTGGCCACCAATATCCGCTACGCTCAGCAGCTGGCGATTACCACGCAAAATATTTTTTTAGTTAGACTTTTTGCTCAAGACGATAATAGTCATTACCAAATAATTAACGCTGGCACCGACGAAGTAATCAAGGACGTAAAATTGGATTCGGAAACGAAGATCAGCTCAGTGGTGGGCATAACTGACAATACCATTCATTTTATTTCCACGGGCGGAGTCGTAGAAGCCGGCGAAATTTATTTAGCCAATACCATCAATCAAACATCCACTTTACGCATTAAACCCTCCGGGTATGTTCAAATCGTCGAATAAAAAAGGATTTTCTATTATTGAAGCCGTCGTAGCCGTCTCGATTTTGTTAATTGGTATTTTAGCGGTAACGCAATTTTTTCCATTCAGCCAAAAAATAATCGGCGATTCACAAAGTTTATCCACGGCTTCAGATTTAGCCATGGCCAAAATTGAAGAAATTCAAGCTGAACCTTATGACAGCATTGACATCGGCACGATTGAAGCTAAACATCGTCTTGCGGCGACCACCACTGACTATTTATACAATTATCAAAGAAAAAGCGAAGTGGCCTATGTTGACAACAATCTGGCCGAAACCCAAACCGACCACGGTTTTAAAAAAATTACGGTTACAGTTTTTTGGCCATCGCCTATCGGCTCACGGGAAAAATCAATAATTTTGAGATCAATGGTAACGGATTTTTAATTTCTTATGAATGTTCGGCTACAAAAAAATTCGGGATTTACCCTAACGGAAGTAATAATTTCAACCGTCATTATGGTTTTAATTATTATTTTAATTTCTTCAATTTTTCTTTTGAGTCAAAAATCCATAAAAAGCGCCAACACCAAGGCCGAATTGATTCAGAATTCGCGCGTGGCTCTTGATTTAATGTCCAGAGAAATCAGACAAGCCAAACAAATTGTTACCAGCTTGCCGATTGATGATTCAAATAGTCAGACTGTCCAGCACGAATTGGTTTTTCAAGACGGCCACGACATTACCCAAATTACTTACATCAGATATTATTTATCAAATAGCCAGCTGCTAAAACAAACCACGGCCTACTATTTTGATTCTGACCCGAATACTTATGTTCACTATAACGATGTCGATGCCTTTGGTTCGCCCACGCCCAAATCACTTGATGACGATCCGGCCGGAAAGATAATTGGTGAATATTTTGATGGTCTAAACTTTTACGGCCAAGGCAATATTAATATTGATTTAATCATGAAGAAAAACGGCACCCAAATGAAAGTTAAATCTTTGGTCAACCCCCGTAATATTTAGAATGCCTAAATTCAAAAACAATCAATCCGGTTTTGTCTTAATCACCTCAGTGCTGGTTTTGGTTTCTTTGCTCATCGTCGGCTCTTATTTAATTTCCAGCGCGACTTCGGAAAGTAAAATCTCCAACGCCCAACTGACGGCTACCAAAGATTACTATCTCGCTGAAACTGGCATTCACGACATGCTTTGGAAGATTCAAAACAACACGACCACGCGCGAAGCTTTTGTGGCCGGTACTTTGAATCTTGGATCAAATAACATAAATCGTAGCCAGGTTTTTGATGACAACAGTGCTTCCTACCAAGTCGGCGTGGTCAATACGGCTCCCGGTGAAGCTTGGGTAATTTCAACCTCCACTTATCTCGTCGGCGAAAGAAGTGCGCAGCGAGTGGTTAAATCTTACATTTCAAAACCCAACGGCAGCGGCACGTCCTGGCCGTTTTCCACTTTCTCCGGCGGCCGTGGCTCACAGCAAAACGGCAATTTTACTTTTACTGGCGCGGGTATTGTTTTAATATCCAATGGCGGCCGGCTCCACTCAAACCAGGTTTTCAAAGTTCAAGGAGCAGAAGTAGTAGTCAATGACGGCATTGTTTCATCCAGCAATGTTTTAAAAGTCAATGCCGGCGGCAAATTAACTTTAAATAACAGCACAAAAAGCGTGCCTACTTCCACGGTAGAAATGCTAAAAGTTGACTTTGATTCTACTGACCCAAACTCCTGGAAAAATCGAGCCACCGCCACCTACACCGCCACCCAATTTTTTCTTTTACCCAACAATACAACTCTGAATGGCATAACCTTTGTCAATGGCGATGCCACGGTTCTTTGGAAAAACATGACCATTAACGGCATTCTAGTGGTAAATGGCGGTTTCAGTTTTATTGGCGCCGGACAAAATTTTACAATTAACTATAACAGTGCCTATGGCGCCGGCCTTTTGGCCGAGGAATCGGTCAGTTTTGTGGCGGCTGGCGGCCAAGTCAAAGCCGATGGTTTGATTTATTCCGGCAGCACCTTGAGTTTAACCAGCGCCGGAACTGATTTTACCATCAATGGCGCGGTGGCCGGTTTTGATTCAAGCATCACTTCAGCCGGCGGCGCGATCGTAATCAATTACACGCCAGAATACATTGAAGACGCCACCGATCCAGTCAATAATCCCAACTCACCTTTAATTCAAATTGATCATTGGGAGGAAGAATATTAAAAATTATTGACGAGTCTGGTATAATAATAGAGTTAAACAAATATGGTAATAAACGGACTAAACAATCTTTTCAGCCTCGATATCAGCGACGGAGCCATCCGTCTGGTTAAATTAGAAAAAAGAGGCAAAAAAATTTTTATTGTTTCCTATGCCGAATCGGGACTGGAACCGAATGTTATTAGTAACGGTGAAGTAAAAAACGAAGAAACTTTCATCGCCCAAGTAAAAAAATTACTGAAAAACTCGCAAGGCAAAAAAATAAAAGGAAAAAATTTAATTACAGTTTTACCAGAAACTAAAACTTTTATTCAGATAATCAAAACCCCGGCCGCCAATAATGACGAGCAACTGCTTGATTTTATTAAACAAGAAATTAAAAATCACATTCCGCTAACCTTTGAGGAAATATACCTCGACTGGCAGGTTCTAGAAAAGACCAAAGAATCGTTTAAAATATTAATTGGCGCCGCCCCGAGAGATATCGTTGATAATTATTTCAGAATAATCGAAAAGTGCGGGCTAACTCCTCATGTTTTTGAGATTGAAGCCGCGGCGATCATTCGCAGCCTCTTAGCTAAAAATGACACTCAACCCAAAGTCATAATCGATTTTGGCGCCACTCGAACCGGCTTAATTGTTTGCGACCATGGTATGCCGGAATTTACGGTCAGTTTGCCCATTTCTGGCAAAGAAATTACGGCTACAATTACCAGCACGCTCCAACTTGACCCAGCCAAAGCAGAGAAAGCCAAGGTTGTCTGCGGACTTGATCCGCAAAAATGCGACGGGGCTTTAAGAAAAATTCTACTGACCACGGTCAATAACTTAGCTAAAGAAATAAAAAAATCAATTTTTTATTACCAAAGTAACTACAACAACCAAATATCCGAGGTTATCCTTTGCGGTGGTGGCGCAAATTTTTCCGAAATAGATAAATTACTTTCAGAAAAATTAAAATTGCCGGTTAAAATTGGCAATCCACTAACCAATTTGAGTTTGAATAAAAAACTATCCCTAAATAAAAATCAGGCTCTCTCATTTACGACCGCCATTGGTTTAGCCTTAAGAGCGTTTGATAAAGAATAATATGATTACCTTAAATCTTATACCGGCGGAAAAAAAGAAGGATATTCAGTTAACCCAAATTTTTATTGTGATAAGAAATTCCGTTATCAATATTTTTTTGTTAGTTTCTTTGGTTGCCATTATTCTCTTAACAAGCAAAGCGATTATTGATGATAATTTTGCTAAAATCGTCGCAGAATCAACCTTAACCACCCGCTACGCCAAACTATTCAACCATGAGATAAAAGATTTTAACAATACCGTGCAGGCAATCGAAAAAATTGAAAACGGATTTATTCCCTGGTCAAACTTTTTAGTTAATCTCTCTGGCGATTTGCCAAATAATTTGGTTATTTACTCCTTAGAACTGAACAACGACAAAATATTGATAACCGGTTTCGCCAATTCACGCAACGATCTTTTGGAGCTTAAAAACAATTTTGGCAAAAGAGAGGAACTCTCAAACATTACTATACCGATCGACAATCTATTAAAAAAAGACGATATTAATTTCAATCTAAAAGCCGATATTGATTTAAGCAAAATCAAAAACTATGAACGTTAAAAGAAAATTACTGATATTTACGGGATTTATCCTAGCCTCAACAATCGTGGTAGTGATTTTAGTTATCATTCCGACCGCCAAACAAATTGAACAAACGAAAAAAATAATTTATGACGAAAGGGTTGATCTGGAAAAAAAATACCTCCGGAGCCAGCTGCTCAGGCAAGTAATTAAAGACTTTGAAAATGTAAAGCCGCAAAAAGAAAAACTTGAAAGTATTTTCGTGGGAGCAGGTAAAGAACTGGATTTTGTCACAGCCCTGGAAAAGATCGCTGTTGATAATGAGTTAATCCAAACAATCCAGCTAGGCAATAATATTGACCATGGCACCTACCAATCGACGCCTTTGACATTACACGTGCAAGGCAAATATTTTGGCATTTTAAAATATATTGAAGATTTGGAAAAGAATCACTACAATTTCAACCTAAGTTCATTTTCCCTCAATTCAAATCTGGATGATAATTCTGTTTCGGCCGATTTGCGGGGAGAATTTTTTTCTTTAAAAGTTATTCAATAGCTATGAAAATTAAATTTAAAATACCAAGCCAACTGATCAACCTTAATTACTTGAAGCATCTTTATTTCATTTTTACCCTGATCGTTTTGGGCCTTTTTTCAATTTTAGGTTATTTCCTTTACGAAAATCTTTACCAAACAATTGCCCAGGCCCAGGAAGTGATTCTTAAGAAAAAAGAAATCGCGCCTGAGGCTTTAGACATGGAACAAATTACCAAAACCCTAAAATTTTTAGACGAAAAAACTACTTCTACTGATAGGATAAATTTATCAACGGTTCGAGATCCATTCTTTTATAAATCAACAACCACGCCCAATATTCTTGAGAAAAAATAAAATCACTACCAAAAAATCCGGCCGCTTGGCGGCCGTATTTTTTAAATAGTTTATTTAATTGGGGAAATCTTTCTTAATTTTTCAATTATTGGTGGCAAAGTTTTTACTAGTATATCAATTTCTTTTTCGGTATTGTCCTTACCTAAAGTAATTCTTAAGCTGCCATGGGCCAAAAGCGGCTCCAAACCCAAAGCCATGAGAACATGCGAAGGAGCCAAAGAACCAGAGGAACAGGCCGAACCGGTAGACACAGCCATACCAGCCTGGTCAAGCAAAATCAACATGCTTTCGCCTTCCACACCATAAAAACTAAAGTGGGCATTAGCCGGTACACGATTTATTAAATCGCCATTAAGCTGCGAGTTTGGAATAGCGGCCAGAATTTCTTTAACTAACCGATCACGCATCTTCATAATTTTTTCTGAATCATTTTTATTGGCCATCACTTGTTTGATCGCTTCAGCCAAACCGACAATGCCCGGTACGTTCAAAGTACCTGGCCGCAAACTGGATTCCTGATGCCCACCAAATTGATGGGGTCTGACTGGTGTGCCAGCCCTTTTATATAAAACGCCGATGCCCTTTGGTCCGTAAATTTTATGTCCAGATAAAGAAAGCATATCAACGCCTAATTGATCAACATTCATTTCACAATAATTAGTCGCCTGCACCGCGTCAGAATGAAAATAAATTCTTTTCTCGCGATTGTGATTCAACTCTTTAAGCCATTGGCCAATTTCCGCAATCGGCTGAATAGTGCCAATTTCATTATTAACATACATCACTGAGATTAATCTGGTATTTTCCTTAACTGCATTCTTTACGTCCTCAACCGAAACCAACCCTTCTTGGGAAACCGGCAAATAAGTAACCTGGACTCCCCTTTTTTCCATTTCTTGAGCCGCTTCCAAAATAGCCGGATGCTCAATTTTAGTGGTAATAATGTGCTCGCCCAAGTTAGCTAAACCCAGAATTGCCAAATTATCACTTTCAGTCGCACCGGAAGTGAAATATATTTCATTGGTTTTTGTTCCTAAAAAATCGGCCACAACTTCTCTGGCGTCATCGACAGCCCGAATGGCCACTTGGCCAAAATTATGAATTGATGAAGCATTACCGTAAATTTTGCTGAAATATGGCAGCATAGCCGCTAAAACTTTTTCATCAACTGGCGTGGTAGCCGAATGGTCAAAATAAATTTTATTCATAAAATAAGAATTAAACTTAAACCGCTTCAATATCGGTTACGCCCACAATTTTGCTTTTCAAAACCCGGCCAATACCTTCTTTTAAGGTCAAAGTCGACATGGGGCAATGCGAGCAAGCGCCCTGCAACTTCACCTTAACTATACCGGTTTTTTCGTCAAAACCGACATATTCTACGTCCCCACCATCAGCTTGTAAACTGGGTCGGACATCAGCAAGTACTTTTTTTATTTCTTCTTCCATAATTATTCAATTAATTTTTAATATCTAATTTTTTTATTCATGAATACACTCTTGAACGTTAAACTTTTTAATTTCTTCATACTGATCCAAAACCCCAAATTTTTCCAAATACTGCTTAATCGCCACTTTCAGACCATCGGAGGCCAGCACTGAACAATGAACTTTGACCGGTGGCAATTCACCCAAGCCCTTAACAATATCAGCCTTTTCAATTTTAAACGCTTCGGCTAAAGTTTTACCTAAAGCCATATCGGTTAAAATTGAAGAACAAGCAATAGCCGCGGCACAGCCCAGGGTTTCAAATTTTACTTCTGAAATTTTGTCATCTAAACGATCATCCGTATTGCTTTTAGCAATTTTGATATAAATTTTCATCATATCGCCACACAGAGGATTACCAACTTCACCGATGGCGTCGGCATCAGTAATTTGTCCTTGATTATGTGGATTGGTGAAATGTTGCATCACCAGTTCGGAATAGGCCATATTGAGATATTAAAGTAGTAAAATATTAATTATTTTTTATTAGATCATTCAAAGTCATAGAACTCAAACTGTCCGTTAAAGCTTTTTGAACTTTTTGATAAACAAAGCCCGAAGGGCAAGATTTTTGAGAACAAATCAAATCACCTCGAACTCCCAGGCATTTAAAGACTGAGACTGTCCCTTCAAGCGCCTCTATAACGCTCAAAATTGAGATTTGAGCGGGTTTTCTTGCTAATTGATAACCACCGGCCATCCCCTTAGAACTAACCAAAATTCCGGCTTTTTTGAGCCGAGAAAATAGTCTTTCTAAATAGGCTTGAGAAATCTTTTCTTCTTGAGCCACTTTGGCCAAAGAATAAGGTTTGTTGCCATAATATTTGGCCAAATGTGCCAAGGCTCTCAAGCCATAAGATGAACGGGTGGAAAATTTCATAGTTAATACCTACCAAAAGAGTTGGTATTTACATCTTAACAAATCTAAATATTATGTCAAGCTAATTATAAACCAGTCCCGTTTGGCGGGACTGGTTTATGAGAAAAATTATTTATTAACTATAATTATTACTTTTCTGCCTTGTGCCATTTCTTCATTAGTCATCCCTTCGGACGCCAACGCAGCATTCCAATCGTGAACAGCATTTAAAAGCACGGCGTATTTATAACGATAACCGTCACCTTTTCGCGTTCCGGGATCGTTTGTAATAAACTCCCCGGTTTTATCATCCCAACCGCGAATTACCAGCATGTGATAAATTGGACCCTCACCTTTGAAATTTGGATTACCCAATAAACGTCCGGCCGCCGGAATTAAAACCAAGTTCCCCTTTAACAACTCAGATTTAATTTTTTCAACCGAGACTTGATTGCTGGCTTGGGATTTTAAATTAAAATATTCATCTAAAATTGTTACGGTTTCATCAGCCGAAACATCGACTTGATAGCCATGGGCTTCTTCCCATTTTATCAAACTTAGTATCCCCTGTTCGGTCAGATGAGCAGTCAGCGATAATCCCTTGAAATAATAACTGGCCATAATCATGCTCGCCTCTTCACAAGCCTCTTCGTGCAGCGCGTCCCAATTTGCATATGGCGCTTGACCACCCCAGCCCACCTTCAAATCAAAAAAAACAGGCTGCTTAGTTTCAGCGGCAGCATTATTGTTGGTAGGTTTTGCTGGAATTTTGACGGTAACGGTCGGCTTAATTTCTTCAGCCACTGGTTTTGACGCTGTGGAATCGGTTTTTCCCGACGAAGTGGCGCTGGTATCAGAGCCAGGCTCATTCTCCTGAACCAAAGGTAACTTTGATACTGTTTGGCATCCAGCCAGAAAAAAAATCACTAAAATTAAAGAAAAAATTTTTATTTTCATATATACGAAGTATACAACAACTTATATTTCTTGACAATTAGCCTCGAATAATTTATACTATATCTATCTTTTTAATAATAATCTGATCTTATGGCACATAAGAAGGCAGGCGGCAGTACTAGTTTAGGCCGAGATTCCCAAGCGCAACGCCTAGGTACCAAACTATACGAAGGCGAATTCGCTCAAACCGGCAGTATTATTGTCCGTCAACGTGGCCAAAAAATTCGAGCTGGAAAGAATGTTAAAAAAGGTAATGATGATACCTTATTTGCTATGGCAGCCGGCTTTGTTAAATTTAGCCGCAAAAAAATCAAGAAGTTCAATGGCCAATTAGAATGGGCGAAGTTTGTTAACGTCGTCCCAATTATAAAATAACTTTATCCTGGCTGTTTGTTTCAGCCAGGATTTGGCGAAGTAAAAAGGTGCCGGCACAACCGGCTTTCTTTTTTTTCACCAACCTGACGCGGCATAATATAAAAAATCCGTAGAGCTGTGCCCTGCACGATTCTACGGATTTTTTATATTTATAATTACTGATTTTTTCTTTTGTTGGCGGCACCGACTAAGCCGACAAAAAGCGGGTGCGGATGAAGCGGCCGCGATTTCAGCTCCGGATGAAACTGCGTACCGACAAAGAATGGATGATTCGGCACCTCAACAATTTCAACCAATTTTTTGTCCGGTGAGACACCGGCTAAGATTAGACCTTTTTTCGTCAACCGTGCTCTAAAATCATTATTAAATTCATAGCGATGGCGATGACGCTCGCTAATTCTAGCCGTACCATAATATTTATAGCTGGCTGACTTTTTATCTAAAACACACGGATAGGCTCCTAGGCGCATCGTGTTACCATATTGTTTTTTCGCCAGCTTATCGGCTTGATCCGGCATGATATGAATAACCGGAAATTTAGTTTTGGGATCAATCTCGGTGGTATGAGCGCCTTTGAGGCCACAAACGTGTCTGGCAAATTCAATCGTAGCCAATTGCATGCCGTAGCACAAACCTAAAAATGGTAAATTATTTTCACGGGCATACTTGATGGCTAAAATCTTACCTTCAATGCCCCGCTTACCGAAACCGCCCGGGACGACGATGCCATCATAATTTTTCAGTTCTTTAACCAAGCTCGGACTAGTCTCATAAGCATCAGAATTTATCCAATCGATTTCTACCTTTACTTTATTAGCCCAACCAGCATGTTTTAATGATTCGATGACAGAAATATAGGCATCAGGCAAAATGAAATCACCAGTGGCAAAATATTTACCCACAATGCCAATCTTAACTGTTTTGTCAAAACGCCTTAACGAATTAACCATTTTTTGCCATTCCTGTAAATTTTTCTTTTTCGGCCGCAAATTTAATTTTTTTAAAATCTTTTCAGCCATTCGATCTTTATCCAAAATTAACGGCACTTCATAAATTGAGCCAACATCAGGATTGGAGATAATATCTTCTTTGTTTACATTGCAAAATGTCGACATTTTTTTACGGCGCGGCTCATCAATGGGAAATTGCGAGCGACAAATAATAAAGTCAGGCTGAATACCGGCAGAATTTACTTGTTGAACGGCATATTGCGTCGGCTTAGTTTTCATCTCACCTAAAGTACTGGGAATCGGCAAATAGCTAACCAAAACAAACAAAACGTCTTTGGGATTATTAAAATGCATTAATCGACCGGCTTCCAAAAATAAAATATTTTGGTATTCCCCAACCGTCCCACCAACTTCAACTATTGTGACATCAGCCTTAGCTTTTTGGCTGGCCTTTTTAATTCTTCTAATAACTTCTTCGGGAATATGAGGCACCACTTCCACGCATTTACCACCATATTCTAAATTTCTTTCACGCTGAATGACTGATTGATAAACCCGGCCGGTG
>Ga0172381_10000594_pt1 | contig 43876 bp, 50 predicted proteins | sample Leawel6488metaG_FD_119754 | JGI IMG/M metagenome (GOLD analysis project Ga0172381, IMG submission 119754) | Leachate microbial communities from a municipal landfill in Southern Ontario, Canada - Leachate well 64-88 metaG | ecosystem: Engineered > Solid waste > Landfill > Unclassified | place... | reverse complement strand
TGATGATGTACCTAAACGCTTCACGCGACCTTTTGAAGTAAGCGTGACTGCAATAGTTTTTTTCACGCGTCCCTTCATCGTCAGCGTGCTCGATGTGCCTAAAGATTGCACGCGTCCCTTCAATGTGATCGAAGAAGATTGTGTTGTCGTTGATGAATAGGTAATTCGTACTTCTCCTCTGGCTCCAGTACCTCCAGTACGTGCTACAGACGATGTTTCACACCATCCGCCTGATCCACCACCACCGATCGTGCTTCCACCAGGAGACGGGCTGCTACCAGACGCGCTCGTTCCGCCATTTCCTCCGTCTGAACTTCCTCCCGTTCCTCCATCAGGCCGTCCTCCCGTTCCTCCATCTGCTGACGTGCCTGCTCCACCGCCGCCACCTCCACCTCCACCAGCGACGTTTGATCCAGACGCTCCAGTCCCACCATCGCCTCCGCTGTATTTCGTTGTGCCTACACCGGATGCGGCCGCTCCACCCGTTCCAGGTGTTCCTGCAAATTTCGCACCTCCGCTTCCGCCCTTCGCAAGAACGGTAGAACTGTCAACGAAAGAAGAGTCTCCGCCGGCACTTCCGTTTGCTCCTGGGTCTCCATTTCCTCCTGCTCCGCCAGTACCAACGGTGACTGTATACTCATTACTAGGGGTTACAGATACCGTTTTCTTTGAATACGCTCCTCCGCCTCCGCCGGATCCGGCTTTATACCCTCCATATCCTCCTCCTCCGCCTCCGCCAGCTCCCCAACACTCGACATCAACACTTGTCACGCCAGCAGGCGCGGTCCATGTTCCAGAACTAGTGAAGATGTCTTGTGCCATATGTGAAGGTGCTACTCTACTCTCTCGATAACTCCGTTGGGCCGGATGCAGATCAACCGTTTCTCTTTATTCTTCCCCTCCGTCTCCCATCCAAGATAGTAACGATAGTAAGTAATCTCGCCGAGTTCGGGATGAAAGGAATGATTCTTGTTCGTGTAGAGGATGACCTTCTTCTTCCCTTGCACCGCTTCGGCAAACTCATTCATTGTGTAAAAAAGTTCTTCCGGAATTTCCATGTTGGTATTGAAGAGTCCTGTCTCAATATCCAGCGTAAGATAAAGACGATCTCTCACTTCCGCTTCCGGTGATATTTGATGCTCAAACCACGCGAGAATAGAAAGTCGTGAAAGATCAATGTGTCCGAAATGATGCTCAGTTCCATCTGGCTCGAACTGTCTTATTTCTTTTCCATCGACATAACTCGCAACCCAGGAAAACTCATTTTCACCTTCTACGCGATTGAACTTGCATCCAATGGCGTCAAGTAAAAAATCAGCTTGCTCAGCAAAACCGTCCCGTGAACGGAGGTTCAAGAGACGGTCGATTTCTTTGATGGGGGAAAATGGCATAGTATTGCATTTGTCAATCGCATTGTATTGCGACGTGTCCAGAATGTGTCTAGGAAGTGACTAATTAGACACTACGATTCGTCGTAATTAACGGTAAACGTGGCGAGAGACGTATCTCCAGCAGCAGCCGTTGAAGAAGTCGCAAGTTGAAGGATGATGTAGTCGGTGTATCCAGAAGCAGCAAGGGAACCGGAGAGCGCTTTATTGATGCGCACGTTAGCAGTCCCAGGATCGGATGTTGGGACGGCTGAGACACATTTGCTGAGCGCGGAGGTTGGAGTTGCATAAGCACTTGGCGTTGCTGGGGCCCATCGAATAAAGAGGCCGGTGCTCGGTGAGAAGTCTGTAGAGCGCCAGAATTGGAAGTTGTCGATCTTATTGAATGCTCCAGTGAACTTTCCGCGCAAGTAGACCTCAAGGCTTCGCTGACCGGCAGGAATCGGCGCTGCGGCATACGCGGAAGCTGCGGCAACTGTGTGGCGTCCGAAGTTCGCGAGGTTACCTGACACGCCGAGAGAACTCACCGTTCCAGGTGCGTTTCCATATGTGCGTGCGAATTTGAAAGTAGCTGCCATAGAATGTGCGATGATTATTAGCAAATATCGAGATAAGCAGTTGCGGCTGGACCCGTTACCTTCACGTGCATACCTAGATCAAACCGCATGTCTTCCATTGGAAACGAGACAGAATTTTTTGTTCCGCATACGAGCGTCAAAACTCGTTCTCCTGATGCGTTTCCATTTCGGATCACAACCATTGCCGTTGATACTGCGGAAGAAGTAGCAAGTAAAACTCCACAAAGGATCTTTTGCGTGCCTGCCGCAAAAACCTGTTTGCCAACTGTTCCGCTTGGGGTTACTTCTTTCAACATATCATTTCTTCAAGGTTTGAATGATCTGGGTAAATACTTCGAGATAATCGACTGCGTGATCGTCCATCCAGAATCCCTTGATCCATTCCTTGTTCTTCTCTTGGATCTCGTGGCGCTTCTCAGGTGAGTCAATCAGCTCCTTGAGGGAAGTATACCACTCCTCATGCGTGCGCGCCAAGAATCCCGTCCAACCTAAGTCCCTACACTCTCTGTACGGGGTCACATCGCTTGCGACGGTCGGATAGCCTATAGCTGCCGACTCCTTCAATTTGAGGTCAGATTTGGCGTTATTAAAGGCTGTATCAATGATAGGCGCTATCGTGATATCCCAACCAAATGCCGCGAGAGTTGCCGGGTACTGCTCCATGGGGACTCCGCCGAGATTTCGGACCTCTCCGGAATACTCACATCGTGGACACTTATCCACATAGGCTTCCAGTGGGAAGGTGTCTTTCAACTCATGCTTCTCCGGACCGATCGTCTCCAATTTCACCTTACCGGCATACTCCTTCACGATGCGCGAGAGCACAGGAGAAACCATGCGGAGATCGTCGACATGTGCATTTCCTCCCGACCATCCGATACGGATAATGCCATCTGCCTGTTTTTCTTTGTTCACGCTCCACGCGTCCTCATCAAGATAGTTTGGAAGGACATACACTGTCTTGTTGAGCATGACGTACTCGCGCGCAAGCTGTGGTGTTGAGACGATCATCGCATCTACGGCGGAAGCCATCTGATTGAAGCGATAGGTAAAAAGCGTTCCCGGATTCCAGGCAAGACTTCCAGGGTTATTGAGTGAGACACCATGGACATAATCGTCAATCTCGACGACGACAGCTTTCCCATTCTTTTTTGCAAATTGAAATGCCTCCATGCACTTCGGTGTGCCTGGAGACTGGATCACCACAATGTCGGATTGCATGATATGTTCAGGAGTCGTCGTCCCGACATCCGTAATCGTATTCATGAGGTGATGGCGCCGCAAGGCAAGCGCTGGTTGCAAACATCGAAAGAATCCGCATCCACTCGCTTCACGCAAGAGAAAGAGAACGGTAGGAAGTTTGGGATCAAACTTTACTTCGCGTGGATCGAGATTATCCATAGAGTTCGTCCGCCTTGAGTGCGGAGATGATTATTTCGTAATGTTTTTTTTCAAACGCATCGCTTACAAACCATTGCTTTTGATGCTGATGAGCAAATCCCGCCGAGATCAGTGCGCGCGAAATCATGTCCATATTGAGGAATGTCGGCGTGTTAAATTCCGCATTAAAATCCTCAAGCGTCAATTCGCTCGATAAAATTGCCCGAAGAAGATAGTCCGCATCGCTCTCGATGAGATAAAGCTCGCCACCCACCTTGAGCATGGAGCGGAATCCTTGAATCAAAGCTGCAATTTTAGTTGGGTGAGTATGACCTAAAATGCCAAAGGCATAGATGCAGTCAGCGGATCCGCGCTTGGCGAAAATCTGTGAGATGTCGTGAATAATAAGATCCGCATCCGGAGTCTCCGAGGTCCACACAACCTGTGCATTTTCCAGCCTTTTAACTGGAGATATTTGATATCTAATTTTTTCCATAGGATTGAGTTTCGAGTGGGAAGCCTTGGATGCGTCCAAGAGTGACTTCATTAAATGAGATGAGCGGATTTCCAAAGTCTGACTTCATGTCTATCTTGATCGCCTTTCCTTTTCGACCACGCCATTTTTCTGCGTATTTTGGAAAGTGATTGATGTAGTAATCGCACGTATCTTCCCAATGCTTCACAGAGAATCCTTTTCCATAGTGCTTGATGTATCCGGCTACTTCAACAAATCTTCTATCATTTGGTAGCGTAACAACACGCTGATCGGGAGTATCATACCGCAAATCAGGGTGATTGCGAAAGAACATAACGATAGTCCGGAACTCTGGACCAACCCAATCTCGATGCTCATAGTTCGTAGAGACATCATTCGGCGTTATATAGACATCGTACAGTCTACATGCAATTGCTTTTACATCAACATTAAAAAATGGCGCCCAAAACTGACCTACGGGACCAGTGACTAATCGTTCATCCGCATCGAAATATACAAACCAATCATCCGGAGAAGCATGTAGTTTTGCGAGTGCAAGAATAGATTGACGGTTTGTCCATTCTGCACGCTCTCGATTCGTATCCCAAATTTTTGCTTCAATCATATCCTTCACAGCAGGATGTGCGCGACAGATTTTCACAGTAAAATCCGTAGAGGCATCGTCATACACGTAGATACCTCCTGTACAGATCTTCGCCCAATGATCAAGCGTATCCTTGATGATGTCTTGCTCATTCCGGATACGCGTTATGCCGATGATATTCATACGAATAGTTTTGCAAGATCAATGTAGTCCTGCGCTTTCAATACAAGATCGTGATTATACTTAATCACTTCCGTAATTGCATCCAAGGAACTTGCATCCGAATAGAATTTTTCGATCTGTTCGATCATTTCTTCTGCTGAATATAAGCGTCCCTGGGAGTTTCTTCCACTGTAATTGTAATGAGAAATGTCGGACCAATTTTCTGAATGAACAATGCCGCCGGTTCCCCATCGACCGTGGCAAATACCAAGGCATCCGCGTGCCATACCCTCAACAAGGCTGCGTCCCATAGCAAATACGATATCTACGTCCTCCAAGATCTTCTCAACATTGTATGTGCCATCTTGATTAAAGCCGGATCCGATTGCACGCAACTCGGCACCATAGTGAACTGCAACCTCCTTGATGATGGCAAATTCTGGCATCTCAAGCGTCATGTAGTTCGAGTTGATCAAAAATACTTTCGGCTTTTCATTACGCTTCTTAAATGAAAAGCGTTCCAAATCAATACCATTGCGAAGGAGAAAAGAGTCGAGTTTATATTGCATCATCAATACATCCTGTACCTCTTCGGATACTGCAACAAACGCGCTCACACGTGCATCCACGGCTGGATGCTCTGGAAAGATCTCACCATTTTCTCCCTGATGAATGATGCCGTGGATCGTGGCAATAATTGGAAGATATGGATACGCTTTTCGAATAGCTTTCGTGATGTCGTGATGATTGCAAATCGCGACATCAAAATGCATATCCAAATCTTGCTTGAGCGTAAAATCAAATGGCGCGATGCCATTTTTTAATTGAAGCGAGTCAACGCAATGAATTCCAGCAGCCTCTAACTGCATCGCAATAAATCCAAGGGATGGTGAGTAGACCGTTACCTCGTGGCCCATCTTTTTAAACTGCTTTGCCATTGCTTCCGTCCACGTTTCGCTTCCGGCCAGAAGCGATAGCGTATTGTTACCCATTAAAATTTTCATAGAGTTGAATCAAAAGAAGCGCATCTTTCGAGTACGCTTCTTCTTTTTGGAATGATCGAGTTAGGCGATGATGAACACGTCGTACTTTATTCCTTTTCCGTTCGCGCAAATATAGACTTTGGCGGACGTTGTCGCCGACGCTGCCGCCGCGAGAGCCACGTTCTGCACGACTGCGCTTGCAGCCTGGGCCTTCGTAAGGCGGGGAATGACATCGACGAACTTGGGAACCACACCAAGTTGGTGTGATACAGCATACACGATATTAGCACTGATGGCTGTGCCAGACAAGGTTTGACACTTGAGATTATCGTGATAGACCTTGACGCCACTCGGCCCGGCAAATACCGGAAAGTATCCGGAGATTGCGCTTCCACGTGAGGTATTTGAGCCCATAGTATTGGATCGGGAGGGGTGAGTTTCCTCACCCCATCCCTATAGTCTATTGCTTAAGGTTCCAGTGAATTGCGTGGGCCTTTGCAGCCTGGCGCACTTCAAGGGTGTATTCACCCACGATCTGACGTGCGGTGAAGTCACCGGTCTTGGCGAGCTGTTCGATAAAGAAGTCGCGTCCGACAAGCGGTCGAATTGCAATGCGAGACGAATCGAGCACGAGTGCACAATCGACTGGCATCCAACGATCGACAACTACGCGGAGGGTATTACCGAGGTCGGTCAAGAACTCGACAACCTCGAATCCAGCGCGGCGTGAATCCATCGTCGAGCGACGATATTCACGATCGAAGAGCGAAATCTTCTGCTTCTGAACACCTCCGACAAGGAGGATATCAGGCATACCACCATCATCCCAAATCTGCTTGTTCATGGCATTTACGACGCTCGGTGAGATTGTTTCCGCTGTCGAGTTCGTATTGCCACTTGCTGCATGCTTCACGTAGTCAATGAGGCCACCCATGGTCCCATAAACAGTTGAGCTTGAGCGAGTAGATGAGCGGATTCCCTTGATCACTGTTGAATCAAGTTCGCGCATCAATTCACGAAGACGCTTATCAACCTGATAGGAGTCTTCGTTGGCAATGCCGTTGTGCTTAATAGCTTCCGCGGTTCCCGTGAGGCTTACGCCCTTTGAGAAGATCTGCGTGAAGTTATACGAGCGAGTACGAGCAACAGACTCATCCTTCGGTCCAGCCATTCCTTGCGGACGTGGGTTAGCGACGATATCCCACACAGCCGCAGCGGCATGCGTTTCCGCAGATGTTGAGTTGTATCCACGCGTGATCGTTGCCGATACGCCTGAACGAGCTGTGCACTGAGCGACTTCGTATTTACCGGATAGCTGATCCTTGATCAGGGTACCAGCGGTAATACGAGCCACTTGGGATGCTGAGAGGAGAAGAACCGTCGAACCTGTCGAGAGACCACCTGCTGCGGCGGCCTTGACCGTGTTCGGATTGAGTTCATCTTCATCCCATTCCCACTTATCCTGATCTACAGCACCATCGTAATTGATGCCGAGAACATTAACGATCTCCGAATCATCAAGGAGAATCGCGTCGACCGCATCGCGCAGCGACAATAGATATGTTGCTGACTGCGCATCGGATGCGGTCATTGAGGGGGCTTGTAAAGCCATAAAAGGTGCAAAAGTGCGTTACAGTCGGTTCCAAATTCTTCATCCTCTCTTTGCTTTCCTCATTGAATTACGGAAGGCCGCCTGCGAGCGTGCCGGACCTCGGAGATTTGTGAGATCTTCGAGTTCTGTGTCGCCAGTCTTTCCAGGTCCCGATCCCGTTGCCGGGGGCGTAGGCCGATTTTCTGGCTTAGGCTGCTCTGTGGTATTAGGTGCGCTGGCTACAGGTGTGACAATTTCCTCTGCAAGAAAGTCCTCAATGTCCTCCGCCAAGTGTTCCAACTTTTTGGAGTCTGGACGTACGAATCCTCGCGGATTCTTTTCAACGGCGCGTTTGATTGCGGCGGGTACGTCTTTGTAGGCATCTTGTGAAAGAATATCTCTCACCCGTTCTTTAAGTTTGAAATCCATGATTTCCGTTTCTCTTTCGAGAATGGCTTGATCGCGCTTCCGAATTTCCTCCGGAAGGGTCTCATCAGTGATTTCTACTTCCCTTTCCCTGCGTGAAGTTGTATCGCGTGAGCGACCGCGTTCATCGCGTCCACCATTACGAGCGCGCCAGCGACCGGCATCTACTTTGAGCTGTGCAAGCTCTTTCGCATCTACCGTTGCTTTACTCTCGTCTTGGTTTCCACCTTCTACAGGAGGCGGAGCCTGTTGACCTGGAGCCTGTGTCCCATTAGGAGAGGTGTCCGCGGTCGGTTGTTGATCGGCCATAAGGTTGATCAAGATTTAGTCGGCGAAAATGTCGATAGACTTTGCGCCTCGTACATTCTCAAGATGTATTTTATACCTACTATCCGGAAGCCGCAAATCCACACTCTCTCCAAATCGGTCAACTTCTCCTATTTTTACGTGCATTTTCTTCTGAACATTTCCGGCGGCATCCGCGAGAATAACGTCAAACTCCGGTCGAACGTGCGGATCCGAAGCAATGGCCATGCCGTGCAAATGCTTAATTTCGTTGTTGATAATCGAAATTTCCTGTTCTGCCTCTGTTTGATTTGCTTCAAGCGTAAACACTGCATGATTTCCCTGTTGTGTTGGTGAGAGCATAAGTTTATTGCTGTGGATAAAAGAGAGGCGCGTACCTCATTTTGAGTGGCATTGGCAAACGATCGTAGATGCGTTGATCGAGCGGAACTTGATACGTTCGCATCTTTGTTGCGATGTCCGGAATGAGCAGCCCATATTTCTGAACGGTCTCATCAAATTTTGCCGAGTTTCCATCAATAAGATAATTCATTGCTTGATCTATGTGATTGCTATACGTCTGTTCGCTCTTCGTAACACTGTTTATTCTATCAGAAAATGCCTGATTTTCAATATCAGTAAATCCGAGAGAGTTAAGGAGAAGATCCGAGAATGATACCCAGCGTACAAGTTTTCCCGCGCTTGACCAAACGCCAAACGGCTTCGATGGATCCGGAGACTGCACAATTCCTTTCTCAAAACGATTTACTGATTGATACAGTTTTTCAAATTTACCCACGCCAACGCCAAATGGAGCACCACCATACAATTTCAAAGCCTGCGTAATTTCCTTCCAATGAGTATTTACTCCGGTTTGATCTTTCATTGAAATAGAAGTAGCCATTTGAATTGCTGAAACAGCGGATTTAGTTAAAGGCCCAACAGGAAAACCATTTTGTAGAGGCCCCTGATTCACCCATTTACTAATATCAATTCCCAAAGCGTTTTCAACGGATCGCTTAAGCAGCTCTCCAGATGCGTAGAGACGCACTAACTTCACCCATTGTCCACGAGAAGCCCATGAAGTCCAAAGCGTCTGAAAATACTCTGATGTCCACTGTCCGAACTGCAATCCTAACTTTCCTCGGAGTCCATAGAATACGCGGCCTTCTTCACCCTTTCGATACGGAAACTGCGTACGATCAATGCGCTCTTTTTGCATGAGATCAAGAGCTTCATTCAAACTTTGCGGAGTTCCAGTATTGATCTTTTCACGGAGCAATCCCTGCATTGGCACGCTATACCCATCCATATTCACCATCTGCTCAAATTGAGGATAGGTAATTTTTCCTTCATCAAGTTTTTTCCAGGCGTCTTTAAACACCATTTCCGTCGCCTTAAATGCAACAACGCGATTCGATGACTCGGATGCGCTATAGGGTTTGAGCATCCACTGTGAGGCGTTTTTATAAGTTTCAACTGTTTTTCCAATAAACATTTTTATATTTTTTGTTGCAGAAATTCCTCCACCTCTAGTTGAACTTATACTCATGTTACCTTTTTTCGGTAATTGAATTCCTGAGGGTAGCATTGGATTTCCTGATCTTGATGCTTGTTGTGCAAGATCTTCCCCATACGGTACGCCCATATCAACAAGAAAACCTTTCTTCTTCATCTCCTCAATTGCCGCTTGATCATTGGCATAGCGGAGAGCCTTTCCAAATACTTCTGGTCCAAACTCCGCATAATTCATAAACTGCTGCACCATGTTACGAATAGGGGCATCAAGGCGCGGTAAGCCAAGAGCTCCAACATAGGAGTTTGTCATGGCGAGATCTATCATCTGCTTTGTAATATCTACTGGCACAAATCCTCCAGTCTTTTGTGAGAGACGCTTTCCCATCTCATTCAAAAACTCCGCCGTGCTGTCTTGGAAGCCAAGCGTTTCTTGCAACCAGTCATTCCCATCTTTATAGAGCGCGCGGATATCCTTTGTCTTTTTCAAGAGTTTTAGTGAATCCTCAAGAGGCTTTTTGAGAAATTTGCTCTTTGCGATCGCACCGGCATAAATATCGTAGGCAGCTAAAAGATCGTCCTCAATAGGAGAAAGCGTACCCGGATCGCGTTGATGCTCATAGAAAGCACTGTACTCCGCCGGTAGTTCGTCTGTTTTATAGAGTTGAAAAACAGTCCCCAACTTTTTCAGTTGTGGAGCATATATAGAAAGATATTTTTCTGACGAAATTCCTTCCGACTGAAAGAAGTCGAGAAACTTCTGATGAAACCAATCACCAATTTTTACGAGATCAGCTTTTGCCTTCGGATCAAGATTCGGATTGTCTGTAACGACTTTCGTATCTCCCTGCACATAACTCATGAGAAGTCTTCGTTCCTGTTGATATTTTGGTTGTGAATAATCAACCGTCATTTTCCCACTCTCATCCTTCACCTGCATTGCCGTGCGTGCATCGGTCTGTAATTGCGTTCTTAAATTACGCGAGAGACGCAATCCTGTTGTTATAGGAACATACATTTCATCATGTACCGGAACGCCGAATTGTTGCTGAGCATTAGCAAAACGATCTCGCGCTCGGACAAAAAGGGATTGGGCGCCATAACTTATATTATGCCACGCAGCAGGATCATCGACCTTTCCATGCATACGGATCGTTTCTGACACGTCATATGCCTCTTTTTGCGTCAGCAAATTTAAGTTATCCTTTCCAGTAATTGTTCGAGCAATCGCATCAATCGCCTCATCGGGTAGGCTTGTGGAGTCTTGGACGTTTTTAATTTGCTGTAATTGTTCGCGAGTAACCGGTTGCTCATCCATTCCCTTAAGAGGAGCCTGCATGAGCGCTGGCGTAAACGAGCTCGCTTGTGCGGACTCTTTTGCCGCATCTATTGCTTGTGAGATCTTTCCTTTCTGATAATTCAATGCAGTCGAGAGAGATGTGTCAATCGCATACTTTGATTTTGGACGCGTATCAAGAATGGATGGCGTTTGCGCACCCTCTGATGCTGGAATAATTGACGTCGATTGTGTTCCTTCTGGGATCTTGTTTACTGGTACGGAAATGCGGTCGACAACGACACCTAAACCGTCTTGCGTTGCCACAACCTTCGACCGACCAAATTTATTTACGAGAGCTTGAAATGGCGAGTTCTTGATCTGAACAACACTGTATTCGATCATGCCATTCTTCGGCGTGCCGACTAGAACAGTGTTGTTGGGATTTCCATTATACCGCGCGGCCGTCTCCGGAGAGAGACGAATGACGACATTTTCTGGATTTTGAGTAGCCTTTTCATATAGTGTACGCGGCGCCTCACCCGTGATCTTGGCCTTGATATCCGCCATAGCCTGCTTGACCTCGCTCACCTGCTTCGTTTGTAGAGGACGGAAGTCCTCACTAATACCACCTGAGTCAACAATCTTCATTTTTGGCCTTACTGCGGAGATTCCAGCCTCCGCAGCAGAGGCCGTAATTGCAACGTCCCCAGCGGCTTGCGCAATTGTTCCAAAAACCGCCTGAGCCGTTGATGCAGCCCCAGCGAATTTGTCGGATCCAAGAATAGAGGTCCAAGATCCGTTCAATTCCATTTTTTGACCCTGATATGCTTTCTTGTAGCTTTGTACCTCACCAATACCAGGAATATTAAACTGGTCAGGAAATTTTAGTGACCGCGGATCAATCTTCTGCAATCCTTCGGAAAGAAAATCGAATAGGCTTCCAACAAGACGTATAGGCGCTTTCACAATTTCTTTTGGAAGAGACATGACCATGTTCTTACCAAACTCCGTACCTGCCGCCTGCATGACTCGATTTTTCTCCTGAAACGATAAATTCTTCCAGATCTCATAATCGGGAAGTTTTTTGTTTTGATTACCCTTCATGAGTCCACTTGCAAACTCATAGGGAAAATATTTCATCGGATTTGTATCGCTCAAACTCTCCCAAGATCCGAACATTGGCTTTGCTGGAGCCTCCGAACTCGATGTTTGTTTAGGGGAAGTCACTTGAACCTTATCTTGTTGCTGTCGTACAGGATCTGGCTGTACGGGTTGCACAGGTTGTGCATTTTGCTGCTCAAGTGGAAATCCAATAGTCGCCGTCGGTGTTGTACCGGACGACGACTGAGTTTTCTGATTCGCCCAATAGTTTGGATCTCTTGGCATATTACGCCATAGTGCTTTGTGTCAAATCGACTCCAGATTGCCTCGTTCGGTCTGCAATACCTGCCGCATCTTGAGGAGCTCGAATAACCGGCTTGCTCGTACGCGCGAGTGCTGGAGCTTCGCGAGACATCGGACCAGAGGCAACAGACTGCGCTTCGCGAGACATCGGACCCGCCGGGATGCCTCCCTGAGCTATAGCCGCTGGAAAGGCCATAGACATTGGCGGAGCCTGTTCTGTCATACCCTGTGGCGTTACAGGAAGTGAATCGTCTACAGTCTTGTCCGCATATCTATCCAAAGCATTTCGGAGAATACTCGGGAGCGTGAGCATGGAGTCGAGGGGCGGGCGTCCTGGCATATCCGCTCCCGCATTTACATGCTTATCATACCCACCATCCGGACGGCGATAATACACGGTTCCATCCGTTGCCTTGGCCCAGTCTCCACGAAGAATAGCGCCCTGCGATGTGAGTTGCTCTGGCGTGTAGTTAATATATCCCTCGTTTCCTTTTTTGAACATGGCATTTCCGCTCTGCTGACTTGCAGCATAGAGCTTGCCAGGCTTTGACATTCCAGTCGTAGGATCCATCACGTAATCAACGCCGGAATAAATATCGCTTCCGAGAATAAACTTGCTCTCGCCATTTGATTTCACGTTCGGCTGACCGAATACCTGGAAGCCGTTAATCATTCCCGTTGTTTCCGTAAAGCCACTCTTGGATCCGGATGGTGCGTAGGAGACATCAATAATTTCACCTCGTGCATTTGTTTTCACAAATGCTGCGTATCCCGGGATAGGAGTATTTGCATCCGTGTGTGCTTTCGCCGCTTCGAGTGCAAGAGCGTTTTGTTGGAAGTCACCAAGGGATTGGTTATATTCCATCATGTGCTGTGTCACGTCCTCTCCGACTTGCGAACGTCGATCAATCGCTTCCTGCAAATCCGCGAGATGCGCCTGCATCGATGCAAGACGACCTGTTAAGAATTTGATTGGATCTGATCCAACCGTCATGACGTCTTCCGAGGTTTCATTCTGCAAATTATTGCGCATCGTTGTGAGATCTTCATTCCTCTGCAAACCCGCAACTTTCTTATTGCTCTCATATGCTGCAATTTTCGTCGACATGCTTGAGCGCTCCGTTTTCGTGAGACCGGGGTTGTTCATGATTTCCTGAGCCTTTGAAATGAGCATGTCATAATCTCCACCCGTGAGAACACCGTCTCCCTTCAATGCACTCTCAAGAATTGAGAGCTGATCTCCCAAAATAGAATATCCTGAACCTCCACCAGTTTTACCGCGTAGGCTTGGATTGAGAAATGAGACGTTGAAAATTGGCATATGATTACGGTGTCTTTTTCAGATACGATCCGGTATCAGTCTTAATAATCTGTTCTGGCTTATAGGTTGTTATCTCAGTCTTAGAGAGTGGTTTGTCCCACACTGGATTCACACCTGATTTTAAATACTTTTTCGTTCCTACCGTTGTGATTTGATCAGGCGTATAGAATTTGAGAAGTCCAGGATCCGGAATGTAGGCTCCCATATTTTGCGTTTGTGCAACCGTGTCAGGCACTACAGTCGGCTGTGTCAAACGATCAGCCTTTACAATTGCTGCGCCAGTAGGAACGCCCTTAAGCGTTTCGACCGTTTGAACATCCGCGAATGTCTTGCCGCTGACGTCCTTAAACTCTTGCGGAGTGTAGGATCCTTGGAATGGACGAAGCGCGCCATTCTCGTATTTATAGACGGTCGTATCGTTCTTTGACTTGACCAATTGACCTTCTCGAAGAGATGGCGGCGCAACGAATGGCTTTGTATCCGTCGCATTGATTCCTGCCGTATCTGAGAATTGCTGTTGTGAGGCTTTTTCTCCAGCCTTCGTGATCGTCTCGGCGGCCGTACTTGTCGCAAGATCAATCGGAGCGAATGAGGCGCCCGCACCAGATTTAATCGCTGTGTTCATTGCCTCGGCTTGAGACATGCCCGGATTGTCCTTCAAAATTTGTCCCATCGTTGAAAGGATTTGCTGCACCTGATCCTGACGTTGATTCGCGGCAGACGAGACGATCTTCTGATAGTTAATCGTTTGATCGACGCCAAACTTATCCTGAATGTACGCAAGATCTCCAAGTGCCTTCTTCGGATCCTCTTGAATAGCGTAATCGTTTACGATTTGTGTGGCGCGCTTATCCGCCGTGTATTGCAAAGCCCTCTGAGCGTCTTGTTGGATCTTCGTTGCATAGTCGGCAAGCTCCGGACGATCCTTAATCGTATCGTACCAATTCTGCGTCTCCGTCATTGTCGAGTTTGAGAGAGACTTTGATGACTGCTTGTAGTCAACTTGATCCTGTAATTCACTTTGATATCGTCCAAAGAATCCATTTGCTGTCCGATCGCTCAAATAGTTATTGCGCTGAACAGACCAGAATTGTTTTGCGTTCTCGTATTTCTGTCCGCCAATCGTGACTGGCGTCGTTGCATCTGCGGAGTCGAGTTTCTCATTAAACTTATTGAGAAGCGCGAGAGAAGATTGTCCCGTAAGCGTACCGACCGAGAGATCAAGAACGGCACTTGATACGTCATTTTCCGTTTTCGTTTTGTTCAAAGCCTGCAATTGCAGATCATACAAAGCAACCGTATCATCAAGACCGGCAACAAGCGCCTTCGCGCGGGCGCTTGAGATGTTATCAATCGCTCCTTGGATGACATCACCCGAAGTAGAGTTTTGAGCAAATTCCGCCTGATGCGTAAGGGCTGCTTGCTGTGCATCGTATTTCTTCTTTGCAACATCTGCGATATTTCCATTGATTGTTGAGAGGATATTTGGATCCGTCGTACGCATCTTCATGTCCTTCAACCAAGACATCATGGAATCGACAGATTCCATTCCCGAGTTTACCGAAGTCAATTTTGATGTGTAGTCATCCGTGTAATTCCGCTGTTCAATTAGATCCTTGATGCTTGAGATCTCTTTCCGGATGCGTACGCGTTCATCCTTATCGACCTGTGCGACTCGCTTCAACTGATCCTGTCTCCAACTCAACTGATCTTCGAGCGTAAGATTTCCATTCAACACCGCCGAAAAGAACTTTGTCTCCTCCTCAGCGTTTTGCGTTGCGCGCGCACGCGTGACCAGCGCTAAGCTGGACTGGACGAAAGAATCCAGATTAGTTCCAAGGACTTTTTTGTCCGAGAGTCGTTCGTACGCCATAGATTAGGGTGTGACCGCTGGCACAGGGGCCGCGCTTGCTTGCTGATTAGCCGCAGTCATCGCGCCCTGCGGAGAGGCGCTTGTTCCAGTTGAGTTCGGTGCTGATGGAAGTCCTGTCTCACCATTTGATCCAGGCGTCCCCTGAGAACCTCCAGCGCCAGCAATTTGAGGATGAAGGAGTGCTGGTTGACGCGCGATTTGTGGTCCCAAAACCTCATCGGAGAGATCCCGCTTCATAATCTTCTGTTCAATGCGAGGTTGCGAAATTCCGAGGTTCCGCTGCGTTGTCGTGAGCGACTGGAGAGAGGATTGGAACTTATTGATTTCGTCGATGATGTTTCGGAGAACTGTGGAGACGATTGTGACTTCGCTCGTATAATCCTCCATGATGATATCTTTCGTCTCCGGCCAATACAGTTCCAAGAGTTTCAAAATATTTGCGTTCAAAGTCCGAAGTCCCGCCTGGTAACGCTTGATACGCGGCGAGAGCTTGCGAATGATGGATTGAAGCGCAACGGACATTGCCCGGCCACTCATGTTGGCAGCAGAGGCAGAGGCAGTCATAGCATCCGAGAATCCCGTAATGTCGAGAATGGCGCGACGGCGACCATCGACAAAGTTGCTCGACGCGTATGGATCTCCGGAACGCTGAATTGGATCGAGTTCTGCATCTTCCGGAATGTTGAAGATCTTGGAAACGCCATGTACAAGAACTTCCATGCCATCCAAATTTTTTCCTTTCATCGTGATCGTTGAGAGGAACTTCAAGGCATTTGCGAGATCGTTATTTGTAACATTGTGTGAGACCTGCGGATCGAGAGCATCTTCGATGTCGGACTTTCCCCAAGGATGATTTGCAACGCGCATGTTCTTTAAGAAAAGAAGAGGCACAAATTTCCACTCATGTTTGTAGTATTCAACGAGCTCATCTTGAATAAAAATAGCTGTGACATCTTTCGTCCAAAACTCAGATCGGCTCATGGACTTTTGATGAAGAACATTCTGCGTTTGCGTTTGAACCTTTCCCACATTCGGTTTTGGCATGCCGCCTGGCTGCTTGAGAATTTTGTTGATATCAATTCCGCAACTCATCAATTTTTCTTTGCCATACTTCTCAATAGCCCACATCGGTGAGATAGGTGTCGTATCAATAAAACCATAGAGATCCGCATAGTTTCCATCCATAAAAATAGGACGGATATTTGCCGGATTATCTACGCTAAAAAAGCGTATTCTCCAATCTTTCTTTTTGTCGCTTCCGCATTTATCGAGAAGCGGGCCTTTGATGAAGGTATCTCCAAACTCACATCCCGTTTGTGCCGTATCTGGAAAAACAATTTCATCCGCATTATTATCGTTATAGATCTTCGTGAGTAACTTCTCCTTCAATTCAGATTTGATCTCAAGAATCTCATCCGTCGGATCGAGTGATGGACAGTGGATCTCGACAGGCGCATCGAACATTAGCGATGCAAATCCATCGACAATTTGTCCGCAGTAATTATCCGTGCGCTGCGATGCGCCCGGAGCAACATCATGATCCCACTGATCACCTCGATAGAATTGTTCGAGTGTCTTGTATCCTGCAAATTGTTTTCCCGATGATCCACGCGTCGCCTTAATTCCATTGATACGAACTTCAAGATCAAGATCAGTCGCCGCTTTATGCGAGTCATACTCTTCTTTCAGTTCTTTCCGAAATTGAAGTTCCAGCAATCTTTCTTGCTGGGATTCTTCCGCTGTTTTTTCAGGTGTCGTCGGCATATCAAATGTTACGTTCTTTGATCGTAAGTGTTCGTGTGGCTACAACGGATGATGTACTTCGTTTGAGAATGTGCTCCGGTTTATCAGCTAACATGTTTAGAACGAATACTCCAGTTCTTTCCTTCGCATATTTTTTCTCGCAATACCAGATCCCCATGCCAAGCGCCATTACCTCATCCTGCTTCAATTTTTTATCCTTCATCCTGTAGCTCGACAATTGCGTTTCGAGCTTCGTGATAAGGAAGGATCGGATCTTTCCAAAGATGGGGACTACTTCGACAATTTTACCATCTTCCTTCGTTTCTTGCACACGCCCGCGGTTCATGGCGCAGTAGAGGAGGTAAAGCATCTCCTCCTTTGGCGAGTGTTGCATGGCAAAATCATGCAATTTCCGCATCCCCATGCTCCGGAGCATCTTCGAGATCATGATACCCCCCATGGATGAGGAGTCATGAATCATCTCTGCTTCGTTGAAGTCCTGCTGCAAGATACGCACGCGCGCGAGGGTCACGTACGGATCCCCTCCCTGGATCTCCTCATGAAAGGCAACTTGATAATACACGCCTGGTCCGTCCGTATTTCCAGCCCGAACCGCATCCGTAATGTCGATGACGTAGATGACCGCAGGATCTCCGTCGTCTGCATAGCCCCAGTCGATCGAAATGAGGTATTTGCGGTCCGGTAGACCCTTCATGAGGCCAAAGAGCGCTGGATCCCACATCTGGTCGATTGCAACGGCATCAAAAAGCTTTCCGCCGGTCGTAATGAAGTCCCCAAAAGCGACCTGGCGATATTTGTTCGGGTCGGTGGACTTGATGGAATCAAGAACTTCTTTTGTACCTGCGCTGCTCAAGAAGCTATTATCACTAATGGCACCCGTCATGGTGAAAAAGCCGCTTTGGAGCTTCATGCCCTCTTTGCAAATGCGGAAATAGTAGGCATGAGATGGCTTATCAACCTCCGGAGTCCCGATAATGTCGAGCGGACCCCCTGAGTCAATGAGGCGGGACATGATCTTTGCCGGAAGCTCCTCCTCAAGGTGGCCTGACTGCGGCGCCTCGTCATACGAGATATATGCCCAGTCCGTTCCGGCAATGGATGACGCTTGGTCCTCGCCAGTTGGAGCACCTTTGACCTTGGTATTATTTGAGAAGATGATCTCGCGCTTCACGTCCTTATGATCAATGAGGAAAGACTTGATGCGGCAGAAATTGCGCACCGTTACCTCTTGCCCGGAGAGTTTATCTCTCCACGTATACAAAAACTGATCTTTAAAAAAGTCATTGATATATCGGTATGCCGCATCTACCTGCAAGGAGTGCGGTGAGAGGTTAAGCGTTCCGTAGCGCGCGACCTCAATATCTTTTGGAGATCCTTTCACACCAATTTTGTAATAGTTGTACCAGACATGCTTGACTGACGTGACAAGCGTTTTCCCAAAGCGATTGCATGGCGCGAGAATGTTTTTCTTAAACGGATGATTTTGAAAGATCTCTACGATGATTTCTGTCCACTCAGGCGTCTCCTTCTTTGGTACTCTACCTCTTTTCTCCTGCGCATATTTGATGATCTCCTTATCCTCAATCAGTTGAATACTCAGACTGAGCGCCAATATGACGGCGCGCTTGATCTGCGTTTTCGTCGTCATCCAAAGCCAAATCTTCTGGTGGTCGTGAAATTTCAAGCCTAAGAAATACTCGCCAAAAAATACCGGATCCACCCTTCCGAGCGCGATGCGCTTCTGCTCTTCAACAAAGAGAAACTTCTCTTCTTTTGAGAGTTCCGAAAGGTTTGTTAATTTATCAATAGGTCTTTGACCGGGACGACTCATAGGCTTGAAGGATCGAATGTTACCTCTTTTTTAACGGCGGCTGGAAGATTCGCGACAATCTCTACATGCACCTCGTCTGGCATGTGCGGAAAGAAGGCATCCGCCGGAGGCATCTCCTGATGCTCCTCCATTGGAATATCCTCACTCGATACGACTCTATCCGGATCCTCTACGCCAGCGCCATAGCGTGCCTCATTCATGAACTCATCGAACATCGTCTGCTTGCGACCCTCGTCTTTTAGCTTGAGACCAAGGCTAATGCGACGGTCCGTGGCCTTTGCTGCTTCGATGATGAATTTCATGCGCTTCTCAACTGGAACCCTGAGAAGGACGGATGGATCATTTATGATTTCGTCGAGTGCATTTTCTGCGATCGCTGTGAGCTTTGAGAGTCCGCGATTCTGTGAGTCAACGAGCGCCTTTTGATCTTTGGCAACCATGTCTACAATCGAGTTTGCGCGTTCCTGTAAATCTTTCTTGAGGATTGCTGAGAAGCGCAACCATTGCGCCTTCGTAATATTTGGATCAATGAGCTTTACGTCCTCGTCGTAAAACTTCTCACCTGTTTTTTGCCGGCCAAAGTATTGCCATCGCTCCATGATTTGTTGAAAACGTGGAGAGAGCGCTACGACGGACTTCCCATAGATCGGATGTTTTTTATTGCGCACGACTTTTTTCTTCATGTGTCGAGTATATCATGAAACGCCTGAATCAAAATAACCAGCCGTAGCCAGTTAAACGATCAAGACGCGCCCATGCTGCGCGGGGATTAGACCGGTCGACACACTCGTCATGCGTCGAATAGGACATCTTAAGGTGCATAGAATAGCAGATACAATAAAAATATTAAAGAAGAGCAAGCATAAAGCAAGACATTCCCTTTGAATAGTGAACGTGTGAGCCACTTGAGGTGATTGGCGTTTTTTTGTTTATTTAGAAGACTGGTGGAGACTATTGTTCAGTGACCGGGACGTATGTCTATGCAGAATCAACTATCTGCCCGTAGCCCGGATTTTTGCCTCTCTTAGGAACCAGCGCGTAGTCTTCCACACTACGCCCCATCTAAACTCCTCAAAGCATGATGATCGCCATGACTACATGGCCACGATCCTCTATCTTATTATCGAACTCACTCATGCAGCGAACCGCCTTCTGTTTACGGGTCAGTCAGCGTCTATCCCGTCGTATAACCTAAAAACCCGAGTGTTAAGCTCGGGCGATTAGGTGAACAACGATACGAGAGGCTTTTAAGACCTCGCGCGAACTCTTGATTTGTACATCAAGTATATCGTTGTTCATACGATTCGTCAATGATAGATCGTTTCACTCCATCCGTCACTGTGGATATCTCAAAAACGCAAAACCCGCAGTATAAATGCAGGTTTTGCGCAGAGGTTCGAGGTAAAATAAGGCAATGGTAAAAAGGCTTATTTCACCAATCAAGTATAAACCAAATCCCCTCGCTTGCGCAAGGGGATTGGTACATGCCAGGAACTAAGGATAGTATTCCACTCGTTCCTTGATTGTTACGAAGGTACGCGCCGCCAGGTGTTCATTCTCACGCAACGGTTTACGAGAAGCATTGTATACCCATGCGTGCAAATGCACAATTCACGGCCGCGCATCTATCCATCCATCTCGAAAGGTAACCGTGTCCATGATGAAATAGCCTGTGGCGCATCCTACGCCGCAGAGTCGATCCATGCGGATGAAAATACCGAAGATCACGTAGAGACATGCGAGGACCAAAAAGACTTTTCCTGTCTTGCTCATAGCATTAGCGAGCCATGGAAATAAGCTCCGGTTGAATCACGTAAAAGAGCACGATTACAAAATTGACATGACCAACAACCCTTAGTCGAGATCCACCTCGAAGGAAATCCCCATCCGAGGAAGTCATGAAGAAACTTTTTGATTCTGTTCATAGGAGTCACGAGTTGCTGAGTTTACGAGCAGCGCCTTTAACCTCAAAAGCTCATCCTTCTTCCGCTTCCGGAAGGCGCGCTGATAGAGACGATGGCAAATGATGCAATAGCGTTGCGTAGGTCCACGTCGGAGTTCACCGCAACCCTTTTTCGAGCAGTAGATACTGGATTCTTTTTTCATAATGTATTTCCCGCTGTGAAGAGGTGATGAACAATCAAAGGGCGGTAAAAGAAGATTTTGATACACGATTAGATTATTCTTACTTGTTACTATGCGTGAATGTCACGTCTGACATCCCGTTTATTTTCCCGTTCAGAAACGTATAATCTCCTTTCCCTCACCCACTGACTGTCTATCACCACCTCACAGCGAGAGAGGAGGTCGCGACTTCTTCTCTCGCTGTGAAGAGGTGATGATGAAATAAGGGGCAGGCCGTATTCTTACTACGACGTTTTCCCCATAATAAGGCGTGCCTTTTTCGCAAGTTCCTTTGGTTGATAACGGGTTGCATCCCGTAACTTGCCCCATAATTCACCACCACCTCACAGCGAGGCCCATCTCAAATCTTGAGATGGGCGCGATCTCACGATTTTTCTAGTGCGTCTACCTTATTATCCAAGACCGCCGAAACGATAGACTCCTCCAAATTTGTTATATCAGAGTCCAGTACTCTATCGAGACGAATTACCTCCTCTTTATGGCGCTCAAGCATCTGCTCCTTAGTCACCGCATGATTCCATAACAAATCTGATTTCTTTTCATTTAAAATCTTCTCTGCTTTTACGACGATCTCCTCAAGGCGTTCTGCGATGAGTTGACGTAGGGTGCTTGTTTTTTTAAATAACGGCATAGGGGAAAAGAATAAAGTCTCAGTAAGGGATGTCAATGATGTGACCCGGTACGACCACACCATCAACGTCCCCTAACCGAGAGACGAGCGGCGCAGGATTATCCTCCGCTCGTCACTCTTTACCGTACGTCAGGTTATCTCCAACAATTTTAGTTGTCAGCAGCCGTACGTTAGTGAGAAGTATAAACTACGTGGAACAAATTGTCAATTATTTCCTCTGAGGAGATATTCGATCGACTGAACATTACTCAAGAGTTTATCCGTTTCTTCTTTCTCAAATTTGGATCAAACACCCTGGCATGACTAGGCGTGGGCTTCCGGCCCTTGATATTGTTCACTCCGGAAGAGCGATCGCGGTGCTTTAGAAGCACTCATTTCAATATCTCCGTCCTCCGACTCTCAGGATTACGCGCGATACTCCCGAGCCATAAGAGGCGCGCCATCTCGGACTTGTCGGTCCTACGCATGTGCGCTCATGCCAGCATGTCTGACCCAATTACTTGTTGTGAACCAAAGTGTGAACGTAGGGATAACCTCTCCCGTCTTAACTACCCCAAAGCTCGGATGGCTGTAGATGAAGAAAAACACGTTACTGAACGAGTCATACCCATAGCTGCAAAGCCGCGCATCCTTCGGCAATGAGTCAACGCTCAAGTTTTTCAATCTCCCCATGACGAACCGATGAAAGACGTCGGGTCGAATATTTACGCGTATCAATCTGTTGTTGTTCTCACTCATATCTCCCCCATCATACACCCCGTGGAACACCAAGTCAACCACCTATTTCTCCCCCCTCCCCACCCCAAAATGTTTCGTGTGAAACAATTTGCCCCGGAAGAAAGACCCTGGGGTAGCACCTCATCTCCCTTCTCCCCAAACCCTCCATTTCTCCCTACCCCCTGTCCATCCTAAACCCTCCCCATCTCCTCTCCCCGCCGGGGTAGTGTCCCTTCCGTGTCTGCAATGTGCTTGCACGGGTGCGGGCGACTGTGGGCGCAGCTATGCTGCGCGCACCGTGCGACACCGGTGTGAGCACCGTGCAGATACCGTGTTCCACCGTGCCCGTCCCAGGGGACGGCATTGTGAGGGGGAGACTCCGTGACCCAACCAATCAACTCCTCAACACCCCCGGTTCCTCCTTTCCCAATAAGCCAATCTCTGTACAGGGTGTGATACAGAGTAGCACTCACCCCCCCACAGTGCACAACGTGCTTCCTCCCTGTCTATGCCTCATTACATAGGCACACAATGCAAGCACTCCCTTAGCACAATGTTCTACTCATACCCATAGCATGAGTAGAAGACAAAGAAGGAAGATACCTATATGGCGATCAATGATAGGACACAATGCGCATAGGTGCATACACAGTGTAAGGCTCTTAATATCACTCACTCTCTATCTTAGGACGACAAGGGGGGCGAGGTTGGAGAAGAACACACGAAGAGCTTGTAAACAAAGGGATTTGAGAGCAATGGGAAGGATAGGAGGAAATAGGCCTTTGAGGTCGAGAGCGAGGCAATGGGTGGGCGCGTGGAGGGGCAAGGAGGAGACAACAAGGAGGGAGCGCTATATAGCCGCTGTAAAGGGGGCTTGATAAGATTGAGGGGTTAGGGCGGCGGTGGAGTAGTAAGGGAGAGGAGGGGCAGGTGAGGAGCGGGCGAGAGGAGGCCAGCGCGGCTTGTTAAAAGGCGCGGCGCGAGCGGTATAGTACGCTGTACATTATCCGGGCACATATCCACAGTGTTGCACAGTTTGTGCACTTGACTACCACCTTAAAAGGTGGTAAGGTATAGGGGAGGATGAGACGGCAAGCGTGAGCGCGTGAGGCTTGGACTACATGCCTGAGCCCCCTCGCGCAACCACGCGACATCACTCCTAAGAAAACACTATGAGGCCATATATCACTGAGAGCTGGCGAGCGGAGGGCGCGGGACTGCGTGCCTATCGCCGTGCGTACCCATTATTCATCCTTGCGCTATGCATCGTCTTTGGCGCAATCGCATCATACGCGGACGCGATCGACCGCGTGCACCCTTGATATGACAATCATCATTCCCTACGACGAGATAATAGACGGTAAGCGCGTCGAGATGGTTAACAAGCTACTTAGCAACGTATGGGGCACACTTGTCGACAGTAGCGACAAGCAAGAGGTACGCATGACGCCAAGGGACTACAATAACGCACGCATATGCTTGACCACCATTGATAAGTACGTGAGAAGATAGCCGCGCCGTGCGCCTCATAAATGGGACGCACTCGCGGACTCCCGAGCTATCGGGGGCATCATTCACAATATGACCAAAGAGATCAAACGCTCGCTTATATATGCGGGCAGTGTCCTTCTTCTTGTTGCCATTAACGCCTCTTTTTGCCTGTTTGTAGCGAGGAAAGATACAAAGGGAGACATCTCGCCTATCTTCCATGCCTACGCGGTGCGCACGGTATCGCGCTATGAACGGTTGAGCATCGACGCGCCGGAGACGTTGCAATGGCCAGACCCTTCTGACTTTGTGAGCTATGAGTGCTTTGACCGGGCACGCCAGCGGTTCTTAAACCGTGGAGACTGGGCATCGGATGAGGGCGAGGGGTTTGAGACATGCGGGACAAGCACGACCGCCGGAGCAGATATTTAACGGTAGCCCATTCACTCGCGCCCCTGATAGGACGCGGGATGAGCGGACAATTTAGCCCGCCACACATTCAAAAAGTATGAACCTCAAACAAGAAGACCTAAACGAGATCGCGCGTCTCATCAAAGAAGGATTTACAAGCGGTATCCTTGATCCGGAAAAACACGAGCGTATTATATGGTCGCTCAAGATTGAATAACCGCTCTCCCTTCATCAATCATGATGGAGGGTCGCGGAGCCGGGAGATATAACCCCTCACGGCTTCAGAATATGAAAGTTACAAAGTCAGAACGCGAAGAGGCAGCCGCGACATTACGCGAGCTATGCCCCGCAGGTTCGACAGTCTATGGCACGATTCACAGCGTAAGCCGTAGCGGCATGAGCCGCCATATGTCGCTCTATGTCATCGAAGAGGTAGAGGCGACAGAAGAAGAGCGTTTAGCAGGCCATCTATTCGGTCATCGCATCCGTTGCATTGATCGCCTCGCGTGCCGTGTAGGATGCGCCGGAAATTACAGCGAGAGCAAGGAGGATATCCAAATCAGTGGATGCGGGCTCGATCTTATACATCACGCCGTATCAACGCTTGCTTATAGCCTCTACGGAAATGAAGGAAAATTAAGAAATGAGCGCATATAAAAATATGACCATCGACACAATTAAAAACAACGAGCTAAATCGCTTATGGTTCAAATCCGCCGGATGTTTCGGGGATGAGAAATATGAGATTATACGCGATGAAGACGCTACGGAAGGCGTAGCGTTGAAAGTCACGTGTAAGCCATACGGTGAACCGCACCGCGTTGTGTACTATAACCTCGAAGGTTCGCGCATCACTACCGTTTTGCGTCATTAGCCCTCCCCGTCTATCCATCCTCTCATGGGTAGATCGGAGGACGCCTGAGCTTTATCGGGCGCGAATAAATGATAAGTATGATGCATAGACCAACAAATGAAGAACGCGACGAAGCCTTGACCGTGTGCGCCGAAATGTTGTTAGGCGTTACAAGATCAGACGCGGAAGGCATGATAGAGGCAATGAGCGACGATGTACGCTATCGGTTGCAATTATCAATCCAAGGTTTATTAGAGCAACGCGCGAACGCTTAAGCCTTCCTATGAGCTCGCGCGCATCACACCTTGCCGGCCTCCTCCTTCTCTCATTCATCGCTCTCTCTGCCATCCTTCCTTTCCTCCTCCCCAACTAGGGGAGGAGGTCAAGGGCTATCCGGATAGTCACAGAGGTTTACGCCGTTAGGCACATGGGTTGCGCAGACGTTTACGCCGCAGATGTTTACTCCTTTTCTTTTTCCCATTCTATGACAGATCTTGGTCAAATTCTTGAGGAGCGAGGCATGAGCTCGTATGCCCTTGCCAAAAAAATAAAGATCCACGAGAACATGGTCCGAAAATATGTCCGTGGTTTGAGCACCCCCTCACTGGAGATCGCCGTTTTGATATCGCGCGCGCTGCATCTCCCCATTTCTAAAATCTTTCGTGATATCATCAAAGCATATGAACAGGAGCGAAAAGCTCAGGCTCGCAAAAAGGTTCGTCGAGTTATCCATCGACGGCGCGTGCAGACAACTCGTCCTCAAGGAGTGGCCGACCCTTACTTTCCGAGTATTTGATCAGGAGAGTGCGCTTGAATACGCAATGGAGCTTTTCCGTGAGGCGCGGTTCATGGTAGACTGAGGGCATGAGTGGAGTAAAAGAAACGCCTGTTCAGAGACAGATCCTTGATGGACTGCTTATGATGGGCGTTTTTGCTTGGAGAAATCAGCGGATCCCTACACCTATTGTCAAACATGGCCGTGATTCGTTTGGCAGACACACGATGGACTTCAAAGGGTTCCGTCGCGCAGATCCCCACACAATCGGCATGCCGGATATCCTGGCGCTACATGAGGGGAAGCTCTATGGCATCGAGGTCAAGCGTCCGGACAAGTCGTCAAAACAATCACCTAAACAGATCGAGTGGGAAGAGAAAATTGAGCGTAACGGCGGTGTGTATATTCTCGCGCGTGATTGGGAGGACGTGCATCCTTTTTTTTTAAAAAATAGTAGGTTGCGCAAAAATAAATACGTGCATGAGTATCTTGACTAACTGTTCCACGCGGTGTACTATTTTCACATAGATGCACTGGTCATGGACAGCGAGGCTACGGCTTCAATCATCCATGAGATCTCGTGAGAAGAACTGAGGGGCGGAGAACAGCCACCCGTCCCTCTCTCCAATGAGAATATTGCGCATCATTACAATTATTCTTGCCGCGCTCGTCCTGTTAGCAGGATGTCCGGTGCTTATTGCTGTATGATCAAAGAATCAAAATCACGACGATTCTATCTGTAGATGTTCATCATCGGAGTTCTTTTGTGGATCGGTGAGACGTGGTATTTCGGATGGCATTACGAGCCCATGAGCGACGCGGAGAAGGTATTGGACAATCTTGCGCAAACACTTATGATCGTTATGATCGTTGGGATCGTTGCGGTGTTATTTATTGACTGGCAGCGACGGAGGACGTGGATAAAGTTTTTGATGCTTGGGACAGAGCGCACGTTTTCAGCAGTAGACATTTCTGGGAGTAAAACAATAACCGATAGAATGAACGGAGCAACTGATATTGCTGACTTAATGCTAGAAGAGACTGAGAAGAGATTTTAAAACGATATGGAGCGCACAACAGCTATCTTAGCAAAAGATTATCAAGACTTTCTTAACTATATCGTAGCTAAGGGAGAAAAAGTGAAAGTTTTAGCAATGGATTTAGATGGTGATAGAGTAAAATTTATGTATGTAGGGAATGTTTTACCAATGAATTTTGTTTTTGTAAAAAATACTAGGAAAAAACTTTATGGAATTAAATTTTACGAAGAAACTCCTAACTTTCGTAAACGAATGGATTGGAAAAAAATCTTAGATTATATATTAGATAGAATAGCCTCGACCATGGAAAACGAAGACTATGTAGATTTATTAAATTGATATTCACATATGCCCTCCAAAAAAGTCATCCAAATAATCCCTCCCCACAAAGGAATCAGTCGCTTTGTAGAAGAGAAGGATCTCGCGCGCGTCTACGAGGACGCTTGGTATCTCGCCAGGCTTTGTCATACGCCTATTGGCAATTATCCGGGCGGGTATGCCGTTGCGCATTGCCAGTTCACGAAAGAGGATCCTCTTTGCTTCTTTGTCACGAGCGATGGACTGGTTGTCATCAATCCAAAAGTCATGCGGCACTCGTCGATCACTGTGAAGCGCGTTGAGGGCTGTCTCTCCTATCCATTTGAGCCACAAATAGCGGTTGAGCGATGGAATAAAATGGAGGTCGAGTTCTATTCACTCGATAAGGAGACGCGCCAATTGACTGGTCCGATTGAGATGAGATTGTCTGGAATCAACGCCCAGGTATTCCAGCATGAGATGGATCATTTTAAAGGCAAAACAATATACGATCTATGAACTCCCCCTACGCAAAAAAGTTAGTAGTCCGCAAACGGACTAACCTTCCAAATACCGTTCGCAATCGAGTACGTCGCCAAGCGCGTCATGCGCGCCTTCATCCAAACGATAAGCAGACTGTTGTCGAGGCTCGCGCAGCCAATTATCGAGGTCAGCGTATGCACTACAATGAGGATGAGCGCAATCGTATCAACCGAAAGCGTGGTGCTCTGCGTCCGTGGGAGGCTAAGGGTGAGCTTGAGCTGCTTGCAATGAAGCGCTTAAGTGGATTGGCCGATAGGATAGCAGATCTCTACATAGATCCGCGCAAGTCGTCATATCCATCGACTCTGGGCGAGGTTCCGGATGAAGCGTCTCTATTCATCTAATTAAGTAGAAATGAAAATCCTTGATCTCTTCGCCGGCATGGGCGGCAACTCTCTCGCAGCGCAGCAGGTGTGGCCGGAGATCGAGCATGTTTTCTGCGAGATAGACTCCTTCTGCCAGGCAGTATTGCGCAAACATTGGCCCAACTCACAAATCTATGGAGACATCCGAACTCTTACCAACACCCCGCCGGTCCATGACAGGAAACATCCGAGAATCGCGGACGAAGGACAAAAATCGAAACCTCGAATCAGTCCTCTCAAAGAAGTTTTTCTCGTCACCGGAGGATTCCCCTGCCAACCTTTTTCCGCAGCAGGAAAGCGAAAGGGCACAGACGATGACCGCCACTTGTGGCCAGAAATGCGTCGAGTCATTCAAGAGTTTTCCCCGCGTTGGGTTGTGGCAGAGAACGTTCGCGTATTGCTTAGTATCAACGGGGGACTGGTATTCGAGCAAGTGTGTCTTGACTTGGAAGCTCTCGGCTACGAAGTTCAACCGTTTGTTATTCCAGCTTGTGCCGTCAACGCGCCGCACCGAAGAGATCGGGTCTGGATTGTTGCCTACTGCACAGGCGAGCGACGGATCAACGGGTCAGATAATCGGAAAGGACGACAAATTCTACATAACGAAAACGGGGATGCCTCGCAAAGTGAATCGCAACGGAGTGGATGGGACGGTAGGGCTTGCGCGATTGATGGCGCTTCTCCCGACTCCGTCAGCGATGGAGAGAGGAGCGCATACAGGAGAGAGATCGGGAAGCGTGTCACTGGATGGAAAGACGAGAACAAGCGCAAAGGGAACAAAGTTCGGAGCAACATTGCAAACGGCGATCATGATGAGGAATGGGAAGAAAACTGGTCTCAAGTTGCAACCCGCCTTTGCCCTTTGGATGATGGGCTACCCAACGGACTGGCTCGACCTAAGGGATGGAGAAATGCCGCGCTCAAAGCGGCAGGTAACAGCATCGTCCCACAAGTCGCCGTTGAAATCTTCAAAGCAATTAAAGCCGTAGACTCTCTATGACCTCCCTCCACTCCCTATCCATTAAAAAGCTCGTTGAAAAAGTGTTTAATGCTGGTTTTTCCTATCTGAACGGCTCATATGCTAATGCTTACACTCAAATAGCCATTTGCGACTCCGTCCTCCGTGAACTCCAACGCCGAATCAGAGAAGCGAAGAAGAAATAATGATATGACTACACCTGGGAAGAAAATTAAGATCGTTTAACTCCCTCCACCGTCTCCATGGGCAGGACGTAATAAATGCCCCCTAGAGAATAAATTGTATGCACAACATTAAATTTGTCAGCTACCCCAATACTCAACCTGATTCAGAACGTTCATTTTTTGATGTAGGGAAAAATTGTGACGAAATAATTACGGTTTATAAGAACGGAGAAATGGTATTTATCGGATGGCTTCAAATAATAAAAGAAGGAAAGATTGTTGCAGAAATTAAAGAGAGTGTTTGCGATATTTATGGTGAGGATGTTTATAACAAACCTGTTGATTGTGGCATCTAATCCACTCCAAACCGCGTAGGTAAATATATGAGACAAATTAAATTTAGAATCTACGACACGAAACGTAAAGAGTGGTTACATGATACAGAACATGCAATCAATCTATTCGGAGAGATAATCATGCTTGGAGAGATGTATATGCGACCAGATGGAAAATCGGCGGTTTCTATCAAGGAATTAAATGATCTAGTTGCGATGCAATTTACTGGAAGAGAGGACAGGTATGGAAATGAGATTTTTGAAGGAGATATTATCAAACCGTGTAATGGTCACGCGCCTGTTGAAGTTTTTTGGGATGATTTAGAAGCTAGTTTTGAAGTTCTGGGAGATATGGGACATTTAGGGGATGTTTTAGCAGCCTTTCCTGATTCAAAAGTCATCGGCAACGTCCATGACAATCCAGAATTATTAAAAGTCTAACCTCTATGCCCTCCCTCCAATCAGTCTACTCCCGCATACAAGAGAAGATGGAGTTCTGTTAAATCCGACATTCCATACAGAAGCAGAAGCGGCTAGATTTATTTTAACAGGCTTAGTACCTATGAATCCTGCAATGCGAGATCATGTAAAAATAGACGCTATTGTCGTAAAAATATAATCCCTATGACCCCCTCCCTATCAAAATCACTCCTAGTAATCCTTGCGATAAGTAGCACCGTATTCATTCTATTTCTTATGTGGATGGCTATTTCAGGAATATGGAAGTACGCATATTGTCAGAGGGAAAGTATATATTATGCCTTTCTTCCATACGGAGATTCTTATACATCGGAAGCTGTAGGAAGTACTATTGAAGAAGCGAGAAAATCCGTAAGCGGTGACACAAAACTCTTTTTAAGAACTCGATGTAAATAATATGACTCCATCCCTTACCAGAGATCAAAAAATAGCAGAGGAGATTAAGGATTAGCTTGACAATCCTCTTGACAATTAAATTATTCACTTGACAATGATAAAAATATTACAGCTATGATTTTTCTTTCTGAACACGCAAAAGAGCGAATGAAAATGCGTATTAACTGTAGCGAGGTGAAAATGAAAAAAGTTGCAGAAAAAGCATTTGCATCAAACGAACCAATTTTACGCGGCGAAATAATTAACAGTAAATTCTACGAAGAATTTAATGGGGATAAGCCATTTTATAGAAAATTCATGGGTCAAATATATGTTTTTTGTAATTTGAAAAATACAAATAACGTGCTCTTGATTACCGTTCACCGTCCGGGTAACTGTATACGTCGAGAAAAGGAATTGGAAAAAAAATTGAAACGAATAAGCAAAAGAACACGAAAATAATAATCTATCCACACCCTGCACATCCCCAATAGTCTCAAATCGTTGTATACTGCCTTATGCACCTTTACAACGATATGGAATCAATAATCGAATTGCTGGAGTCAGCTATTGGAGCAGAGACAAAAGAAGAGCGCGAAGCAAAAACGAAAACATCGTTTTGGGCTTCCGAAGCTGAGACCATGGCGTTCGAGATCTTCCATCGTTGGATGAAAACGCCAGTCACAAATCCGACCACCGAAGAGAAATTGCTCATGATGAAGATGCGCAAGCTCACGGAGGAGTCGATCGTACATTTTCTTAAACGAACAGGACGCGTGGTAGAGAAGCTCACAAATGGCGAGCGTGTCTACTTTGAATGGGGTCCACACAAAGTGCCCGTTTCCGGATACCCTGATATCGGTATCTCGGACGAGAAGGAGCCAGTTATCGTCGAGATCAAAACATATTACGGCGGCAGGCAGCATAGCGATATTCGCATCGGCAAAATCAAGAGCGCCTATCTCAAGCAGCTTGCCATTTACTTGTACCATTTCAAACTAAGCCACGGGAAACTTCTCATGCTCAACCAGGGAACGGGAGAAGCCTTTGAGTTTGATCTCTACGCGGATCCCGATGGGAAAGAAGGTATCTATGTCTGCCCTGACAACGAGATTGTCATCAACCTCATAGATACGTTCAAGAGATGGGAGAACATCTATGTCAATTACATTCTTAAAAATGTCGAGCCGCCTATTGAGTTCATCTACAAGTATGACATTGAGAAAATTGATTGGAAGAATACGCCAGCGGACGCAATTCGTAAGGCGCGGAACAACCAAGCCGTTATTGGTGACTGGCAGATCAAGTATTCAGATTTCAAAGACCTCATTATTGAAAGGCAGCACACCGTCGCCGGATATACTGATGATGAGCTTCGACGAATCCGTGAACTCACCACCGGATACTCAATAAAAAAGCAAGTAAACGCAGTAAAATTCGATCCAAACTCATTATGACAATATCTTTCCTAAACATTCCATTTGAAACGATTGAGTGCGCCAAGTGCCACATTTTATTTGCCATTACTCAAGATCACGACAATAGACTTCGCAAGAGCAAAGAAGATTTTTGGTGTCCAAGTGGCCATACCCAAGTTTATACAGGCGAGTCTTCGGATACAATAGAAAGAAGACTACGCGAGGAAATACGAGACCTTGAAAAAAAGCTCCAGTCACCTAAGCGAAAGAAGAAGTCCTAAACCTCTATGATTCAAATGCACAAAGTCGTCTCATCGAATATCTCGTCAGCGGGATACGATGAAGAGACAAAAACACTCCGCGTAACCTTCACGTCTGGAAAGACGTACGAATATGCAGATGTCCCCAAGCAAATTTATGAAGGTCTTTTTTCCGCAACTTCTGCTGGAAAATTCTTCCGCACAAATGTTATTGATCGACGCTTTAAGTCAAAAAAGATATGATGAAAATCATCCAATTATCATCCTCCAATTTCAAGCGAATCAAAGCCGTGGAGGTCAAGGTAAACGACGACCAAAATCTCATTATCATCTCCGGGGAAAACGGCCAGGGCAAATCATCGTTGATTGATTCGATCTACGCGGCTCTTTCTGGCGGAAAGGATCTTCCCGAGAAGCCAATCCACGATGGCGAGGAAAGCGCCGAGATCAATGTTGAGCTCGCTGGTATCTCCTCAAAGGGCGATCCGCTCCATTTCAAGGTCAAGCGTACGTTTACCGATAAGGCAAGCTATCTCACCGTTACGACAATTGACGGTCACAAGTTCACGAACCCTCAGGAGTTCTTGGATACGATCGTAGGACGTCTTAGCTTCGATCCTCTTGCATTCATCCGAATGCCAGCCAAAGCCCAGGTTTCGACGCTCTGTGAGGCCATAGGGCTTGATCTGAGCCAAGAAGACGAGTGGATCAAGGAAAGCACCGCAAATCGTCTCCTATTGGGCCGAGAGATAAAGCAGATGGCAACACATACGCCCGCGGAGATTGAGGAAGCAAAGAAAACGATTGAGGAAACGAAAGAACTTCCGTCCTCAAACGATCTGTCCGTTGCGCTTGCAAATGCAACCGTGGAGCACCAGAAATATACAGATGCGATGAAGCGCAAGACTATCGTTGAGCAAGAGATCCAAAAACTCACGGAGGAATTGGAAGGACTGAACGCTCTCAAGAAGCCGGAATCAGATATCGCTGCATTGACTGACCAGCTTAAGTCACTTGATGAGAAGAACAACCGGCACCATGCGGCAGTGACGCTCATCGCCGAGAGTGAGAAATATGCTGAGAAGAAGAAGGCGTACGACGCGCTCACAAATCAGATCGACGACTGCAATCAACGGAAATCTGACGCGATCGCGAAAGTTGTTATGCCTATTCCGGGACTCTCATGGAATGAGGACTCGATTCTCTACGGCGGTATTCCATTTAGTCAGGTATCCGATTCTGAGAAGTTGAGCATATCGGTTGCGATCGCCATCAAGCTCAATCCAAACCTCCGCATTATCCTTGTGAAGGATGGGGGACTGCTTGATAAGAAGAGTCTCAAGGCGATGGAGGATATGGCAACCAAGGAGAATATGCAGATTTGGCTTGAAAAGGTTGATGATAGTGGTAAACTTGGTATCGTGATTGAAGAAGGAGAAGTTAAATCGATCAATTCTTAATACCTATGAGACACATTCTCAAAGCATTTACAAGCCTCGATAGCCTAAGTGCGGAAAAAGCACGCGTTATCGCTGAACAGACCAAGAAAGATTCGTCTACCAAATACGACGATAATACGGTTTGGACAAAAACTTCCATCTATATTTTTGCTTACGTTCAAATCCCTTTCCCAATGGAGGTCATGAACGCTTACCCATTCGATGTGGTGTACGCCGATGAAGTTATTGCGCGCTTGGACGATATCAAGGAGAAAATTGTTGCGCGCGGATTGCCGGATACGAGTAAATCAGTCAGCACAGTAGCTCAATCTGCGGAAAAGAGTGCTGGATTGAGCTATCCAAATGCTCCACAAGCCTAGTATGAAATACGGACTCACCAGAAAAATCAACCTGGCGAATATCGACAAGTCGCTATATGCCTTCGAGACCGAGGACATCATCATTACAGATGCTGATACGCTCGATGAGGCTGCTCAGAGTATGGAGAGACTCGTTGCTGAGCGTATAGCCTTCCATCGTGGACGCGTTGAAGCGATGAGAAGCGAGAAGGCGTATGTGGGTGTAGACCATGGTAAGGATGATGAGACACTTGTTATACAGGTTGATCAGGATGGAGAACGCAGTATCCCGACCGTTGTGCAGGGAGTTGGAAAGGACGCCAAGGATGAAGCGAGTTACGAAACTCCCGCTGACTTTGATATCTAATTATGGCAAAAGAAACCTATACCGTCATTGAGGTTGCGCGCGTCATGAACGTGCATAAGACCACAATATTCCGGATGATCCGGGATGGAAAGCTCGGAGCCGTGGACGTGAGCAAACCTGGCAGTATTCGAGCAGACTTCCGTATCCATCGCAGTCACATTGACGAGTTCATGAAATTGCAAAGATATGTCCCAACCCCCAAGGATTAAAACATTGAGCGAACTGGATGGCGCCATGTTTCAGCTTAATGGAGAACCCGAGATGATTCTCCAGGGTTGGGATTCAGAGAAGAAGAGGCAGGTGTATCTTTTCCGATCTCGCGAAACTGGGAAATGGGGATACTTCAAGGGTGGATTTTGTCAGGTTCCTTGGAACGCTGAGAAAAAGGCTCTCATTGATGGCAACTGGATATCCATGGCAAAATATCATCGCGTCCATGTAAAGTTCGTCCGGGCGATTACCTTCACAAACTATGTAGACAACAAAAAGATATCCGACAAAACGAATGAGGCGCTTATCGTCCTCACGGACTCCGCCTTCAAATCGCTCGAAGAGGCGATGAAGGGACGCTCGCCGCTCTCCGTGTACTCTCTCACGTATAAGACGCGAAAGAATAATAACGGAAAAGAAATGACGTACGTTGATAAGGTCGTGTTTGCTGGCGTCATCAAGTCTTGATAGCCAATGTCAGCCCCTGGTGGTCCCAGTGGCTGACATTGGCTCTTGAGCCAAGCTAATTCTTAACCACAAAGCCATGAACGAAGGACAGCACGTGGCCGCTGGCTCAATGCCTGCGGAAGGCGCACCTCAAGAAGAAGTAGAGGTCGCAGAAGGGGCTGAGGGCGCTGAGGAAACTCAGAGTACCGAAGATACCCAAGAAGGGGCTGAGGACACCGCTGGCGAAGGCCAGGAAGGTGCAGGCGCCCAAGAAGGATCAGAAGGGGCTGAGGGCGCTGAATAAGCACTCAAGAGCACCTATTTTACAAAAAAAGAGGGGGTGTGAGATCTTCTCATGCCCCCTTTGATAACTCCACTATCATGTCAAAAGAAGAAAACAAGCCAGCGCCCCTTACATGGGAAAAGCGCTGCGAGGAATCAAACGGGACAATGGTCATGCTCCCAGAAGAGTTCCGAGAAGCTGTTACTAAGCTCGAAGAAGAGTTGAAGGAGCTGGATGAGCTGAACGTAAAAGTGCACAAAATGTCTGAAAACCAAACCTTGCGATGGAATACGATGTGGGCGCGGATCCGCGAGAAATTGGCTGAGAAATTTGGTGACGCAAAGATCTACACGCCTGGAACTACAATCGGATGGGATAAACAGGCGAAGCAAGAAGGAAAGTACGTCATAAATATTGTTCCTCCTCAGGAATAAAAAAAGCCCCGAGATCATCGGGGCTTTTTTTATTCGTTTGCTTGGTCAGCATGCGTGGCTATCGCCTGGTCCGTTGGTGTGGGATTAACCACATTCACGTAATCCGGAAGATTATTTGACTGATCCGCTCGGAGAAACTTCGCGACAAAATCAAGGATGACTGTCAGGATAAAGATTCCGATTGCATTGCGGATCTCCGGAAGGAAATAGGCGATACCAATGGCTGCGGCCGCACATACGAGGAACTCTCCTATGTGAAGCAGCGCAGAGAATAAGGCGTCTTTTTTCAATGTGTTCATAGGTTAAATCTTGAGATCTTTATACCATCCGCCGTTAAGATCTTCAAACCAATCAGACACGGCCTTGGCGATGACGGTCAACGGTACCGCCTTGTCTTTGCCGTTGGTGACAAATCCCGCTTCGAGGAGCAATGCCGGAGGAATCGTATCGCGAACCATCGCGATGCGAGATCGTCCGCTTGCGGTAGGTCGCGTATCTGGATACGACCCATCTCCACGAACCTTCATATCCGCTTCCTCGCAAACCCTCTTGGTGAGTTTGATCGCCATCTGGTGCATGTACTCGCTCCCGCCCATGTAGCATGTCTCAACGCCATTTGCCTGTGACGATGTAGACGCATTGCCATGAACTGAGAGTAGCCAGTCTCCATCCTTACATCGCGCGTTAATCCATGCAATGCGATGAAGAAGATTACTTGACGATGATCGATCGTTTGAAAAATCACGCGGTACGCGTACAATTTTCCATCCAATCTTTTGCGAATAGGCGACGATGCAATCAACGAGCTCGCCGTTGCGCGTATCCTCTCCGTTTGCGCCGGGATACTTCTTTGAGTGACCGGCATCAATGAACAGTTGTCTCATTTTCATTTGGATTAAGAGTTAAAATAATTCCTGCGGTCGTCGAGATAGGATCTTGATGAAGCATTATGGTCGTTGAATGAAGGTGATCTTCCATTTGAGTCTCCAGCCGAACGATCCTATTTGTTATACTCCCCATGTACAGCATGATCGAAACTGTTGTTGTAATAGAAGTAAAAAGAGATCCAACAAATATACTCACGGGAACTGCGTATGGATGATCAAGGATCTTTATTTTCCCCTCCATATGGTTTTTTGGACTTAAACAGTCCAACAAAAGTGAATGTGCTCACAATAGCGAATAAAATAATATACCCCCATCCAATAGATCGCCCAGATAACTCTTTAATCGATGCAACTACTACCATCAAAAGTAGTATACAACGAAGTTGTTTTTCTGGCGATGCGGAGATAGCACCAGACACTCCTTCAAGCATTTTTTCCTTTAAAAAACTGAGCTTTCCTTCTTTCTGTATTTGGGGTTCTGATATTGACATAGTTTAGGCTTCAAGGAGTGACACCTGAACGATTCCCTCAGTCTTATTTTCATCCGTAAACGATATATGGGTGTTCATGTCGTCAATATAAACATCATAATCGTTTTTTACCGTCGTCCCTACCGCGTACGCCCGGGCGCGCGTACCTCTCCGGGCGCGTGTGATGCCGAGGATCTTGTTGGTCATCGCAGACGTGTAAATCATTTCCTCCGCAACGCCTCCGGAAACGACACGGATCCTTCCAGCGCGCGGCATTTGACGCGTACTGGCCACCGTAGCTGACGTAGCTCCACTTGGCATCGATGATACGAGCGTCGTTTCTCGGTAGTCCAAGTCCTCAAAGAGAACGGTCTGCTTAAGCTGTCGGGCAGTCCAAAGTTCCTCCATGAGGTCTTTTCCGCTGCGTTGCTCCTTTTGACGATTTAGGAGTGAGAAAGCATCATTCGCATTTAGGCGGAGTACCCATCGATTTCGATAATCAGGTATAGCCTTGTATGCGACAATGAGATCTCGAATGTTTGGCGTCGTTGATGCCGTCGCACCAATGAACACACGGATCCAAATATCTGAGTACACTACCGCTCCTGGAAGAATAATCTCACGCTTTGTATTGGTCCCTTCCGTTGTTTTGGAGATAGTAGCAAGTGTTGTCCAATTTGCTCTATTGTCGATCGAATAGTCTACACGGATAGACTCATTCGTCGCTAAGGCATCGAATACGAGCGTGATGCTGTGAAGCAATTTATCAATCTTCGTTACCGGAGACATTTGATTCAAGACGATAAAATTCTTTGCAAGCGTCGCTTTAAATCCTGACGTACTTACGAGGATAGAGAAGCCAGCCGTATCAATATATCTTGTAACATTGCTTGCATTCACGTAGAGCGGGATGATGAAACTGTTCGTGCTATCCCCTAAGGGTTTGCAACCATTAAAAAATGCCGTGCCATCGTATTTCAAATTTCCCCATTCAAGACGCTGATCGACTTCCAATGCGCCATAGTAAAGATACCCAACAGCCTCATTCCCTATTGTGACTTTTGTCTCGTCTCGCTTATAGATAAGCGAAAGATTTGATCCATCAAACTCATAGATCCAGTTATTTGGAACCGTAATGATGAGTTTTCCTCCAAAGACTTTCAATAGTCTCGATGCTCCGGTTGTCGGACAATTCGTTCCATAGAATACGACGCCAGCAACCTCGCTGTCCGAGGATGTTAGTGGATCATAGACGCGTAATTTTAGCAGCGAAGCACTCGCAAGAAGATAGTAAATTTTTCCAGCCATTGCACGCATTGCGATAATATTTCCGCTTGAGGAGAATGTGACCACTTCTGTAAAATTCGCTCCGTTATCGGCAGACGATAGGATTGAGCATACCTTATTCGGTCCATCCTCGACCGCTACATACATCGTTCCGGATAGCTCTTCTAAACATCGACATGAGGTTAAATTTGTCCCCGAGAATGGTGTGTTGATCGCAGCGGATCTATCCGTCCAAGTAGATCCATTCCATGTTGCGACAACATAGGTTGTCCCATTCCCTACCGTACCAATCCAAAGTGTATTTTTATGCCCCAAAAGATCTGATACAAGATTCTGCGCGGATGAGAGTGTCGTACCTGCGATATCTGTCCAACTTGCTCCGTCAAAGGAGTAGACACGTATATTGCTCACGCCGACCTTATCGCATCCAACGTATTCACGTACAAGATTGTTTACCTCGAAAGATCCTCCACAATAAATCTGCTGCGCAAAATCGTTTACGGTTGCAAAATCCCTATCCGCCTTTATAGATCCCTGCTCGCTGTAGGCATCAATATTTGTCGAGTAGTAAAACTTCGCATCGTCACGCCATACCTTCTCATTCTTTATTCCTCCAGACCAGTCGGTTTGGGCCGTGAAGAAGAGTCCGGTACTCGCAAAGTCGGAATAGGAGATATCAGAAATCGCGAGACGATTGATCTGACTCGCAATGACTGCTCGGATATATCCTGGCGTATCTGGCGCGCCTTGAAGCGTGTAGCCCTTACCATTGATTCCGACGTTATATTTATCTCGTACTCCAGTAGCCATATTAAGGGTTGCCTACAAAGCCACCATTCGGAATGTAATATGGAATGGCGTAGGAAGGCATGACGGGTTTCAATTGCTGCTTAAGCTCTCGATAAAGCAAGTGCATGTCGTTCGCGAGAAGACGCATGCCCTGGACGCTCAAGTGACCTTCTTCCACTGAGGCGTTTCCCTGTTGGCTCAGTTGAAGCGCCCGATTACGAGCAAAGTCTTCCTTACAGGAAGCGCCGAGGAGCTCCTTCCAGTTGTCCTCAATATCCAAGTTGCTCGCCGTGGTCGTTGGGATAGCCACGCGGCGGAGGTATGAGACAGAGAGATAATTGGCCCGTGAAGGCTTCAAACCGAGGACCAGGCTGTTCGATCGGCGATCATAGGCATGATTCATGCCAAGAGGCACAAACGACCCTGCTGACGTGTAATCTGCGCTTTGGAGGACCTCTGTGAGGCGGATGCAGTCCGATGGGGCCTTGATCACGTCTACATTGGCAGAAAGGGACATGCCAGTTAGGGAGCGGATCGTGGTGCGATAGAACTTATCTCCCCACTTCTGGATGCCTCCCTGGATCATTGAGAGCCACCAAGCGTCGCGGAAGGCAGCAGACTTGTATTGGATGCGGATTTCGTTTGATGTCGCCGCGGTGAGCACGAGATCCCCTGTATCGAGATCGAGAGTGAAATCATTTGCCAATCCCTCAGTTTTAAGAGCGTTATTGACGTAGACAGCATATGATCCCTCTACGATCGGTGAGAACTTCGTCTTGTAGACCGTGCTCGATCCGTCTCCTGTGAGCCGATCTTCGTGACGTTGCGGAATATCACCGACATCGCGCCGGAGCTCAGCAATAAAGGTTGATACGCAAGTGGTCATAGGATTCGGTTGTCATTCATGGTTTTTGGCCATGCCTGATCATTTGAGTGCAATTGGTAGGGATCGTTAGACTGCATGGATTTCTGGAAATCCTGATCGTTTGACCTCATTGTAGCAAATCCTAGAGCTTCGTCTATGATGCGCGCTTTACAACTGAGTGTCCGAGATACTCCCAGGACCTTAATTCTGGCCCGAGACGTGAACAAACGCGTCTCCCCGAACCGTTTGATGCGGGCTTTCAAAGTGAGGATTGGAGCGCGAGTGAAGCGTACGCGGGCTTTTGAGGTGAAGGTATAGGTTCTATTTAATTGCTTGATGCGTCCTCGGATCGTAGTTGATCGAACAACAACATTCTTGACCGCCGCCTTCATTGTGAGGGTTGGCGTGGGCGTCGCTTTAATGCGCGCCTTCATCGTGATGGTCGATACGCGCGTTGGGCGGATGCGCGCCTTCATCGTGACCGTCTTTGTAACATCCGACTGTTTGACCGCCCCCTTCATTCGTATCGTACGCACGACGACGTTCTTCACTGCTGCCTTTACATCAAGCGAGGAGATGCGCGTCTGCTTCACGCGAGCTTTGAGAGCGAGATCTGTTTGGACATCTTCTTCCGGACCAGTGGTCCAAAATGCGGCATTATTTGAGAAGCAGTTATATTCATTTGTGATGTATGTAGAATCAATCCCTGTTGCCTGTTCAAACCGCATTTCATCAAGATCTCCTGTATACCCATTCCCGTAAAAGAATGGAGAACTCATCGGAGTACCGATATAGTTAAAGATCTGATTTGCTGTATCCGTATTTGCCGTTGTGGAGTATTTTTGAACTCCATCAACGTAAAACATGAAATTTGATCCATTACTTACACAACGAATATAATGCCAATTTCCATCATTGATATCTATCCCAGCAGGAGAAACGGCCTTTTGAAAAACATTGTTCGTAATACTTTCAAACTGAACATTTCCTAGGGAATTGTTAATGTCAAAATATCCCGATCCCTCACCTCGCGTATTTGAAACGATACATTCAAATCCAGTGCCCGAGTGACGCATCTTCCATGCTACCGAAAAATTGTTATATGTAAGCGTAACTGCGGACGAGAGTTTTACTTCATCGCATGTTCCAAGAGCAAATCGAAGAGATCCGGTTACTGTATTCCATGTTGCACCATCATACGATTTTAATACTCCATAAGATCCTGCCGGATCATATTTGATAGAATGAAAATTTACATCACTTGGAGTGTCGAGAAAATAAACAATCCAATATGTCTGTCCTGGTGTAAGCATTCCTTCAAAATACGTTCTTTTATCTGATGTTGTTGAAAGCGTTAACCATTGACCCGTTTCTCCACCGGAGAAAGTTCTTCCATACAAAGACGTTCCGCTTGGAGATCCCGAGCTATCTGCTTGAATTTGCACGTTTGCGTTTCCAGCAACAAGACCTGTACTAGCACCTCTTCTAATAAGAATATCTTTTAAAAGAGTAAAATCTGTCGGACAGACAAAACTTTGTGCAACTTTTACATACGTTGTTACTTTTCCAAATGGAAGATCTGTCGTTCCTGAGAGTTGGCTCAGTCCAAAAACTTCACCAGGCATTCTCAAGAATTTTCCTGTTGCATCACTTGCAAGCGATGCCGCAGATCCGGAGTAGGTGAGTCCACGGAATGCACCCGTTTTTGCATTCGCGGAACTATCTGTGATACTTGCTCCATCAAAGTGAAGAACGGCTTGACGATTTGGCCAAACATTGTTTTTCCCATACGTGCTACCAGCCGCAGGTTCCGTCAGACTCGAATTGCCGTAATAGACGTAAAAGGCCGTCCCTCCTGATGTGGCGATATAGAGAGATCCAACTTTATTTGTTTGATCAAATCCAGAAACTTCTCGCGCAACATAGGTCGTCCCATCTTGTTTTGTCACGCGGATATCTCCACCATCAGATCGAACATGTTGCCAAAACTCCGCAGGTGCATTCGCAAGATCATAATAGAGATCCGCATTGATTGCAGACGGCGTGATGAGGAAACGGTTGACATGGGCCGTGAGGGTTTTTTTGAGTGCGCCTTTGGATGTAAATTGACGAACGACTCCGGATTGCTTGATCGCCGCCTTCATCCGAATAGACGGATTGTAGATCGCCGCCTTCATGCTCAATGTTGGCGCGTACGTGTTTTTTACACGCGCCTTCATCTGCAATTCAAGATGGATATTCTCTTCCACTCCTGTGGTCCAGAAAGTTGCTGGTGAGGAAAGGTTGTTGTAGCGATTCGTGATCCGAGTAGCATCCCAATTTGCAGGATCATTGTAGACGAACACCTCATCAACCCATCCCCAAAATTTCGCTACTGATCCAGTAGCCTGATCAGTTCCAATAGAAAATACGTTAGCATTCGAATTAAGTGCTGCTGTATATGCCCATATACCTCGCAAAACACCGTTGTAATAAAGTCGAATGTCTGTTTTGTTATATACCCAAACGAGATCAGTAAATCCTGTAGACGGAGGCACGACGCCATACGATCCCTGGTTTACATTTGCATTCAAATATGTTCTTACACCTCCGTTAGTATTTGTCTCAATGACATTTGCCTTTGAAAGCAATCCATCATATCCACTCCGTAAATTTTGTACTGAATCAATATATAAGTCACATGTTCCAGCAAAATAAATATAAGCGTGCCAGTCGTGACCAGTAGTATTTTGGAGAATATACTGATTGATAATTCGCTTGTCAGAGTCTCCAACAGCCCTACGAATAATCGTCCCAGACGTAATGGTTGCTCCTGTTACCTCATCTTTAATTAAGTAGGTTCCCGCATCAACTCCCTGATCTGATTGATATCCGACCATCTGAATAGAGCGACTTCCATATTCTCCGTTCATTGGAAGAACGTGATCAAATAGAGTTCCTCCTGGTGTATCAATTCCTGCGCGACCTCTTCGATAATTTCCAAAGTTATCACCGGTAGAGGCTCCAGGCGTTGACTCTGCTTGGTATGTATCTCCCGATGTTAATGTTTTTCTATTCTTCACCCTGATACCCATCACAATACCATTCCCAAAAGCTCCTGCTGCATTTGGAATAGAAAGATAGTCATCAATCCCATCAAGCGAATATGCCTTACCCCCAATAGCATCTGATACAGACTCTAAAATCGCGCCATTAACCGCCGATCCTGTGACTGCATTTGTTGATGAGTCTTTAACATCTGAGTCAAGGTGAGCGACGATTTGTGCATTCGCTCCCCACACCGCCTGACTTCCATACGTGCTATCTGCCGCAGGCTTATCTGCGCCATTCCCGTAATAGACATAGAAGGCCGTTCCTCCTCCTGTTGCAAGGAAAAGAGATCCTTTCTTTGCTACCGGATCAAAGCCCGAGACTTCGCGCGCGACCGGCGTAACTCCATCCTGCGTCGTGACGCGAATGTCGCCGCCGTCCATGCGTACGTTATCCCAAAAAGTGGCAGGAGCAAGAGAAAGATCATAATAGAGATCTGCGTTAATGGCGATTGGGGTAATTTTAAATCTGTATGGGAAACCAGGCATCATCGTACGCTTCAATCGCCCCTTTATTGTTGTCGTTTTTGCAACATTGGATTGCTTCACCGCTGCCTTCATGGTCGCAGTAGACAAACCAGTTTTTTTGATGCGTGCCTTTAGCTGAATTGTTGATGCACGAACAAAAACAACGCGTCCCTTCATCGTCAGCGTGCTCGATGTGCCTAAACGCTTTACTCTGCCCTTTACTGTTACTGTTGATGATGTACCTAAACGCTTCACGCGACCTTTTGAAGTAAGCGTGACTGCAATAGTTTTTTTCACGCGTCCCTTCATCGTCAGCGTGCTCGATGTGCCTAAACGCTTTACTCTGC
>Ga0172381_10000593_pt1 | contig 43898 bp, 34 predicted proteins | sample Leawel6488metaG_FD_119754 | JGI IMG/M metagenome (GOLD analysis project Ga0172381, IMG submission 119754) | Leachate microbial communities from a municipal landfill in Southern Ontario, Canada - Leachate well 64-88 metaG | ecosystem: Engineered > Solid waste > Landfill > Unclassified | place... | reverse complement strand
TGGTTTGATTCCCATAAAGATCAATATCTGAACGCACTGGAACAATTTCATTCATTTACCGAACAACTCATTGACGGGATCGCTTCTTTCCATAAGGAGATCTTACACCTGTCCGTAAAAGATTGTACATACCGTATATACAGGGATCTACGGTTTTCACCGGATAAAACCCCGTACAAAACACATATGGGGGCTTACATTTGCCCCGAAGGCAAGACATCCGGGTATGCAGGCTATTATTTTCACCTTGAACCACGGCCAAAAAGCACATCATCAAATCATTTCATGGCAAGCGGTCTGTGGCATCCCGCACCGGATGTTTTGAAAAGCGTACGGGACGATATCCTGTATAATCCGCAAGCTTACCTGGAATCGGTCCGTATGGCCGAAGGATGGATCATTGATCCAGATGAATCCCTGAAAAGAGTTCCCCGCGGCTACCCTGCTGATTCTCCGCATGAAAATCTTTTCCGGCTCAGGAACCATCTCCTGGGAAGGAATATGGAAGATAAGTATATCTATGACAAGAATCTGCTAAAAAATGTCTTGTCTGAATTTAAAAAGACTCATACCTTTGTTGCTTTGTTGAACCGATCCGTTACTTATGCCCTCACACCGCAAAATTAAAGCAGGTATCATAGGCTTTGGCCGTATGGGAGAGATGTACCTGAACCAGATGTTAAAAAGCCATCAATGGGATGTATGCGCTATATGCGACACCGATCCCGATGCCCTGGCTATTGCTGCAAACCTTGCTCCCGCCGGGACTCTGCTGACTTCTGATGAAAACCTGATCTTTGAAGATCCCCATATTGAAGTGGTAGTGCTGGCAACCCTTGCCGACTCGCGTAAAAAACATATTTTTAAAGCGGTGGAACGATCCAAACACGTGATTACCGAAAAACCGCTGGGATCCAATATAGAAGAAGAAAAAGCCGTCCTTGAAAAAATCCGGGATTCCCGGATCATGATCACTGTTAACCTGCCTTTGCGGACGGCATGGTACCACAAGACCATCAAGGATTTCATAGCTACAGGAGAAATCGGGGATCTGGCCATAGTCAGGGTATGCCACATGACTCCCGGCCTGGCTCCCGGTGAAGGACACTGGGCAGAAGGACCGCTTTTTCACGATTGCGGCATGCATTACGTAGATATTGCCCGCTGGTATGCACAAAGTGAATTCAAAACATGGAACGCACAGGCCATTAAAATGTGGGATTATAAGGAACCCTGGTGGCTCCAGGTACACGGGACCTTTGAGAACGGGATCGTTTTTGACGTGACACAGGGACACGTGTACGGACAACTGGCAAAAGACCTTACTCACAACGGGTATGTAGATCTGATAGGAACGAAGGGCATTGCACGCATGCATCACGATTTTGTCACTGCTAACGTAGAATTGCACGGGATCACCAGGACATGTGTTATTAAAAAGCCTTTCGGAGATAAGAACCTGGATATTTTATGCCACCTGTTTGTTCAATCGGTTCTGTCCGGGGTCCCGGATCCTGACCTGCCTAAAGTTGAAGATGCCGTCACAGCCTCCGAGTATGCCTGGAAATTTTTGTCTGATGCATCCAATAACGATATGCCTGTAAGGGGAGACCTGCAAACACTGAAAGAGATCAGAGAAAGACGCAACAACAAGCGAATAGGCTACGGTTTGTTAAGAAAGAAAAAGAAAATCCAATAATACGAATATGAAACGTGCTATCATAATCGGGGCAACATCCGGAATAGGAAAAGAGGTGGCACGGATACTGGCAGAGAAAGGTTGGAAAGTGGGAATAGCCGGCAGACGGGAAGCACTTCTAAAACAAATGAAAGAGTCTGACCCCAAATCTTTTGAATATGAAGTGCTGGATGTAACCCGTGAAGATGCCCCTGAACGTCTGGAATCATTGATCTCCAAAACAGGAGGGATGGACCTTTACCTTCACAGTTCCGGACACGGAATGATCAATCCGGATCTGGACCCTGAACAACAAATGACCACGGTGGAGACAAACATTACCGGATTTGTCCGCCTCATCAATTTTGCATTTCATTATTTCAGGAATCAGAAACACGGTCACATTGCCGCAATTACTTCTGTGGCAGGGACAAGAGGTATGGGCATAAATGCCGCCTATTCCGCTTCAAAACGTTTTCAAATGACTTATCTTACGGCACTGGCCCAGCTGTCAGAAAACCGGAAATACAATATACGTATAACAGAAATCCGCCCCGGTTTTGTGAGAACTGAGTTTCTACATCGTAAGTATCCCATGTGTATGGAAGCGCCATACGTTGCCGAAATGATTGTCCGGGGACTGCTCAAAGGCAAACGGCACATGATTATTGACTGGCGTTACCGCCTTTTAATTTTTGCCTGGAAAATGATCCCTGAAAGAATATGGGAAAAGATCAACCTGTATAAAATGATCAGGAAGTAACACGCCTGTAATGACTGTATAACTGATCCACGGCCTTCTCCAATATGGAACGCGGACAGGCCACATTCAATCGCATGAACCCTTCCCCTCCGGGACCAAACATGGCCCCGTTGTTAAGCGCCAGTCCGGCATCGGTAAAAAATCCCGGAATATCGCGAATCCCTATATCATTCAGCGCCCTGCAATCCAACCATACCAGGAATGAAGCCTGGGGAGCGGATGCTTTGATGCCGGGAATAAGACGGGGAACCTCTTCTATGACAAAATTTATATTGTTTTCAACGTATTCCAGCATCTGTTCCCTCCATTGATGACCCTGTGTATAAGCTGCCTGTGTGGCCACGGTGGCAACAAATGGAGCTTCATTCAATTCATTGGCATGCAGAAAATTGTAAAAACTTTTGCGCAGTTGCGGATTGGGAATGACGGCATAAGAACTTACCAGTCCGGCCATATTGAACGTCTTGGAAGGTGCATTGTATACGATGCCCACCTGTTCGGCTTCCTGGGATACGCTCGTGAAAGGAATGTGTTTGTTCCCGAAAAGTGCCATGTCTGCATGGATCTCATCCGATATTACCGTCACATGATATTTATAGCATAAGGCGGCCAACGTGCTCAGGGTTTCCTTGTCCCATACAGTGCCACCCGGATTATGGGGATTGGATAAAACCAGCATGGGACACCTCCTGCGTTTCAAGGTATCTTCCAATTGATTGAAATCCATATTGTAACGTGTACCGTCCCATTCCAGTTGATTGTTCACTACCACCCTGCCATTCTGTTCGGTAACCATACGGAACGGGTGATATACCGGCGGCTGAATGATCACGGAATCTCCTTTCCCGGTAAAATGATGCATGGCAAGACCAATCCCCTTGACAATTCCCGGGATGAAAGTAAGCCATTCTCTTTCTATTTTCCATCCGTGAAGGTGCCGGACCCAATCAATTATGGATTGCCAGAAATCATCAGGAGGTATCGTATACCCGTAAATTGGATGTTTAAACCTGTTATCCAATGCTTTCCGTATAAAATCCGGTGTTTCAAAATCCATGTCGGCTACCCATAACGGAATGAGATCTTCCCTTCCGAAAAGTGCCTTTAGTCTTCCCAGTTTTACCGTATCGGTACCTGATCTGTCAATAATGGTGTCAAAATTGTATTTCATATAACTGTATTTCGCAATGAATCCGGTTTTCCTATGTCAGTGATCTGTAGTCCAGGGATATCCACTCCGCGAACCACCCCTTTTGAGGAAGCCCATAAATAGAAATCAATTATTGGGAAAACGTCAGGCCACTGATCCATCCATTCAAGGATACGTGGAGAAACCACTTGAATGCCGGTAAATGCCCTCATGCTGTGATCATCTGAAGGAGAACGGCCTTCTACAAATTTTGTCCGGCCGTCTGCCCGGTTGATCCACCCCGCCAGATTCCATTGCCTGTCAAAGAGCAGTTGCCTGGAGGTCTCCCTCCTGCTTACCGGCAAAGTGGCCAGATGTATAGCCGGATCGTGCTGATTAAAAAAACGGGCCAGATCCAGATCCGATAAAATATCCACATTGTGTACCAAAACAGGCTCACCCGGCTTGAATAAGGACCGTGCTTTACGGATGGCCCCTCCTGTATCCAGTAATCGGTCACTTTCATCGGAAATGCAGATGTGCAGAGGAAAGTTATTGCTTTCCAGGTAATCGCTGATAAACGCTTTTACCTGCCCGGAAAAATGATGTACATTCACCACGACCCTCGATATGCCGTATTGCCTCATTTTTTCCAGCTGGATCTCCAGGAGGGGTTTTTCACCGCCTCCTTTGGTCGCAACGGGAACAAGGGCTTTAGGTATCGTATCTGTAACGGGTTGCAGACGGGTTCCCAGACCCGCAGCAAGAATCATGGCCTGCATAAGCCGTATTTTTTATAGATCTGTTTCCAATTCCAACTCACGGTGGTAAAGACGTACCATAACGTCATATTTTTTAACCAGGTATTCGGCCATATGCCGGGCACAGTAAACGGAACGGTGCTGCCCTCCGGTACATCCGAAGCAGCACATCAGGTGAGAGAATTTTCTTTCAATGAATCGTTGAACATGACTATCCATTAGGGAATAGGCATGATCCAGGAATTTCTGCACTCCTCCGTCTTCTTCCATAAAACGGATTACCTGGGGATCTTCACCGGTAAAATGGCGGTAATGTTCAAATTTTCCCGGGTTTTCAAGTCCACGGCAGTCAAATACATAACCGCCGCCGTTACCGCTCTGATCGTTGGGAATTCCTTTTTTGTAGGCAAAACTGCAAACAGTGATCTGAAGCTTACGTTCACGGTCCATGTCCGAATATTGCCGCATTTCCGTTAATTCTTCCAACAAGGCCGATAGGTAAGGATACTCTGTGAAGGGTTCTTTCAATAATCTGCGAAGATTGTCAATGGCATAAGGTACACTTTGAAGAAAATGAGGTTTTTTCTCAAAATAGCCCCGGAACCCGTAAGCACCCAACACCTGAAGGGTTCGGAAAAGCACAAAATGACGCAATTGCCTGTTGAAAGACTTTTCGTCTACGGCAAAATACGGTTTGAGTGCCTGCAGGTACCTTGCAACCAACTCCTCTTTCAGTTCTTCGGAATAATTGGCTTTTGCCTGCCAGATGAAAGAAGCTACGTCGTAATAGATGGGTCCTTTTCTTCCTCCCTGGAAATCAATAAAATAAGGTTTCTCTTCCACCAGCATCACGTTCCTGGCCTGGAAATCCCTGTACAAAAAAGTCGCGGAAGCGTTACGCAACAGGATCCGGGACATTTCCCTGAAATCATCTTCCAGTTTTACCTCGCTGAATTCCAGTCCGGTAGCCTTTAAAAAACAGTATTTGAAATAATTCAAATCAAAAGAGATCATCCGCTCATCAAACTCGGGCTGCGGATAGCAGACTCCGAAATCCAGGCCTTCAGCTCCCTTGAACTGTAAAGACGGAAGTGCTTCTATCACTTTGAACAACAAATCCTTTTCACGGGTTTCGTAATTTCCGTGTTCCCTTCCGTTTTCCACAGAATTGTACAGGGTAATATCTCCCAGGTCCTGCTGCAGGTAACAGGAATAATCGCGGCTGTGACAATAGACACGCGGAACGGGCAGTCCCTGTTTAAAAAAGTGATCCGCTAAGGCAATAAAAGCCTTGTTTTCTTCCTTACATGTCCCTACGGTTCCAATGAGGGTGCCTTTTTCCCCTTCCATTCTGAAATAACGCCGGTTGCTGCCCGAAGAAGGCAGTTCGGTTACGGTTCGTGAAGCAAAACCGGTATAGGATTTAAATAGAGATTCAAGTTGTTTCATAAGGCAAAAATACGGAAAAAGTTTGACAACGTCTCTAAGGGGCAGGCTGCATGACTGCATTCCATAGGGCCTTGCGAAGCGAACCACCCGCATCGTCCCCGTGATACATCCAGCACATCATGCCTTTCATACCCTGTGACAACAGCCAGGATCCTTTAATAGCAATGCTTGCGGCATTGTCGTAACCGCAATAAAAATCCCCGGTACTGATCCGTGTCACGTAAGGCACCGATGCTGTGGGGTCCCAGTTGTCTTTATTGTACAACGTGGGATCCAGGTTGTTTATTTGTCTGTAAGTCAAGGCTGAGGGACTGGAAGAGAAGGATATACGACCATAAAATGGAATGCCCAATACCATTTTTGAGACCGGGAATCCGGCTGCTTTATAGGCATTCAGGGTACGTGCACAATCCCAGTAGGCGCGGGGATCATTCAGTGCCGAGTGGTGGTGCGGAGCCGCATCCATATCGTACGTCATAACATTCACAAAATCTACGTAGGGTTCAACGGCATGCAGATCTATGTACCGGCTCTCCCCGTTTTTGTGCTTCACATCCATAACGTATCCCGGAAAAGTGATCAGGTAATCCATGCCGAGTGTTTCGCGCAACTGCCGCATCAAAAGTACGTGGTTTTGCGTATCGGCCGCAGGGTCACAGGCGTGTCCGCTCCAGGAGATCCCGGGGAATTCCCAGCCGATGTCCACGCCGTCGATCCCCCACTGTTGCAGAAACTCCAGGCAATCCTGCGCAAAGGCCTTCCGGCCTTCTTCCGTGCTGCTCATGGCGGAAAACCCGCCTCCCTGCATGTTGTCCTTGTTAGAGACGGTGTGGGTAAACGCAATCAGAACCTTTAAATCCGGATGCGTTTTTTTCAGGGCTGCCACGTCTGCAAAACGAGATTCTTCCCCTTGCAGGCGAAAAGCACGGTATTCCCCGTTGACCACGTACAACTCGGCAAATGCATAACAAATGTGTGTCAACAGCGAAGGATCGGGGATCCCGCTGCTGTAATAGGTTACGTATGACAATGCAACGCGGCCTTCAATACGTTCGGCAGGTACAAAGATATCTTCTTCAGGTCCGGGTCCCGGAGGATCCGGTTTTTTTTCACAGGAGAAGACCAGCAAAAAAAGCAACAGGTACAGGTACCTTTTCATATTAGATTATCAATACAGGTAGTACCGGGCAGATAAGCGGCGGAATGCTTCCACATCTTTATACCAGTAATCCCGGATGTCATCAAACATATAACGTTCTGAAAATTTAGCCGTAATGAAAGGACTGCCGCATACTTTGGTAATCCGGTCAAGGTTGAATTCAATCTCCGGGTCCAGTTTGTGCATTTCCTGGATAACGTAAAAATTTACATCGGTCAGGGGTGCTGCAGCCGGATCGGTGATATGCGCCTGTACTCCCGTCAGTGTGGTCCCCTGTCCCCGGCTGTAGAAAGGCCGGAAATAAATGGGTCTGAAATGCAGCCCGGGCAGGTTCAGATCATTCAGTGCATGGGCAAATTCTTCCGGGTTGATCTTGCCCTCTACCGGAGCAAACAACTGGAACGGAAGCGTATAACCCACTCCTATTGAAACGGCACTAAGATCTCCGGCAATGCCACTTAACGGGTAAAAGAAAGAAGTTATTGCCTGCGGTATGTGCGGAGAAGATGCGATCCATTGCAAACCGGTCTGGTTGTAAAACATATCCCTGGTCCATCCTTCCATGGGAACCACATGAAGTTTGCATTGAGCGCTTTCCCCGGGACGGGCCCCTGATCCCAGCATGCGTTCTCCGTTCAGTAAAAGGGCCAGTTCCCCGCAGGTCAGACCGTATACATAAGGGATCCTGTACTGGCTTACGAAAGTGAAGCATCCCTCTTCCACGTAACATCCTTCCACTTTCAGTCCGCCTATGGGGTTGGGCCTGTCCAGTACCACAAATTCAACACCTGCTTCTGCACAGGCTTCCATGGCCAGTCCCATAGTGGAAATGTAGGTGAACGAACGGGAACCTATATCCTGTATATCGTAAACCATAACATCAATATTCTGCAACATTTCCGGGGTTGGTTTGCGGGTGCTTCCGTAAAGGGAATAAACGGGAATCCCGGTTACCGGGTCGTTCTGTGTTTCAATGTGATCCCCCGCGTGAACATCTCCGCGTACCCCGTGTTCGGGACCGTACAATGCCACCAGGTTAACGTTAGGCGCTTCATACAAGATGTCTATTGTAGATTTGAGTGATTTATCCACTCCCGTAGGATTTGTAATAAGCCCTACCCGCTTTCCCTGCAGGCAGGCAAAATTAGATTCCTTAAGTACTTCAATACCGGTTTTGAATTCAGTTTCCCCCGAGTGGCAGGAAACAGAAAACAACATCAGCATAATTGCTAATGAACCCTGAAACATTTTTTTCATATCAACTAGGATTAATTATTTTTTTCCGTAATCGGCAGGCAGTTTCCTGCTTACCAGTATGGATGCAATTATCCCTGGCAACGTACACAGGCAGACAAACCAGAAAAATTTCTCGTACCCCAGTGCTTCCTGTATAGCCCCGGCTGCCATCCCGGGCAACATCATGCCCAAAGCCATGAAGCCGGTCCCTATGGCGTAATGCGAAGTTTTGTGTTCTCCGTTGGCAACGTAAATCAGGTAAAGCATATAGGCGGTAAATCCGAATCCGTAACCGAGTTGTTCAAAAGCCACCGAAACGATTACCACCCATACATTTTCGGGCATGGTAGATGCCATAAAAACGTACAACAGATCCGGCAGGTTGATGGCCAATGCCATGGGAAGGATCCATTTTTTCAAACCTCCCCGCGAGACAGCAATCCCTCCTACAATACCGCCCAAAAGCAAAGCAATAACACCTATGGTCCCGTACACCATTCCCACGGTGGCTGTCGGGAGTTCCAACCCTCCCGCCCCGGGAGTGTCCAGTAGGAAAGGAGACGCAATCTTTACCAGCTGGGATTCTCCCAGGCGGTATGTCAGGATGAAAAAGAATACAATACCCAGGTCTTTCTTCTTGAAAAAAGACCCGAAAGTCATGAAAAAATCTTTTAAAAGCCCTACAGGTGTGATATTCTCGCGTGAAACATCGCCTATTGGCCGGGGAAGGACAAAATTGTGGTATAAGGTCAGGATCAGGAACAGAGCGGCCAGCAGGTAGAAAGACAGGCTCCAGGCCAGAGGAATGTTTCCGGCAACGGATGGGAATATTTTGCCCTCTTCCATCAACCCGGCAAACATGACCAGAATCCCTTGTCCGAAGATAGTGGCAAAGCGGTAAAATGTATTCCTGATGCCCACAAAGAAAGATTGTTCTCCTTGTGATAAAGCCAGCATGTAAAATCCGTCAGCGGCGATGTCATGAGTTGCGGAACTGAAAGCCATGAGCCAGAAAAAAGCCAGTGTAGCCTGTACGTAAAAAGTTGTTGGGATGAAGAAAGCTACTCCTGCAAAACCTACGGCTATGAAACTTTGCATAAGAACCACCCACATTCTTTTGGTTTTGATCAGGTCTACAAACGGGCTCCAAAGGGGCTTGATCACCCAGGGCAAATACAGCCAACTGGTATACAGAGCTATATCGGTATTAGAAAGTCCCAGCCGCTTGAACATGATCACGGCTATGGTCATTACGGCTACGTAAGGCAGGCCCTGGGCAAAATACAACGTGGGGATCCACGACCAGGCGTTTCTTTTTTTAACGGCAGAAGGTACGTCCATCAATAAATCTTTTCAATCCGGGAACCCGGGTAATAATGTTGCAATATATCCTGGTAGGCATACCCTTTGGCTGCCATAACGGCTCCTCCTATCTGGCAAAGGCCTACCCCGTGGCCCCAGCCGGCGCCGTACAGGATGAACGTGTCTTCACGTTTAAGGGGAATAAAAGCCGAGGAATACAGGTGCGATTCGGAAAGAGCCTTTCTGATCAAAAGGTCTTTCCCTATTGTGAGCGTTTGTTTTGTGCCTACGATCTTCAGGCGGGAGATCCGGCCTGATGTTCCTCTTTCCAGGGGTATAAGCTCTTCTACCAGTCCAAAATCAACGCCTATGCGTTTTTTTATTAGTTCTGTAAGTTCTTCCGCGGTATAGGTCACCTCCCACCGGTAAAAGCCCGTGGTTTCCCTGTCGTAGGAATTCAGCACCTGGGAAAGAATTTCCTGGTCATCGGTATTGCAAAAAGCGGGAGGCTGACTGCGGATCCAGATCTCGGCCTGGACGGGATCGGAAAGATCGGGAAAAGGTACTTCCGGGGGAAATGACTCTCCGTCGTATTTTCCCTGTAAATAAGGGGGGTCTTCAGGTTCCCAGGAAGTGGAGAACTTTTCCATAAAACCCCCGCAACATTTTGAAAAACGCGCATCACAAATATTGCCGCCGTAAGTCAGTACCTCTCCGGCGGTTTCCATAACGGCTCCCGTTACGTTATCAATGGATTGTGAAGGCCTGGTAATGCCCTGGTAACGCTGGCAATGATCATCTGCACAAACGTCAAACTGGGTGTGGTCTTCGCGATCCCACCATTTGATCCATTCGGTATCCGTTTTGATCTCACTCCTGTATGCTTGCTTTTGTTGCTCTATCCCTTTTCTTTTTTCTATCTGCGAAAGCAACCAGCTGCGGGATATTACGGCATGCGTCTTCAGGTATTCCGCAGAACTGGTGGCACTCATTTCCGAGGCTATGACACTGATCAGGTAATCTTCTACAGGGAGCACGTTGAGGGCACGCACCATCCCGTCTTCGGGGATCAACACCAATGATCCTGTAAAACGCTGATCTTCTTTACGCTCCCAGTGAAACTCAATACCTATGACCACATCCTTAAGGACAAAAGAGGATTTGGGATCATTGGGCCGGAAAACAAATCTTTCTCCGGTTTCATCTTGAAAACGGATCTTCCCGTTTTCTGCATATGCCGTGTAGTCTCCTGAGAAGTCCCCGAAATCTCCGTCTAATGTAAAAGAAAGGGCAGGCGCTTTCAGAATGCCTACTTCAATTGTTTTCTGGCCTGTAATTCCCATGTTCTGAGTCTGTCTTTATAAAGATTGTTTGCATTAATTTTTTCCGGTTCCAGGGCTGCATCTGAATTTCCCTCCCAACGGCGGCAATTGTAGACAACATCGTAGATGCGGCCTATCAGGTATTTCCTGGAAAAATTCAGTCCCAGGCCGTAATCTTCCCCGTAATTGGTGTTGGGAAGCAGGAGCTCCTTTAAAATGGGTGTATAGAATGCCCTTGGAGCACCCAGCCCGTTTATCCTGAGGGCATTGTTCCTTCCATTTTCGGGAGTCCATTCCCGGTGGTCAATGATGCCCGGTGGCAGGCTGTTCATCTGAAAATCTGTCATCCGGTAAGTTCCTATGATCATGCCGCATTGTTGCTCGTAAAAAGCTTTAACGATTTTTTCCAGCGAATCGGGACCAGAATAGACATCATCACTGTCCAGCTGCACCAGGAATTTTCCGCATTTTGGATGATGGAGTGCCGTGTTCCACAACCCTCCCACGAACAAATCTTTACGTTCCGGGGTAATGACGATCAGACGCGGATCGTTTTCAAATTTTTTAAGAATATTAAGTGTATTGTCTGTACTGTGATGATTGACTGCAATGACATTGAAGTTAAAACCCGGTTCCTGGGACAGTGCCGATCTGACGGCATCTTCTATGGTACGTTCCCTGTTGAATACCGGTATCATAACGGTAGCTTCGTACTCAAACGTTTCCCGGTTCAGATCTACGGGGGTAAATACGGGTGGCAAATAGGCTCCTACGGCTTTCAGGTGTTCGGTACATGCTTTTTCCATATCTATCTGAACATCCCGGTTTTTTGGATCCACGTAATCAAAAAGTTTTTCTCCCGATTTACGGGTATCGGTCTCAATTTCCGTATACAAGACTTCATTGACATGCACAAGCGGTGCCATTCTGCTCACCGTAAGCCGCAAATTGTAAAGACCGGCATACGGATAATTGACGGTTGTCTGTGCTGCTGCCTTTTTCAGGATGGCCGTATTGTATAACAGTACCGACCCAAAATTAAAATCATCACGCAAGGCGCCTTCCTGGCATTCAATCAGGGGCATTTTCATACGTTGACCGTTAATTATTTGATAATGATCTGCGTACAACATACCGGCCTGCGTGTCGTCTCCAAGACGGACCAGACGTTCCAGGGCGCAATAGCCGGGTTCCAAGGAGGTATATTTAGTATATATAAGCGTATACCCGGCGGACGATCTATCTGCGATCTTTGCTATTGTTGTGGAAGAAGCAAGGTTGTCAACGGGTATTACTTCCAGTCCGGTATGGGACAGATCCACCCCGGGATCCGTACTGAGTAAGTAAATCCGGTTTATTATTTTCAAAGGTTTAAGATGGGCCAGCGTAGCAGCTACCTGGTCCTGATCTGCCGCCGGAATAAAGCAATCTATGTGTTTCATGAAAATAAAGGGTTAGTTTTTTGATTTAGCTAACAAAGGTACAATCTTTTTAACTATTTTTGCCGACTGTAACTAAAAACAACGATGACCCGAACCTGTTCCGTACTTTTTCTTTTTTTGCTCTCATTCTTCCCGGTTTTTGAAAATGAACTTTTTGCGCAGGACACCACTCCTGTTATAAGTTATTACCAGGAACAGAGCGGCGTTTTTTCGCCTTTGTACAACGGCAAAATTCCCCCTGAATACAGAATGCTTCATGACGGAACCTATTTTCTGGAATCAGAAGATTATTACACCGGCACGGTGGTATACAACGGAAAGCAATACGTTGACATACAAATGAACCTGAACGCGCACCTGGATGAACTGTATGTAAAAATTCCGCAATACAATTCCAATACCATTTTGCTGAAAGCTCACGTAACATCTTTTACACTGGACAATATGGAATTTTTGCATATTGTCGGGGACCTGTTCCCCCGGGCTCCGGAAACCGGCTATTACCGCATATTGTTTTCAGGAGAAGATGTCATGGTATTGAAGAAAACAAAAAAAATGATGAACAGTGCCACTCCGGATGTTGAAATGACAGTAACGCATGTTTTTAACGAAAGCACCTCCTGGTATATTGTACGGAACGGTATGTTCCATCCGGTAAAAAGAAAAGCATCGGTTTTACGCGTTTTACGTGATAAACGCAAAGAACTGAACCGTCATATCAGAGAAAACAAACTGGGTTTCGGTAAAGAAGACAGGGATGCTTCCCTGGCTTCCTGTGCTGCCCGCTACGAACAGGAAGCATTATGAAAGGAATAAGAAGCACAGGCAAAACCACCATTATTGTGTTCTTGTTGTTGACATGCCGGGTAACGGGATGGTCACAGGATAATTACAGATTTCGTTATGTGACACTCGATTCCATTGTTCATACACTGGAGAACCATACGCCCGACCGCTTTTATTATGCACCCGTACAGACCGATACGTTGCTGCTGAGCCTGGAGGCAACACAGGATAAAGTACTGGAAGCGCTAAACCGGGAACTGCAAAAAAATGACTTTTCCCTAAACTATATTGGCAAGAATAAATGGGCCGTTATCAAAGGCTCTTTGACTACTGCAATCCCCGATGCGTTTTTTGCCGATTCGCTTGAAAACGGTCTGCATAGCGAAAAGGAACTGGCACAGATGGTAAACGGCAGTATGCTTACAGCCGATTCAGAGAATCGGTTATACACACTGGGAGATCCGTTATTATCGGATCAGGGAGGTAACGTGTTGCTGACCGGATACGTGAGGGATCATCTGACAGGGGAACCTGTAGCAGGTATCACCGTTCTTTCAGAGGACAAACAGCATTATGCCATGTCCGATACGTACGGTTTCTATTCCCTTACAATTCCGCGCGGATACAACACCATCATGATACAAGGTTTCGGGTATGAAGATTCCCGGCGTTACCTGCGTATCTTTTCTGACAGTTCTCTGGATCTGAACATTGCCGAGGAAGTTTTCTCTTTGCAGGGAATCGTGGTTTCTGCGGAAAAAATGGAAAACGTTCGCAACGTAAAACTGGGTCTGGAACGTGTCCGTGCAGACCGGATCCGTCATATCCCCACGGTTTTCGGTGAAGCCGATGTGATCAAAGCAGTACTGACACTGCCGGGCGTGAAATCCGTAGGCGAAGCCTCCGGAGGTTTTAACGTACGCGGAGGAGCTACCGACCAGAACCTGATCCTTTTCAACCAGGGGACCATATACAATTCCTCCCATCTGTTCGGACTTTTCTCCCTGTTCAATAACGATGTGATCAGCAACCTGGAACTTTACAAAAGCTCTGTACCTGCACGTTACGGAGGAAGAATATCTTCCGTTCTGGAAGTGAATTCCCGGGAAGGAAATAAAAATCGTTTTACCGGATCTGCCGGGATAGGTCTTCTGACGACCAAACTTACGCTCGAAGGACCTATCGTAAAAGACAGAACTTCGGTGCTTGTGGCCGGAAGAACTACCTACTCTGACTGGTTAATGGGAATTATTCCCGAAGAAAGCGGCTATAACGACGGAACGGCCAATTTTTACGATCTGAATGCCGGTATCTCACACCGTTTTAACCAGAACAATCAGCTGTTCGTAAACGGCTACTTCTCAAGAGACCGGTTCTCTTTTAACAAGGATGTATCTTACCGTTACCAGAATATCAACACATCGGCAAGATTCAGAAGTATATTGACGGATCGTACAGATATGGTACTCTCCGGAGCATACGATAAATACAGTTACCATACGCAGGATACAACCAATAGTGCTATGGCTTACGATATGGCTTTTTCCCTGCAACAAACCAGTCTGAAAGCTGATTTTACCACCCGGTTAAGCGATTCACATAAGCTGAATTACGGAGTTAATGCGTTTTATTATTTCCTGGACCCGGGGACTTACCTGCCCTTTGATGACAAATCGCTGGTTGTACCGGACCGGCTTCAACGGGAACAGGCTATAGAAACGGCTTTGTATATAACTGACACCTGGGATATTACACCTGAGTTTTCTGTAGAAATGGGGCTTCGTTACGGTTACTTTGCTGCACTGGGACCCAAAGACTACTACCTTTACGATCCCGACGTACCCCGTGCCCTTGAATCCATCACAGACAGTGTTTCTGTTGCCGGTGGAAAAACCGTAGCTCCTTATCACGGGCCCGAGTTCCGCCTGTCCATGCGGTATGCGTTTACTTCCGACTTTTCCGTAAAAGCGGGATTCAATAGTATGCGCCAGAACATACATATGTTATCCAATACAACGGTGATCTCACCCACGGATATCTGGAAACTTTCCGATGCCAACATAAGGCCTCAAAAAGGTTGGCAGGCTGCTATGGGTTTATATAAAAACCTAATGAACAACACATTGGAGATTTCTGTGGAAGGTTATTACAAAAACATGGACCGCTACCTGGATTATGCTTCCTCAGCCCGGTTGCTGATGAACCATCACATAGAAACCGATGTGATAGAGACCCATGGGAGGGCATACGGTGTGGAAGTCATGCTTAAACGTTCGCTGGGCCGTTTAAACGGTTGGCTTTCTTATACCTATTCGCGTACAGAACTGTGCCAGGACGATCCTCGTGTTTTAAAGCCCGTTAACAACGGAAACTGGTATCCGGCCCCTTACGATAAACCGCACGATCTAAAATTGGTGGGAAATTTCAAATTCACACATCGTTTCAGTCTTTCTGTGAATCTGGATTACAGTACCGGCAGGCCCATAACCATGCCTGTGGGTACATATCACTATGCCGGAGGCTGGAGGCTTATGTATGGAGACCGGAACAGTCATCGTATTCCCGATTATTTCCGTCTGGATATATCTTTTAACGTGGAACCTTCTCATAAGCTTACCCTGCTGACTCACAGCTCCTTTACATTTGGAGTATACAACGTTACCGGAAGAAAGAATCCCTACTCTGTTTTCTTCCGTACGGAAAACAATACCATTAACTCGTATATGCTTTCCATTTTCGGATGTCCCATCCCGTACATTACCTATAACATCAGATTCTAATGCCACACCTTATGAAATACCTGGTAAAACTTACGGGAATGATCATTCCGGCCCTGATAGCCGTCTCCTGCATTGTTCCCTATGAACCGGAAGAATTGGTCAATCTGGAAGATATCATTGTTGTGGAAGGGAATATATCACTGACCGGGCCTTTCACGATCCATATTTCCAGGAGTGCCCCGATCTCCACTTTTCAATCCGGACAGCGGACTGTGAAATACGAAAGAAATGCCACTGTATACGTACGTGACGACCAGGGAAACATGTACCAGCCTTACAACCGTACCGCCGAAGGGGAATACCTTTTTGATTTTTCCGCTCAGGAGCCGGATCAGGAATTGGAATACCAGCTAGTAGTAGAATCACTGGACGGGAACACGTATGAATCAGACATGAGGAAAGCCCGGCACAGTAGCAATATGGAATTGCATTATGTGGTTGATACCCTGGCTGAAAAACTGTCCGTTTACGTCAATTCGTATGATGTAACGGGACAGTCCAAGCATTACAACTGGAAATTCACGGAAACCTGGGATTACGTATCCCAATTGGCTGCCTATACCTATTTTGACATATTTGAAGTAAAAAGCACGGAAAACAAAAGACCCTGGAATCACCGTTGCTGGAACAGCCAACAATCTTCAGAAATTATACTGAAAGAAACTTCAGCTTTATCCGAAGACCGCATCAGGGACCTGGAAATTCATACCATCAATTTCCGGGATATACGCATAACCCAACATTATATTATAGAAGTAACACAAACGGTACTGGACAGCGATGCTTACAACTACCTGGAAAATATGCGTAAGAATTCAAACGACATAGGAGACCTTTTCTCTCCCCAGCCTAATGAGATCAGCGGGAATGTTCATTGTGTGACCGATCCGGATACGCGGGCCGTAGGTTTTGTTTCTGTTTGCAATTCGGTGACAAAAAGACTGTTAATTGACTGTACCGGACTGCCGGGTTACATACGGGAACCCATGCCCGAAGATACGCTCATGTCTCTGGAGTCCGATATATCCAGCCTGATTGAGCTTCATTCAATGGGATATTCTCCCCATATGATAGATGCACAGATGGCTGTCAGTCACTGGAATCTGACACGTTGCATCGATTGCAGAAGCAAGGGAGGAACCCCAATCGTTCCCGTTTTCTGGCCCGTTCAGTGGCCTTGGTTCTGAAAATTACGATTATGAGACGCATCTTTATTGCAATACTGATTATTATACCTGCCATATCCCTTAACGCACAGGAGGATATGCTTCATGAAAGGTTGTACCTGAGCACCGACAAAGCGTGTTATCTTGCTGGTGAAGAGATATGGATATCTGCATTCTGTTACGATGCTGTCAATGGAATTCCCTCCCCTGTGAGTGCTGTGGCTTACCTGGAACTTCAAAACCTGTCGGGTTCTCCGGTTCAATCCAAAATTGCCCTGAACCATGGCAGGGGAAACGGATCAATACATCTGCCCGTTTCTTTACCTACCGGTATATATCGTCTGACAGGCTATACCCGTTATATGTACTCGGAAAGCGAAAAAAATTTTTATTCGGGGTTTGTTACTGTTTACAATCCGCTGACATCGCTGCGTTCCGACAACGTTCGCACCCGCACCCCGGACGATACCGTAACAACGGTTTCCGCTTCCCGGAACAACAACTCGGGACAGGCATTTGCACTTACCACGGATAAAAAAAGTTACCTCACAAAGGCAAATGTAAGGATAACGTTCCGGAATCCGCTGCCGGAAACCATCTCGGCAAGTATTTCGGTTTCGCGTCTGGACGATCTGAATTATTACCGCAATCCGTCCATTATGGAAACGGTTGACAGTACACGTAACGAACCCCTGAAACCTTTTCCGTTGGAGAAGGTAGATTACGCCGGGGAGATTATCCGCGGTCATGTTGTGGATGAAGACAATGTGCCGGTAACGAACGTAGAGAGTTTTGGGTCTTATATTTCTATAGCCGGGAAGGATATTCAATATTTTACCGGTGAAATAAGGGATAACGGAAAAGTAAGGTTCTTTACTTCAAATCTTTACGGTGACGGAACGTTGGTAAGTTACGTGCCTTCCTTTAACCATAAGAAATACCACCTGGTATTGGATTCAGTTTACATGCATCCCCAGGTAGACTGGGTCCCGCAATTGATCCTGGACAGGAATCAGGAGGAATTGTTGCTGGGACGCAGCCTGGGAGTCCAGATAGCGCAGGCTTACCGGCTGGACACACTGGCTGTGGAAAAAAGGCTGCCGGCCAATTTATTGTTCGAAAACACAGGGATCGTCTACAAGCTGGATGAATACACCCGTTTTCCCACGATGGGCGAAGTGCTCATTGAATTCATTCGTGAAGCCCGTTTCAGGAACGATAACGGGGCTCACAACCTGCAGGTCCGTCTCAGAGATGCAACGGGAGTTGCCTATTATTTACAGGACCCTACGCCTCCCCTGGTTCTGCTGGACGGAATACCGGTTGAAGATCACGAAAAGATCTATGAATACGATCCGAATCAGGTAAAAGAAATCCTTATCTATGCGGACAGGTATGCCTTCGGTTCTATCTATTACAACGGGATCATTTTCTTTAGGACTTTCAAGGGAGATTATCCCGGACTGGACCTGGATGAGTCCATGCGTATACAGGAATTCAGGGGCGTACAAAATCCCCGTTCTTTAGGTATGGTGCCTGAGAACAGCCGTCTGCCCGATTTGCGTCACACACTTTATTGGAACCCCGTTTTGGAACTGGGAGCTAACCAGTCTGTTACCCTGAATGCAACCACATCCGAGATCGCGGGTACTTTCCGGGTAGTGATACAGGGTCTTGACCTGAAAGGAAATCCTTTCACGGTATCTACTGATTTTGTAGTAAAATAAGGAGGGTTCTCAGCGTCCGGTAACCAGGAGGTAACGGCTTTTGGCCATTTGGTAATCTTTTACGGCATCGGTTTTCTTATCGTAACTTTCCCGGAGGAACGCCCTGGCAGCCAATAATTCAGTCAGGCTGACTGTTCCAGCTTTGAAGTAATCTTCATTCAACCTGGCGTTTTCTTCCGATTCTTCCACGGCCAGTTCGGCCAACAGTAATTTTTGATAAGATTCAACGAATGAACCCCATGTCTGACGGATCTGCATAAGCAATTGTTGCCGGCCGTCTTCTTTCTGAATACGTGCCCTGTCTGCTTCCAATTTCTTTTGTTTTATGGCAAAGGATCCCCGGGCCCAGTCAGATATGGGTACCTGGACAGCCGCCATTATAGCACCGTTCCAGTTGTCTTTGTCCAGGAGGTTTTCATAATAATACATGGCACCTACACCAATCTTAGGCAGATAACCTGCTCTTTCGATCTTTTTTTGTAGTTCAGCCGCTTGAACTCCCATATCCAGCAAACGGTATTCGGTACGCTGATCAATGACAGAAGCCGGGTCCACGTAAAATTCCATAGGATCGGCATATACAAGATCTCCGGGAGGAGCGATTTCAAAATTGTCAAGGGAATCTACTGATAATCCTATCTCGCGTGCCAGCGCCATCGTCGCCAGGTAGATCCCGTTTTCCAATTCCACGTTTTTGGTCGCAAGCGTATTCTTTTGCAGCTTTACCTTAAGAACTTCATTTCTACCCAGGATACCTGCATTGTAAGCCTGTTGCACATCTTTTTCCACGGAATCCAATACGTTTTTCATTAAAGAGACGGTTTTTCGTTTCTCCGATAATGAATAAAGAAGCCAGTAATACTCTTCGGTTTTCTCCAGAACCTCGTCCACGGTTCTTTGCGTAAATAGTTCACTGGAACGAATCCCCAGATCGGCCAGTTTTGTAGAATAGAAGATCTTACCTCCCATGAATACAGGTTGGATGGCCGTGGCACTTACCAGGATACCGTCTTTGAGTAATTCCATGCTTCCCAGCATTCCCATGTCAATGGACATTATAGGGTTGCTTGCCTGAAATCCCATCCCGAACGCAGATACGTTGGGGAAAAAATAGGTCAGTGCCTGTTTTTTCATTTGGAGGGATATCTGCTCTCCCAGTTTCATGTCTTGTATCCGGGCATTGTTTTCCAGAGCCATTTGCCTGCAATCCTTCAATGTATAAGGTTGCGAAGCCAGCGGTCCGGCAGTAAAAAGGCCGAAAGCAAATACCAAATAAAAGATCTTCTTCATTACAACGTCAGTTTTTCAGGTTCGCTAATAGACCGGGCCTTATCCTGTTTCCGGTACAACAACCAGTAAATTACCGGCATGAAAACCGAAACAAAGAACATGGAGGTAATGATCCCAAAACATATGGTAGCGGCCATGGGAGCCCAGAGGGAATCGTTCACTATAAGCATGGGAATAACCGCTACGGCAGTAGACGAAGACGTCTGGAAAATAGGCCTTATACGCCTGCATCCCGCTCTGAAAGCCGCTTCTTTAACAGATGATCCTTCAGAACGCAACAACTCGGCATAATCGAACATAATGATCCCGTTCCGGACCACAAGACCTATCAGGGTTACCAAACCCAGGAATGTGGTCATACTAACTGGCAGACCCAGGATCCAGGTACCGACAAAGGCACCTAAAATACTCAATGTAGTGGATCCCATTACCAGGAATGCCAGGGATACTTTTTTGAAGTGGAACAACAGGATCAAAAAGATCATGAGAACAGCTATGGCTACTCCCTGTAAAATACCGGGCATCAGGGACTTGTCTGCATGGTAGGTGCCACCGTATTGATAACGGATACCATCGGGCATGGTTGTGTTGTCCATAACTTCCTTCACCTGATCAAAGACATCGGTTGATATTTTGCCGTAATCCAGATCCATCATGAGTGTAAGCGTGGGATAGCCGTTTCTTCTTACAATCTGTGATATATTCCATTCGGGTTCCAGACGGGCGATCTGTCTCAAGGGGACACTTACCCCCGGGATCATACCCTGTACGTATTCATCACCCAGGCTTGCAATATCCGGAGATCGTTCGTCTTCTTGGGTCCGGATAACTACCGGAACGGTTTTGCCGTCAGTAAGCACAGAAGTGACGGGCACACCGGAATACCTGGAGGCCAGATTCAACGAAAGGTATCCGGGACTGATTCCCACCCGTGCCGCTTTGGTGGCATCTACCTGTACATCAACCCCGTATTGCATCCCTCCAAAATCTGAACGTACACTGGCTATATACGGTATCTTACTCAATTCTTTTGACAGGGAATCTCCCAGGTGCATCATTGCCGGCTTGTCCTCTCCTATCAAGCGCACTTCCACCTCGTTGGCAGCAAGCATGGAGTAATCCAGTTGTTTTACACGAACATACGTTCCCGGGAAATAGTGTATGTATTTCTTTTGATACTCAGCAACCAGTTGTTCGGTTACCTTGGATGACGGAGTGTTGACTATAAACTGCCCAAAATGAGATCCCGGGATCTGGGGAGTGTAAGAGGCCTGAAACCTGGGAGCACTGGCTCCAATGAAAGAAGTAACGGCCAATACACGTTCATCCTGTTGAATCATTATACGCAGGGAATCCGAAACCTTTTCTGTGTCTTCAAGTGCAGATCCGAAAGGCAGGTAGATCTCTACCACAAACTGGTTCCTGTCTGCCATAGGCATGAGGCGTTTTGGCAGTTGCAGGTACACAAAGAAAGGCAAGACCAGGAACAAAATTATAACCACAATTACCCATACAGGGTGTGCAAAAGCTTTCCGCAAGGTTTTTTCGTAGAAGACCCCGAATATTTCCAGGATAGATATTCCTCTTTTACTTTTCTTTCGTTGCTTTTCAACTACGTGTTTTAATCCTTTTCGTATTGTAAAATACTGAAAATAAGGTATATAAAGCATGGCAATAGCCAGAGAGACCATCAGGGAAATAGAAATGGCCCATGGCGCCATGAAAATGAATTCCACGAAGTTTTCAGGAAATGTGAAATAGAACGGGAAAAAAGTAACACTTATGGCCAGTGTGGCTGAAAAGACTGAACGAAAATAGGAACTGGCCGCTTTGATAGAAGCTTTCCAACGGCTCATGCCCTGATCCAGGAATGTCATGTAATTGTCTATGACCACAATGCTGTCATCCACAACCATACCTAAAACGACCAAAAGAGAAGCCAGTGTTACGGTATTAATCTCAAAACCTATGACATACATGATGCCAATGGAAATAAATATGGTTATGGGGATGGCTGTTGCGGCAACGGAAGCCACCCTTAGGGGAAGCATCACTATCATCACGGCAATGACCGCCAGTATGGCCGTAAGCATTTCCTTGAGAAACGAATACACGGAATCCGCCACTACTTTCGGTTGATCGGCGATCCTGAATACGCTGACATCCGAAGGGAGTTCCGATTCAAAATCTTTCAGGATAAGGTCCACCTGTTTTCCGAGTTCGACCATATTAAATCCTTTGCTCATTTCCATGGACAAAAGGAGGCACTTTTTGCCGTTATTGGTTATATAACTGAGGGGTTCGGGATATTCCCTCACTATCCGCCCTATATCCTTAACACGCAGCACATTCCCTGATCCGTCAAAATAAACGGGCTGCTCCAGGATCTCCTGTTCACTGGTATAGGCATTGTTCAGGTGTATGGGGATCACATCCCCCATGGATGTAATATTGCCCGATGAAGTGATCAGTCCTCCGGCAAACAGCTGAATCATGATCTGTTGCGTATTCAGGGAGTAGGCAGCCAGTTTTTCCTTGTCCAGGTAAATACTTATTTGCTCTTCCTGTTGACCGTAGCGCTTCAGATTGGCCACTATAGGCAGGGTCCGCAAACGACCTTCCAGGCGGTCCATGATCTTCCCCAGCTGGGTGTAAGTTTTGGAATCGCTTTCCAGGGTGATCAAAATGGCCGAGGTTTCTCCGAATTCGCTGATAACCATTAATGGTAACACGCCCGGAGGAAGCTGTACCCTGAGGTCTTCCAGGTTCAGGCGCAGATTGGCGTAGAAATCCCGCGGATTCTTTTCTGAATCTACCAGGTCCATCACAAAATAGACCATGCCGTCCCGGGTCAGCGAATACGTATTTTCCCGGTCGACTTCCTTGTAACTCAGCAAGTGCCTTTCAAGAGGAACGGTCAGCTCTTCTTCTACCTGCTCAGAAGAAGCTCCCGGGTAAATTCCCAGGACCAGGGCATTGCGTATGGTGAAATCCGGGTATTCCTTTTTAGGCATATTGGGCAGAGCATATATACCCAGTCCCACCAAAAAAGCAACCAGTAAAAGAACGATCTTGTGATTGTGCATCGTCCATTCCACGATGCCTTTTCTTCTGTTACTCATTGATCACGATTACCTTAATATTATCACAGATCCTGTCAAAGCCGGAAATCACAATACGGTCCCCGGGAATAACACCCTTCTGAATGGTTATGCCCCCGGGAACGATATCTCCCACTTCAACTCTTCTTCTTTCCACTGTATCATCCTGATCAACAACCCATACAAAATGACCTTTTCTGAATTCCAAAGGCATCACCGCATTAACAGGTATAACCAGGCTGTATTGCCCGGTAAGGTTACTTATAAAGACTTTACACACCATCCCGGGCAGCAGGCCGGACAGATCCCGGTCCGGAGCTATCTTTACGTCGTAACTATGCGAAAGAGGATGTGCACTGACTCCTTTTTCCACGAGCTTTCCGGTTGTTTCCGCATTACGAAGTGCTCCTACAGTGATACGCGCCGTCTGACCGGTGCGCGTATCGTATATTTCGTTTTCGGGAATGGCTACCTTAATGAGCGGTTTGTGCGTATTGAGCAGGGTCAGTACCGGTTGATCAGGCAAAACGTTCATACCCGGCTCCATCATCCGTTCCCCCACCACACCCCGCTGAGGTGCATGAAGCTTCGTCTCGGCAAGTGACCTGGCGGCAATTCTTTCCGAGGCACGTGCTTGTTCCAGCTTGGTCTGTATTTCAATGAATTGTATTTCAGGGAGGCTGTTCGATTCGTAAAGCAGTTGCATCCTTTGGTAAGCATCTTCTGCCTGGCGCAAGGTAGCTGCAGCTGTGGCATACATATTTTCCAGCGTAGCGGGATCGGTCTCAGCCAGAAGCTGCCCTTCATGTACGGTTTGACCTTCGTGTACGTATACATTTTTGATTTTTCCGGGAGCAGGAAAACTCAGCATAACGCTGTTTGATTCTTCCACCACACCTATGTACTCCCTTTCGGTGCAGGTCATGGATTCGGTTAGTGTAATTACCTCAACTTTTACTTCACCTGCCACAGACTGGTAATTTTCTTTCTTTGACCGGCAGGAAGTGAACATCAAAGCCATGGCCAAAACAATCAAAATGCCTTTAATTATTGGTGATTTCATAGATGGGTTTGTTAGGGTCTACAAAAGTAATTAAATTCATGGAAAACCTTTATATTTGTACAATATATCTATGCAAAACGACCGTAAAAAATTACTCCTTCACGTATGTTGCGGACCATGTTCTACAACGGCATTGGAACGTTTGTATTCGGAATACGATGTAACCGTTTTTTATTACAATCCCAATACCGCTCCAAAAAAAGAGTATTTGCTCCGCAGGGATGAAGCAATAAGGTATACCCGGGAAGTGTTCGGTTCGGAAGTTGACTTTCAGGAAGGAGAATACTGTCCGGATGCATTCCTGGAAGCCGTAAAAGGATTTGAAGACGAACCTGAAGGAGGACGCCGGTGTGAAATATGCTTTCGAATGAGACTGGAAGAAACAGCCCGTTATGCCCGGGAAAACGGATATTCTCATTTTTGCACCACCCTTACTCTGAGTCCTCACAAAAATGCAGTACTGATAAATCGTTTAGGTGAAGAACTGGCATGTAAATACGAGGGTCTGACTTACTTGCCTTCCGATTTTAAAAAACGGAACGGTTTTGGCCGTTCCGTTGAAATCTCAAAAAAACACGAATTATACCGTCAACATTATTGCGGGTGCGTTTTCTCCATGAGACAATATACTACTTATAAAGGAAACGTTTGATACTGCGTTTGGGTGTCTTTTCAAAAGCTTCCGGCAGCAGTTCAATTTTGTGAATCCGGCTGAAGACCGGCAGCAGCATATTCAAACGCATGCGGTTTTCTTCCATCAGCTGGGCCAGGTTCATGGTATCCAAAGATCCCTGGGAAACGCGGTCATAATCGGGAAAGACCAGTGCTACCAACTTCTTGTCCCTTTCCACCACAATAGATTCTACTACATATGGTTGATTGTTTAGTTTGTCTTCAATTTCCTCGGGATAAATGTTTTGTCCGTTGGCTCCGATGATCAGGTTTTTGCTGCGGCCTTTAATGAAGATGTTGTTATCCTTGTCTATAAGACCCAGGTCCCCGGTACGCAACCAGCCGTCTTTGGTAAAAGCGGCAGCCGTGGCTTCGGGATTCTTGTAATACCCTAACATCACATTATCACCCCGAGCCTGCAATTCTCCTACTATTGTTTGAGGATCGTCCGAATCAACCCTCATGGACATTCTGTGAACGGGCTTCCCACAGGATTTCTTTACAAATTTGCGGGTATCTTCGTAGGAAAGCAGCGGGGCACATTCCGTCATCCCATACCCAACGGTGTAAGGCAATTTGATGATCTTCATGAGATCTTCCACTTCCTGGTTAATGGCCGCTCCGCCAATTACGATGGTTCTGATCTTTCCACCGAATGCGTGCAGCAATTTTTTACGTATCTGTTTGTGGATCACGGTAGCCAATCCGGGAACCTTCATTATGGATTTCACAATGGGTTTCCGGGTGGTGGGAAAAACAGAACTCTTGAATATTTTCTCTATGACAAGAGGCACAGTAATGATCATGTATGGTTGCACAGTGGCCAGCGCATCCAGCAGAACCTTTGGAGAAGGAACCTTGCCGAGGAAAAAGACCTGTGTGCCTCCGGCCAGCTGGTAAAGGTATTCAAAGGCCATCCCGTACATGTGGGCCATGGGCAGCATGGAAACGAGGTTGTCACCGGGGCCGTTAGGCATTTCACTTAAGCCAAACTGTATGTTTGAACTTATATTTCTGTAGGTCAGCATAACTCCCTTAGGAGCACTGGTTGTTCCTGATGTGTAATTGATCAGGGCCAGATCATCAAAATTATCTGTCGGGTAATTGACATCACCGGGGCCAAAGCCGTTGGGATATTTTTCCTGAAACAACGCGTCCATATTATCGTCCGCTTCTTGAATAGCAGGGTCTTTGACATACGCTATCTGCCAATCTTCCAGGATAATGACTAATTCCAGCAGGGGCATACGGGCTATATCGGTCTTGTCCCATATGTCGCGGCTTACAAAGAAAACCTTTGATTCCGAATGATCGGTCAACGTCATCACACTTTCAAAGAGAAAATCATTCAGTAAAGGAACAGCAACTGCCTCGTAAGATGAAGCAGCCAAAAACGCAATCCCCCATTCGGCACTGTTTGGTCCGCAAAGAGCTACCTTATCCCCTTTTTTCAACCCCATTTTCTCAAACAGGATATGGTACCGGGCAATCTTTTGCGCCATTTCTCCATACGTGTAGGAATTCTTTTTATAGTTGGTAAGGGCGGGCGAATCCCATGCCTTTACAATACTGTTGTGGATGTACTCCAGATAATGAGTTTTCATAACCAGTTTTTTTAATCCGGTTAAAAATATGTATTTTTTTTGAATAAAAGGCCCTGCGAAATTATAATTATTGCAGGTTTCTGATTATCAAGGCTGTACCCATTCCTCCTCCGATACACAAGGATGCCAGTCCGTATTGGGAACCTCTTTTCTTCATTTCATAAAGAAGGGTGACAGTAATCCTGTTCCCGGAAGCACCTATGGGGTGCCCCAGGGCAATGGCTCCGCCGTTAACATTGCAATGTGTATCAAACCATTCACGGTCCACACCCTGTTGTTCCTGCAGCTCGTGCATAACTCCCAGGGACTGTGCGGCAAAAGCTTCGTTAAGCTCCACCAAATCCATTTGATCCAGTGTCATACCGGCACGTTTTAAAGCTTTATCCACGGCAGGAACCGGACCCATACCCATATAAGCGGGATCGACCCCGGCTTGTCCGGCAGAAACGATCTCTGCCATGGGTTTCAGACCCAATTCCTTTACAGCCTGTTCAGAAGCAAGCAGCACAAAGGAAGCTCCGTCATTAATTCCGGAAGAATTTCCCGCCGTTACAGTACCTTCTTTTTTGAAAGCCGGACGCAGGGTTGCCATTTTTTCCAAGGTGGTATTCCTGTTGGGATATTCGTCTGTATCGAATTCCACGTATTCTTTCTTGCGTTTGATGGTAACGGGTACGATCTCATCTTTGAACTTCCCCTGATCAATGGCACTGATGGCTTTCTGCTGGGAAGCATAGGCAAAGGCATCCTGCTGTTCGCGGGTGATTTTGTATTTTTCGGCAATATTCTCGGCTGTAATCCCCATATGGTAATTCCCGAAGGCATCGGTCAGTCCGTCGGTGACCATGTGATCTACGGCTTTAAAATCACCCATTTTTATACCTTCCCTGACTCCCTGTAAAACAAAACCGGCCGAGGACATATTTTCCACACCTCCGGCCAGAATGATCCGTGCATGCCCACAGAGTATGGATTCGTATCCGTTTATTATGGATTTCATACCGCTTCCGCAAATCATATTGACACCGTAGGCAGGAACAGAATCCGGGATGCCTGCATTTATGGAAGCCTGGCGGGCAACGCCCTGTTTTTGGCCTGCCATTAGAATATTTCCTACTATAACTTCATCAATCATGGAAGGATCCAGATTGCTTTCTTTCAATATGTTTTTGATAACTACGGTCGCCATATCTGCCGGACTGACACCGGTTAAAGATCCCAACATTTTACCTACAGCTGTACGTTTGGCTGCAATGATATATACTTTTTCCATAATTAATTGATTTTATATAAATTACATTTCTTTAAGATCGTTTGTCACAATGAGTTTGCAACCTGTGGCTTCCTGTACCTGTTCCAGTGTGAATTCGGGATTGATCTCCTGCAATACCAATCCTTCAGGAGTAACATCCATAACACCCATTTCGGTAATGACACGGTTTACCTGGCCTGCTGCAGTCAGAGGCAATGTGCATTCTTTCAATATTTTATGATTTCCCTTAGCGGTATGCTCCATGGTGACCAACACTTTTTTGGCCCCGGTTACCAGGTCCATGGCTCCCCCCATTCCGGGTGTTTTTTTGCCGGGTATGCACCAATTGGCTATGTTCCCTTTTTCATCCACCTGCAAGGAACCAAGGATGGTCACGTCTACATGACCGCCCCTGATTATGGAAAAAGAAATGGACGAATCAAAACAGGACGCCCCTGCTTTCAAGGTGATGGGCCCTCCGCCGGCATCTATCAGGTCCGGATCTTCCTGACCGGGTTCGGGCGGATTTCCCATTCCCAGGCATCCGTTCTCGGATTGCATGATTACTTTCACATTAGCTGGCAGGTATTTGAGCACCTGTGTAGGCAGTCCAATTCCCAGGTTTACTACGTCTCCGTCTTTCAATTCTTTTGCTGCGCGACGGGCAATGGTTTCCCGGATCTGATTCTTGTCCATGATTGATTAATTAATTGATTTATAATTATTTATTTTTTCTTTTTACATATTCCTGTGCCACGTAAGAAGCCACGTCATCTGCATAGGTATTGACACCAAAACCGGCATCAAACCCAATTTCCCTGGCCAGTTCATGAGAGATACGCGGGCCTCCGCAAACCAGGATCATACGATCCCTGATGCCTTCAGCCTGGGACATTTCTATGAACTCGGTACAATTTTTAACATGGATATCTTTCTGTGTTACGGTTTGCGAAACCAGGATGGCATCGGCTTTCAGTTCAAGGGCTTTGGCAATGAGTTCTTCGTTAGTTACCTGGGATCCCAGGTTATAGGCTTCTATCATTTCATAGCGTTCCAGCCCGTAATGTCCGGCATAGCCTTTCATGTTCATGATGGCGTCAATACCAACGGTATGTGCATCGGTACCGGTACTGGCACCCACCATCACCAGTTTACGTCCTGTGTGTTCCCTGATGTATTCATCCACCTGGTGCATATCCATAACCGTACTTTCCACTTTGGGAACGTGAATACCGCTATAGTTAACGGTATGCTGCAGGTTGCCGTAACAATTGAAAAACGTGAACCCCGGGGTCAGTTCCCTGGAAAAAACCACCTGCGGATTGTCCATACCCATACTGCGCAACAACTGTTTGGCGGCTTCTATGGCCTCGGGACCGGCAGGTACGGGCAAGGTGAAGCTTAGCTGCACTTTGCCGTCGTTCACGGTATCCCCGTAAGGTTTTACTTTTTCAAGATCCAGAGTTTTATCAAAATCCTGAATTTCTGTTGAATACAATCCTCCACCCATAATTATTTCTTTCCTTTTAGCAATTCAATATAGGGGTTAAAATATACTGCGGATTTCCGGGTAACCCCGTCCAGACCCTTACCCCCTTCCTTAGGTCTTCGTACATTGGCAAAATAACCTTTTTCCAAAGCCGTGAACAGGCCTTCTTCTTTCATTTTTTCCAGCAGGTCACAGGCATCTTCCAATACCCTGGCGGCTCTATTGCGAATAATCCCGTCCTGTTTAAATTCAACTTCTTCTCCAATACTTCTGAAACTGGTGAAAATATAACGGGCATTCTCAATGGAAAGGTACCTGTCGCTCATAAAAGGCGTGTGGATGGCCTCTGTGGGCATGCCCAAAAGCTGGATACCCTGCCCCGTCCATATTCCGGCAATGTTAAATAAAGCATCCTGAATATGCCCCCTGAAAATGTTACCTGTCATGAACTTTGTGGGAGGCATGTATTTAAGAGGCGCTCTGGGAAAAATTTCGCGCAATAGCTGTGCCTGGGCCAATTCAAATAGAAACGCATTTTCCAGCTCCGGGTCCATTTCAAAGGCATGTCCCAGGCCCATTTGTTCTTCCGGCAATCCTGCTATCAGGGCCAGTTGCTCATTGATAAAATCTGAGGCAAGGACCGTATGGGCTTCCTCAAACGCATCTGCGGTTGTCAGGTAATTGTCTTCCCCGGTGTTGATGATCACACCGGCAAAGCCGTTGATGATCCTGGAAAAATACTGGTCTATGAGCGTACGCTGCATGTTGATATCCCTGAACAGAATCCCGTACAGGGCATCGTTCAACATGACATCCATGCCTTCGAAGGCTCCCATAACGGCAATTTCAGGCATGCAAAGTCCCGAGCAGTAATTGCACAAACGGATATACCTTCCGATTTCATCCCCCACTTCATCCAACGCTTTACGCATGATCCTGAAATTTTCCTGTGTGGCAAAGGTTCCTCCAAAACCTTCGGTGGTCGCCCCGTAAGGCACATAGTCCAATAAAGATTGTCCGGTAGTCCTGATAACCGCTATGATGTCAGCTCCCTGGCGGGCTGCCGCCTGCGCCTGAATGGCATCTTCATATATGTTTCCGGTGGCTACTATAACGTATAAATACGGTCGGGGACCTTCTCCCAGTTTTTCAATGCTTTCTTCCCTGGAGCGTCTTCTATCCCTTATGCGCAAAACACTTTCGTGAATATACGGTTCAAGGACACGGGCTATCTCACGGGGAGGATGAGGGGATAAACGGGAAAAGTCAAATTTGCCGGAAGATATGTCCAGCGCTACCTGCTGGGGGGTCCTTCCGGTATCCAAAAGGGCATTCCCCAGAAAATGCAATACCCCGTCTGCTAACATTCCTCTTTCCTTTATAGCATCAACCACCATATTGGGCAGCGGAATATCCTCCCTGTTGACACCATCTATACCTAAAAGCCGGCACAACGTTCTTTCCACGCTGACCGTGGTGTAATTTTCTACAAAACGCTGGACCTGGTCCGCAATTTCCCCGGCTGTTTTCCGGGCCTCTTCCACTTTTATAAAATCAAGTCCTAATTTAGATTCTCTCATTTCAAATACTTCTTTGCCTTGTCTATAAACGATCCGTCCACTCCCAGAAGGCGGGCTATGTTGAGTGCTTCCAGGGGAACGGATCCGCCTTTATCTTCTAATAAACTGTAATTCATATAACGATTCATCCTGAGCGGATCAAGACGTCCTTCAACCAGATTGCCTTCAAACCCGGCTACCCTTATTTTCCGGCACGAAAGCCCCAGGTCCCCGTAATGGGTACTGATCAGGGACATTACGCTGTGTTTTTCCAGGAATTCAACCAGGGCACATAAAATGGCCGCCCCTTCTGCAGGATTGGTAGTCCTGGCCGGTTCATCGGCTAAAACAAGCATTTTTGTTCCCGCTTTCATATTGGCCATTATCCGGTCCAAATCCAGCATTTCAGCCGCAAACGATGACAACCCCCTATATTGGTCCTGTTTGTCGCCTATGACAAGAAAAACGTCCTTTACAAGGGAAATTGACGCTTTTTGTGCAGGAACAAAGAAAGAAAACTGGGTTAGGGTCTGGATCAGTGCCAGTGTTTTTAAAACCACGGTTTTACCGCTCATGTTGGCCCCGGTAAGCAAACAAGGCTCCGGATACAATGTGACCGATACCGGCTGGAACGTTCCTCCTGCGTTTTCCAGGTTATCGGCTATGGCCGGATTGACCATGCCTTCCACCGACAACACGCCGGGTTGATCCCCGGGAACCGTTACAGGTCTTACCATGTTGTATAAAAGAGCCAGTTTGGCTTTGGCAAACCATATCTCCATACGTGCGAGCCGGTCAAAATTTTCCTGCAATGCCGGGTACAGCGCAGACAGTTGCAGGGAAAGTTTTTCCCTGACAGCCGATTCTTCTTTCTGAATAATATCCTGTAACTGATTCCATTTGGCGGGATCCCGGTCGGGATCAATTTCCGCAACCTGCTGACGCACAAGGGAAAGTGTCTTGCTGTAGGAATCGTACAGATAAAAAGAAACGGTTCCGGTATTGTCCGGATCCAGGATATGAAACACTTCCTGTAAAGGATACATGCTCTCGTAAGAAAAGCCGGCCTGTCGGCACAATTTTTCCGCATCGGCACACAAAGCAGCAAAATACTTTATTTCAAAGAGTTCTACTTCATCCAGGGTGCGTTTTTCTTTCAATGCGACCAACGTTCCCTGAATGTCATGCACCCGTGAAAAGAGATGCTGAAGCTGCATCAAAACGGGTTTTGTCTTTTGGTCCGAAATAATTTCAAAGGCTTTTTGCAGTATGTCAAAATGGCCTTCCAGGAGATCCCTGTCCGTGGAAAAAGGCATCTGCATCAAATAACGGCGTACCCGGGAACCGGTAAGCTCCATTTTACCGGCCAGGTATTTCAGATCATCTATTCTTTCGCAAAACCGGGCAAGATTCATCCTTACATTTTTTTAATATCGTAAACGGGAACATTCACTTCCTTTTGAATGCTGTTTGCCAGTTCTTCAGAATTCAGCCGGTATCCCTGTGGCGAGACCGGGTTTACACAAACAGCCAGCAAACGGGTACTGAACAACTGGAAAATGCGGCCTCCTTTGCGCAGGAAAGAGTAAAAAACACGCGGCTCGGCAAAAATACGTGAAAAATCCCTAATGTAGAGTTCGGTTTTTCCCACTTCCCTTCCCTCTCCCAGGGTTTTCAGCAATGCGTTGCTTACTGCCCCCGGAACGTAAATCCTGTTCCCGCATTTTCCAAGAACTTCCCTGACTTGTGCCGGAAGCAATGCCGATTCCACACCGGGATCCGTTATTTCTCCCCGGGCGGTAATCCCGCGTATTCCGCACGTAATATTCTCCAGTTTTTTTCGGAGGGATTCTTCTGCCAGGGGAAGGTGTACGGTATCATAAATAAAACGTGTTCTTTCGGCCAATGTCCTCATATTTAAGGAGTATGCAGCCCCAACAGCCAGTATCATGGATTCGGTAACGGCCGGAGAAGCGGGACTTAAGCGTGAAATGGCTCCGTCAACAAGGCATACGTCAATGGGATATTTCTGAGGCATCTCACGTACCCAATTTTGTAACAATGAGGTATCTGAGGGTCCTGCCAGGATCATTTTTCCTTTTTCCAATGCCCTTGCCGTGACCATTTTTCCCAATACTGTGGTATATGGAAGCACTTCACATATTTCAGCCCTGAAAAGCTTGGATGTATAATAGGATGCAACCGTGGTGAAATACATCCCCTTTTCCAGGAATATCGCTGGTTTAGGGGTGGCCGTTACCCGGTCCACCCCTTCTCCGTCAACCCCTATGGAAGTAACGGCTATTACTTTTTGCCTTTGAGCCAGCTTCTCCATCACATACCGCAGACATTCGGTCTTTCCGGTATTTTTAGCCAATCCTACAACCGAGAGACTGCCGTAACGGATGATCTGATCAATAAAAGGCATTCAGCAGCTTACTTCTTATGATTGCGTTCTTTTCTTTGCAAATAGGAAGGTTCAAGGGACAATTGCTGCCCCTGCAATATCCCGGAAACCCCTTCCAGTTGAACTTTTTCTTTGCATTTTTCGCAAGTACAATCGTTTTTGTAATCCATGGGTTCTGTATAGGTAGTAATGACTCCCTCGTAATTACGCAACACCATCCTGCCGGGTGCCTGGCTGATGACGTAAGTGGGCATTACCGGGATTTTTCCTCCGCCGCCGGGTGCATCTACTACAAAAGTCGGCACTGCATACCCCGATGTATGTCCCCTCAGTCCTTCAATGATCTCTATTCCTTTGGAAATGGGAGTTCTGAAATGTTCCAGACCCATAGACAGATCACACTGATAGATGTAGTATGGACGTACACGGATCATAACCAGTTTGTGGACCAGTTCTTTCATGGTGTGTACACAGTCGTTCACACCCCGTAATAACACCGTCTGATTCCCCAGCGGGAAACCGGCATCTGCCATTCTTTCACAGGCAGCTTTGGAAGTCGGGGTGATCTCGCTGGGATGGTTGAAATGAGTGTTGATCCATATGGGATGGTACTTCCGGAGCATTTCCAGGAGTTCAGGTGTGATACGCTGCGGACATACTACCGGAGTACGTGTGCCTATACGGATGATCTCGACATGAGGAATTTCCCGCAAACGGGATATGATGGATTCCAGGCGGGCATCGCTCATGGTCAGGGGATCTCCTCCGGAAAGCAGGACATCCCTTACCTGGGGTGTACGAGCTATGTAATCGATCGCCTGCTGTATCCTGTCGCTGGAGGCTTCGTGATCTTTCTGTCCGGCAAAGCGTCGCCGGGTACAATGACGGCAATACATGGAACACTGGTCCGTTACCAGGAACAGGACCCTGTCCGGATACCTGTGTGTGAGGCCGGGAACCGGTGAATCTTCGTCTTCGTGCAACGGATCCAGCAGGTCTGCCGGAGAACGGTACATTTCCTTTTTTGTGGGAATGGCCTGTTTACGAACCGGACAATTTGGGTTGTCGGGATCTATCAGGCTCAGGTAATACGGAGTAATGGCCATACGGAGCAATTTGAGCGATTGGTGTATAGCCTCTTCTTCTTCCGGAGTAAGGGTTATGTATTTTCTGAGTTGTTCCAGATTGACAATGCGATTGCGAACCTGCCATTTCCAATCGTCCCATTCTTGGTCCGTTACGTTGGGAAACAATTGTTTTCTTCTTGTTTCATTCATGTTAATTGTCATTATTATGCGTACAACTCGGTAAACACCTTACGAAGTTTTTCACTTTCCCTGAGTAATTGCAGTGTGATCTCGGCATGACCTTTTGTATAACCGTTCCCTACGATCATGGTAACATCCGAACCCACGCCTTCGGCTCCCAGAGCTGCTTTTGTGAAGCTGGTTGCCATAGAGAAGAAATAGACGGTCCCGGTATCTTTGGTACACAGAATCGACGTCATTTCCGTATCGTTAATATTAACATTGTTTATGGTTATGTCACACATCTGACCATTGGTCAGTTCCTGGATTTTTTCCAAAACGGCAACGGGCTGGGTTGCATCGGCAGAAAATACATAGTCACAGAAACCCAGTGCTTCCATGCGTTTTGTAGAACGCTCGCTATGACACAGACCAATCACTTTACCAGTTACACCGGCTCTTTTCCTGGCTTCGTAACTGCAAAGCATTCCGGATTTTCCTCCGGCTCCGATGATCAGGACGGTATCTCCGGGTTTAACCAGTTTGGCAGTTTGTGCAGGTGCGCCGGCAACGTCAAGTGCAGATAAGGCAAGCGTTTCGGGCATATCATCGGGAATCTTGGCATAGATGCCGCTTTCAAACAGAATCGCTTTTCCGTCTATGTCCACCTGGTCAATATCGGGTCTGATGTCTTTGATCTTGTCAATACGCAGTGGTGTCAGGGACAGGGATACCAAAGTGGCGATTTTGTCTCCCACTTTCAGATCTATCTTACCTTCCAGGGCTTCTCCTATTTTTTCCACAACACCCAACAACATACCTCCGGATCCGGTAACCGGATTCCGGTGTTTTCCCTGTTTTGCAACAATATCCATCATGATCTCGGCGATCCTGGCTTTATCGCCTTTGGCCTGTTCTTCTATCTGGGTAAAACTTGCCGAGTCTACATTCAGGGTTTTTACATCAATAAGTATCTCATTGTCATAGATCTCATCCATGTTATTATCCAGTTTGTTGGCAGGTTGCGGAAGAACGCCTTTGGGTTCTATAACCCGGTGAAGACCATACTTGTTACCTTTTTTCATTTGCAGTTGTTGTTAAATTAAGTGAGTAAATTAATTGTAAATTATTATTTTAAGGGTAAGCCCAAAATTTCCCGGGCTTCCTTGGGAGAGGCGATTTCACGGCCCAGTTCACGGGCCAGCCGTACCACTTTTTCCACCAGTTCTCCGTTGGATTTGGCTAAAACACCTTTGGACAGGTATACGTTGTCTTCAAAACCCACGCGTACATGACCCCCGTCAACAATGGCCGCGGTAGCCAGAGGCATTTCAAAACGGCCCAGGCCGGCAACGGTGTAAGTGGCATCGGAAGGGATGCTTCCCCGCAGGAAAATAAAGTCCCTAAGGGTTCCCCCTATACCTCCGTTGACTCCCATAACAAAATCGAAATGCATGGGTTTTTGGATATACCCCTTCTTTTCCAGGCGAATAGCCATTTCTATCATGCTTTTGTCAAACACCTCCAGCTCGGGTTTTATCCCCCTTTCTATCATGCGCTTTCCAAAATATTTGATGGTGTTCTCGGTATTTTCAAAAATCTCGTCACCCCCAAAGTTGAGCGTGCCGCAGTCCAGGGTGGCCATCTCGGGATTCAAAAGGGTGGGTTGCAATCGTTCGTCGTTGGTCATTCCCACAGCACCTCCGGTGGAAGGCTGAATGATGACCCCGGGACAAGCCTCGGCAATGGCTTCCATGATTACGCGGAAACGTTCCTTGTCCTGCGTGGGAGTCCCGTCGTCGTAACGAACGTGCAGATGAATGATGCTTGCTCCCGCATCGTAAGCAGAACGGGCTTCACGGACACATTCCTCTACAGTATAAGGAATCGCGGGGTTATGTTCCTTTAGGACCTCGGCTCCGCATATGGCAGCGGTAATGATCAGTTTGTCCATAGTAATTACCTGTTTTTTAGATGTATTTTTTCAGTTCTCCGAATGATTCTTCTACCATGTCGGCTGCATAATTGATGTCTTCATCTGTATGGCGGTAGGCTATGTACCCATGATGGAATGGCTGCAGGAAGACACCGCGCCTGATGAGCTCTGTATAGAAACCGGGACGAAGCTTCTTGTACAAGTTGTCGGCATCCCTGTTGAATGTGATAAAAGGCATCAGCGGTATTCCGGATATTTCAACATCGTAAGGTACTTTTTTGGCAATCTCTTGCAATCTTTTGCCAAAAAATTCTCCTTTTTCACGGATCTTTTCCAGAATGTTGTCGCGTTCAAGGATCTCTATTGTTTTCAAGGCAGCTACCTGCTCCAGGCTGTTCGGGAAAAAGGTGGATGACAGGAATACTTTGTCTGCCAATACTTTCATGTATTTTTCCTTGCCTACCACAGCTCCAATGGGGTACCCGTTGGCCATGGCTTTTCCGAATACGGAAAGATCGGGCGTTACGCCGAATACTTTTTGTGCCCCTCCCATATCGTAGCGGAATCCGCTGCGAATTTCGTCAAATACCAGGACTGTCCCGTATTTATCGGCCAGAGCACGAACGCCTTCCAGGAATCCGGGGGCCGGCATCTGGACCTTTTCGGCCAAAGGATGTCCTACCGGCGTAATGATTATGGCTGCTGTCTGGTCTCCGTGTTTTTTCATCAGATCTTCCAGTTCATCCAGGCGGTTGTAATGGAATTCGTAAACATCCTCCCACAGTTTCTGAGGAATGCCTCCCTTGACTTCCACACACCAGTCATGCCATCCGTGATAACCGCAACGGATCACTTTTGTTCTTTCTGTATTTGCCCTGGCAACCCGTATGGCTACCGATGTGGCATCCGACCCTGTTTTCACGAACACGGCCATTTCCGCTGAAGGAATCAGCTCTATGAGTTTTTGGGCCAGTGTGTTTTGAACCGGTTGTGTAAGTGAAAAACAGAAACCTTTTTGCTGTATCTGTTCAATAACCGCATTGTCTATCTCTTCTTCACGGTGACCTATGATTATGGGGCCGTAGGCACACAACATATCTATGTATTGGTTGCCGTCCACATCGGTTACCCTTCCTCCTTTTGCATGATCAAAGTATATTGGGTACTGGCCGGGTACAAAATTGTAAGGACGACGAATACCTGCAATAGCCCCGGGGATGATCTTCAGGGCGTCTTCATACATTTTTTCGGAAATTTCCAGTTTAAGTTTCTGTGACATAGTGACGTTATTTATTAATTAAGCTTTGGTAATATAATCCACAAAAATAGATTGTGTATGAACATGTTCGGGTAGAATGTCCCCGGGTTTGACTATCTCTTTCACTTCTGCTATGACCGTATAGGCCGCCATAGCCATCATGGTGTTAAAATTGCGGGATGTTCCTTTAAAGAACAGGTTCCCTTCTTCATCTGCAATATTGGCTCCCAATAAGGCTAATTGGACTTTCAACGGTTTTTCCAGCAGGTAATCCTTCCCGTCCGAGTGAATCACCTGTTTGCCTTCTTCCACTACCGTTCCAAGTCCTGTGGGGGTCAGGACCCCTCCCAGTCCGGCACCACCACACCTTATCCGTTCTATGAGCGTTCCCTGCGGTACAAATTCAATTTCCAACTCCCCGGCATGGTATAATTCCCCGGTGGCCGTATTGGTTCCTATATGGCTGGTAATGACCTTTTTAACTCTGTGTTCTGCAATCAGTTTACCAACGCCTATATGGGCATAAGCTGTATCATTGGTAATAACGGTCAGATCTTTCACATCGGTTTTCAATAAAGCTTCTACCAGCTGGTTAGGCCCCCCTACTCCCAGAAAGCCGCCAATCATTATGGTCATTCCCGACTGTACTTTTGCAACGGCTTCCTCCATAGAAATAATTTTGCTCATAACGGATATATTTGTTAAAAGATTAATCTGCAAATATATCTATTGCTTACGAATTTTCGGTTAAAAAAGTATTATTTTTACAAATTAAAACCTGTACCATGGTCATTACTGCTGAAAACATTTTACTTATAGGTTCAGTTCTATTGTTCATAAGTTTATTGGCCGGAAAAACCGGCTATAAATTCGGAGTCCCCACCCTGTTATTGTTCCTGATGGTGGGAATGCTTTTCGGAAGCGAAGGACTGGGGCTGGATTTTTCCAATCAGAAAGCCGCCCAGTTTATTGGTATTGTAGCGTTAAGCATCATCCTTTTTTCTGGAGGAATGGATACCCGTTTTGAAGATATCAAACCGGTTGCCAGACAAGGTGTTATGCTGGCCACATTAGGTGTCCTGATCACGGCCTTGCTGACCGGATCCTTTATTTACCTGCTTTCCTTGCTTTTACCCGGTATAGAATTGTCCTTCCCCGTTTGCCTGTTGTTGGGCAGTCTCATGTCTTCTACAGATTCCGCATCGGTTTTTGCCATACTCAGATCAAAAGGCCTGAAACTGAAACATAACCTGCGGCCTCTGCTGGAACTGGAAAGCGGTAGTAATGACCCTATGGCCTACCTGCTTACCATTACCATGATCCAGGTAATCACCTCTCCTGAAGAAACAAAGATATGGATGGTGGTTCTTATGTTTTTCTACCAGATGGCGGCCGGAGCACTGGCAGGCTACCTGTTAGGAAAATTCTGTGCTTTCCTGCTCAGGAAAGCCAATATCGGGAATGATTCCCTGTATCCCATATTGATCCTGGCTTTTTGCTTTTTCATTTTTTCCTTTACGGACCTGATTCAGGGGAACGGATTTCTGGCTGTCTATATTGGGGGACTGGTAATAGGCAACGCCCGGTTTTTGCATAAAAAAAATACCCGGAATTTCTTTGACGGGCTTACCTGGTTGTCCCAGATCATTATGTTCCTGACACTGGGATTGCTGGTAAATCCTTCCGAACTTTGGCCCATAGCCGGGATAGGACTTATAATTGGTGTGTTCATGATATTACTGGCCAGACCGGCAGCCGTATTGTTGACACTCTGGCCATTTCGCATGATGACCTTCCAGTCCAGGATCTTTACAGGCTGGGTAGGCCTGCGGGGAGCCGTCCCTATCATATTTGCCACCTATCCGTTTCTGTATAATATTCCGGGAGCCGGTGTTCTATTCAATATTGTATTTTTCATTACCATTCTTTCGCTGCTTGTCCAGGGGACGTCCATTCCCTGGGTCGCAAAGAAATTGCACCTGTCTTTCCCGCAACGAAAAAAACGTCGTTCGGAATTTGAAATGGAGTTTTCCGAGGATATAAAATCTGCCATGAGCGAAGTGATGGTCACCGAGGAAAGCCTACGGTTCGGGAACCGGATGATGGACATACCGCTGCCCGACAAGACACTTGTTGTAATGGTGAAAAGAGGTGATTCTTTTTTCATTCCCAGGGGCGGAACAGAGATCCGGATCGGGGACAGAATGCTCATAATTTCCGACGATGAAAAGGCGTTAAAACAGACTTACGAGGAATTAGGCATAGACGCCTATAGATAACTAATAGAATTCTATATTACAAGTTTTTATAAAGATATAAAACTATAATGTTATATAATAAAACATTACTGTTGTATATGGTTGTAATTACTTGATTTTCTTTGACTCAGGATTGTATAACAAACAAGAATCTCCATAGCTTAAAAAACGATATCCGTTGGTGAGTGCATGGTCATAAACCGACCTCCATTTTTCCCCTGTCAACGCCGCCACAAGCAGGAGCAAAGTGGAGTTTGGCTGGTGGTAATTGGTCACCAGAATATCTGTCGTTTGAAAGACATAAGACGGCGCAATGATGATCTGTGTGGATGCCTGCAGCGAGTCGCGGTTATTTTTATCCAGGTAGTTCAACAGGTGTTGTATCGATTCCCTGTAAGCTATCTCCCGGGGTGTCACATACGGTTCCCACTGCCCTACGAACAGAGGGTCCCTCCCGGCGGCTGCCTGGAGACCCAGGTAATAGAGACTTTCAATACAACGGCAGGACGTGGTTCCGACGGAGACCACAGGTCCTTCGTGGGCTGACAGCCGCTCTAAAAACTCCCGGGACACTTCAAAGGGTTCACTGTGCATGATGTGATCCCTTATATAAGGTGTTTTTACCGGTTTAAAAGTCCCGGCCCCCACATGCAGTGTCAATTCGGCTATGCCAATATTGTTTCTCTGCATATGGCCTATCACCTGATCAGAAAAATGCAATCCCGCCGTGGGTGCCGCAACGGATCCCCTGTTGCGTGCATAAACGGTTTGATAACGTTCCAAGTCGCTGTCTTCGGCTTCTCTTTTCAAATAAGGAGGGATTGGAACACGGCCGGACGCTTCCAGAACGGTTGAAAATGGAATATCGGCTGCCCAGCTGAAACGAACCAGGTACCTGTCCGCTTCCTGCCCGATAAGACTGGCAGAAAGACCTATCTTAGCGATTTTAGGATCGTTTTCGGGATTATACAGGGGCAGATGTCCGGTTTTCCATCGTTTGGCATTTCCAACAGCGCAATACCAGGTACTTGAAGCATGCTGGGAAAAAGCCAGTATGTATTCTTTTGGAGAAGCCGGTTCCAGACAAAATACTTCTATCAGGGCACCTGTTTCCTTTCTGAATATTAATCTTGCCGGAACAACTCGGGTATTGTTGAAGATAAGCAAGCTGTCACTTGGAAGGATTACCGGAAGATTCCTGAAACAGTCATCCTTTATTTCTTCATTCCGGTAAACGAGCAATTTTGAATCGTGACGGATCGGAAGCGGATAACGAGCGATCCGGTTTTCGGGAAGGTCATAGGTATAGTCACTGATGCGAATACCCGGAATGGGAAAATGAAAAGTTTCCATAAGTAGATGCAAAGGTATTTGATTTAAGTGAAATTTCTATTTAAAGTAAAACTTTAGGTCTAAATTTACATTTGTAATTCACTTATGTAAACCTATATGTTTGTTTTTGTAATCATTTGAGTCCTTAAAACAGTTGTTTTTTGTTATCGGACAGAAAAGTGAATTCACATTTCTAAATATTGATTTATTATCTTCATAACAATCTAAAATCCAGTTTTATATAGATTATATATAAAGTGAAATATCATATAATTATCCGCATAAATAGCGTTTCAGCAGCTTTTTCAATGCTTTTATAATTTTTATTCATTGTTATCCAGCACTATACATATTTTATTTAAATATATACTTTATTTATTGATAATGATTCTTAATACGTAACAAATACTGTGATAAACAAAGAGATATAATGAATGTAATTGTTTATCTGTTTACAAATGTATTTTATACAATAGTTACATAAGTAAACATTATTTGTATTACATTTGTAAAAATTTGTTTACAATTATGAGAACCCGTTTGCAACAGTTTTTACAGGCAGAAAACATGTCTCCTTCGCGTTTTGCCGACCTCCTGGGGATACAACGTTCAGGTATGTCTCATATTTTATCGGGACGGAATAAACCGGGATTTGATTTTATTGAAAAAATGCTGCTTGCCTACCCTTCGTTAAACGCAGAATGGCTTATAACAGGCAAAGGAAAGATGTACAAGGAAGTAAAAGCGGCTTCATTGTTCAGCCCGGAAGAATTGCCGGAATCCGCTCCGGAATCAGATCAGAATGAAGACATTTCATATAAAAACGACTCATCTGGAGAATATTACGAAAGGTCATCTGAAGTTTCACATAAACTCGTGAAAGTATTGCTGTTTTATTCGGACAATACCTTTACCGAGTATTCTCCCGGTGATCTGCCTCTCTAAATTGTTTCCTGGAATTAATCCTTATATTTGTTTCATTAATCATGAAACATATGTATCGCCTTTTAAAACCGCTTTTATTTCTTTTTCCGCCTGAAACCGCACATAAACTGGTGTTTAAGACTCTGGCTGTGCTAAAGTACATCCCTTTCGCCGGAAAAATGATGCGCATGTGCTTTTCATACAGATCGCCTGCCCTGGAAAGACAGGTTCTGGGTCTCAATTTTCCAAATCCTGTGGGATTGGCGGCCGGATTGGACAAAAATGCTGAAGTGATCAACCAGATGGCCGATCTGGGATTTGGATTTGTTGAGATCGGATCCGTTACGGTAGCTCCCCAGGAGGGAAATCCCAAACCCAGGAGCTTTCGACTGGTCAAAGACAAAGCACTTATTAACAGGATGGGGATAAATAACCTGGGAGTTAAGAAAATTGTTAAAAACATACAGAAAACCCATCCCCGAGTGATCATTGGCGGGAATATATCCAAAAGCACTTCTACTCCTAACGATTTGGCTTATAAAGACTTTGAAAAAGCCTTTGCCCAACTTTACGATTATGTGGATTATTTTGTGATCAATGTCAGCTGCCCCAATGTCAAGGATCTTCGCAGCCTGCAGGCCGTGGAAAACCTCGCCCGGATTACCCGTCACCTGACAGAGATCCGCCGGTATTGCGATGTTTACCGCCCCATCTTATTAAAGATATCACCCGATATATCTACCGATGTACTGGACCAGTTGATAGAACTGGTAATGCTTTCCGGCCTGGACGGCATAGTAGCCTGCAATTCGACTGTTTCCAGGGAAGGACTCGTTACCGGAAAAGAAATACTGGACCAAATTGGAGAAGGCGGCCTGAGCGGAGCTCCCCTTAAAGAAAAAGTACTTTCCATAATCCGTTACATCCATGCAAAAACCGACGGGAACCTCCCTGTAATTGGTGTAGGAGGTATCATGAGCCCGGAAGATGCTGTGGAAATGCTAAAAGCCGGTGCTTCCCTGATCCAGGTGTATTCAGGTTTTATTTACGAAGGTCCCGGGATTGTTCGTAAAATACTGAAGCATATAAATAAAAACACGGTCAATTAAATTATTACTTCATGTCAGTAAAATGGTTAACCATCCCCTTTATGGTGTTGGTATTTTTATTAACTGCCTGCAACAACAGGGAGCAGACAGCCCTGAAACAAATTGATGATCTTTATCAGGAATTGTGGCCCGACGGTACTCCCGGCGGAGCCGTACTGGTTCTTAAAGGAGACCGGATCGTGTTTAAAAAAGGATACGGTCTGGCAACACTGGATCCGGAAACGGAGATCACCCCTGCCACTTTTTTTTGCATTGCTTCGGTTTCCAAACAGTTTGCAGCTGCAGCTACACTAAAACTGGCACAGGAAGGCAAACTGTCTCTGAATGACCCTGTATCCAAATATTTTCCGCATTTTCAGGCACCATTCTTTGACCGGATCACCCTGGCACACTTGCTTTCACATACATCAGGCATCCCGGATGCCAGGCCACGGACAGACAGCCAGTTTGTATATCACTCCACAGACGTGGAATCGTATTCATATATGGACACGCTCAGTTTCCTGAATTTTGAGCCTGGAACCTCCTATGAATATATGAATCCCACCTTCCAGCTATTGTATACAGTCATTGAGAAAGCGTCGGACAAACCTTTTGAGGAATACATGGAACAGGAAGTCTTTACACCGGCGGGCATGGCCAACACACTGTACTTTGAAGAAGGCCGGGACATCCCGCAAATGGCACACGGATACCG
>Ga0172381_10000592_pt1 | contig 43920 bp, 53 predicted proteins | sample Leawel6488metaG_FD_119754 | JGI IMG/M metagenome (GOLD analysis project Ga0172381, IMG submission 119754) | Leachate microbial communities from a municipal landfill in Southern Ontario, Canada - Leachate well 64-88 metaG | ecosystem: Engineered > Solid waste > Landfill > Unclassified | place... | reverse complement strand
CCTTCCAGCTGCGCAATGAATCGCAGGAAGTGCTCGGACCACCCGGAGATCTCGGCCGTCCACAGCCCATCATAGGCGATTCCGTGCTGTTCGCACGAGACGTCCACGATGTAGTTGTGCTGGCCAAACGGCTTGGGCTGGCCCGAGCCCGGGAAATCGCAGTCAGCACTGTCGCTGAAGATGATGATCCGGTCGGGCTGTTCGTGCTCCTGGCTGCGGATGAACTCCAAGCACTGTCGCGTGAAGATCCCACCGCCGCCCAGCGTTCCGCGCTTGCGGTAGTCGAAATTGTTGATGTGCTCGGACAAGGCGAAGCCCCGGTACGCCGGGACCTTGACCGTCTTGTGCTTTCGCGAAGGGTCATCCCCGGCCGTGGCATAGATCGAGACCTGTTCGCACATCTCGGCCGCCAGCACCGTCATGGCCGTGGCCGCCTCCATCCGCGAGAACTCACTGCGGCTGGACAACGGCTTGGACATGGAGCCTGACACGTCGACCACGAAGATCGACCAACCAGGCAGCTTGGGCCACTGGGCTGCGCAGCGATACATCACGTTCTCGATCTCCCGTTGCCAGTCGGGAGCATACTTGGCCGCCTTGAGGAAGTCGATAGGCAGCAGCATGTCCGGGCGACAGTCGTTGAACGCCTTGAGCATCGTGGCGCGCGGCACGGCCGCCTGCTGCATGTTCCGCAGGTTCTTCATCAAAGCGAACGCCGGAAGCTTGCCGGACTCCACCAGCCGCGTCCACACCTCGCACTTGTCGGCCACGCTCTTGGCAGCCGACAGACCAACTTCCCACGTATCGGGGACGGCCAGCTTGCCGTCGACCAGCTTCTTCCACAGGTCCGTGTGGAACTGGCCGGTGGGCTTCGCATGGCAGAGGAACAACACATCGCGCAGCTTGATCTCGCGATCCTGCTGGTTCCACTTGCCCAACTGGTACTCGTCGAATCGCAGGAACGCCCGGGCCAGGCCCTTCTTGACCTGGGACGAGAGAGCCTTCTTGCCCCCGTTGTCCTGCCAGTACAGGCTCACGAACTCACACAGCTCGTCCGGCCGACGAATGACCTGGGCCAACGTCTCGGCCACCAGCGACTTGTGCGTTTCCAGCCGGGCCATCTCGCGGCAGATGAGCAGCGGCACGTGCCGCAGCTTCTGATCGCACCGGGCTGCCACCGCAATCTTCATCACGGCGAGCGGGTCCACCTCGGGCACCAGCCGCTTGATCGTGGCGGCCACGGACGCCCCGTCGGCGTAGGCGATGTCCTCCCACAACAGGCAGGCCATCACTGCGCGACGGAGCTGTTGCTCGGCGGGCTGCTTGGCAGCACGCGGGCCATAGCCGCCCGCCAGCCGCGTTTCCTCGTAAACATGGGACTTGGTCGTCTTCACATTCGTGCGCGCCATCAAAGTCCTCCCTAAATGTGCTTCCACACCTTGCGTTTCTTGATCTGGGATACCAACACATCGCTGATACCGTAATCTGCCGCGATTTGGCGACCTGTTCGCGAATCACTGCGGATTTCTCTGACCTGTTCCTCCGTCAATTTTGCCTTATAGTGCGCCTCACCCCGAGGCACTCGCGTGACCAACGGCTGGCTCTTCCGACCGGGACCGACGCCGAACAATCCTCTTAATCGTCCTTTTTTCATCGCGTCCTGGCTGTTGTCGCCGACCGTACCCAAGAACAGGTGATTAGGATTCACGCAAGGCGGATTATCGCAGGTGTGCAAAACCAGAACGCCTTTCGAGATAGCACCTCGATGAATCTGCCAAGAGACACGATGGGCAAGATGACGTTTTGTACCGCGGCCGCCCTCCCGCAGTTCTCCGTATCCATTGCCTGCCCGCTTCCCTTTCCAGATCCAGCAGCCTGTCTGCAAGTCAATGCGATACCTGCTAGCGAAGCGAGTTGCCAGCTGTGATGTGCTATCAACCACAAGCAAGCTCCGGGAACAAACCGACTGCGGCTAGCCCTTACGGGCAAACGCGACTGATAGGGTTGCGAAGTAACCGCTGAAATCGTACGCCACGGATCTTGTGTTGTCAACTGCAGGAACCTGCGAAGGGGCCACTGTTACCGCGCTCTAGCCAGACTGAGCTACTCCCCGGAGAAAAAAGTCGGGGAGGTTGGATTTGAACCAACGGCCTCGGGCACCCATTGCGAAGTATGCTCCTTCTTCGCCATGCAGTTGTATTGCAAACCCAGGAACAATCGCGATCGGGGAACGAATCGACTCCGAAGGACGAAGTACCCCAGTTGCTACGCCATGGGCTTGTACGTTACGCGGCAGGAACAGGCGGTGAAACTTCATGTCTTTTGCTCTAGCCAACTGAGCTACTCCCCCGAACATCACTGAGCGGGGGAGGTTGGACTCGAACCAACGGCCCAAAGATTAACCGAAGTATGTATCACCTAACGCCATGCCGCGTGTATCAAAGTCCTGGGAACAGGCCAGGCTCGGGGTGTGCTCCTTGCACTTCGCCACCGTTGAAGGCGGCAGCGAAACTGGAATCGAACCAATCATCTTCTCACGAAGTACCCGAGATCTGTACGCCACAGGACTGTATTGTCTCGTGCGGGAGGATGTTGTAGCACAGAGCCTCCCCGCTGTAAAGACACTACTACGGTCGAGAAGGTTCGCTCTTTCTGTCTGCACTAGCCCGAATCTTCGGCAGTGCCGAGTGCATTATCTTCAACGCCGCCTTCACCGACTCCTGCCGTACAAACTCTCGCTTGGGCAGTCCGACAGAGAGGGCTGCCATCTTGACCGTTCGCAAGTCTTCGGCGCTGTAGAGAACTGTGGTAGGAATGCCGCGACAGACTTTCGCCTGCCTCTGCTGTTTTTTCTTGGCCATGTGATCTCCGAAGAAAGGAAAAGAAGCAGGCCGGATTGGCTACCGGCCGTATTGCGCACAAAAGCTTTCGCTCGGCACTTGCCTAAGTGGGCCTTGCAGGCTTACTCCACCTTCAGCGCGTGACGCGACACGCCGCTGCTTCTTGGCTACCTGGCCCATCCGGGCCAGTGATTTGCTAGGCTCCCAGGGCCTTGGCCACGACTCCGGCTACGTCCTGAGACCACCAGTCCAGCACATCTCCGACTGGCATCCCCTCGTTGACAGCCATGGCGCTGACCAACAGCTCAGCCGTACGCCGGTAGTTGTCGATCACCAGAGCCCGCTTCTGCAACTTCTCCCGCCAGCTCGCGGTCGCCCGTTGCAGCCCGTCGCCGCGGCAATAGTTGCCCTCGGCAATGATCACGTGGAACACGTGATAGCGTTCCTGGGCCGCCGCCAGCAACGAATCCGGGGAGGGCGATTGCGGGCAGTCTGCACCGAAGATCTTCCGCAGGTAGCTCTCGGACGTCTCTCCCGGAAAGCACTCGTCGCCGATGGTGAACAGGTAGCCTTTGGCCTGCCGCTTCTCCCACGCGTCGGTCCGCGTGCGATAGGCCGCGAAGGCCCACGCCAAGTCGTACGACTCGAAGTGGTTACCGCCGCCACCGCCCTCCAGGTAGAGATCGGTGAGCTGGTCGACGATGCAATTGTCCGACTCGAACTGCGTGGCCTGCAACGGCTGCTCGTCCCGCTGCGTAGCGTCACCAATGGCCATGAACAGCAAGTGCGGATCGGTGATCGGCTTCCGTTGCAGCGTCTGGCCCACGAACGGCCCCAAGCCCTCCTTGACCATGTACTCGGGGATCATGCCCATCGAGCCGGTGACGTCGAGGCCGACCATCAGTGGCGTGCTGCAGGGATGGTCCGCGGAGTCGCGGCTCTCCCGGTACTTGATTTTCTCGATGTTGACTTCCTGGCCGCTGCGGACCGGAGCGTCCTTGGTCCCGCGATGAAACAGTTCGTGACGTGGCGTCGCTGCGCTCTTCGTAGCGAACTCCCTGTAGGCCGTATCGGAATACTTGCCGTAACCCATTGATTGGTCCTTTCCTTGCGAAACTGGAAACAGTGCCCGCCGACCGCGAGTCCGACTAGCGGTCGAAGAAGTTGGAGCTGGTGCCCGGCTTGGCTGACGAACCGCTCTTGCCGCTCATCATCTTGCTGAACATCATCATCTGGAACATCCCAGCCATCGGGTTCGCAGCGGCTGCACCACCCGCGCCGCCCATCATGCCCATCTGGCTCATGAGCATCATGGGCATGATTTGCTCCATGTCGCCCAGATCCCCACCCATCATCAGCATCGGCATCAGCATGCCCTGCAACCCACCCAGACCGGAGCCGGGGAGCATGTTGATCAAGCTGCGGAGGACCATCGCACCCGAGAGGTCCAGGCCCATGCTGCTGAGCTTGGCCGGGCTCCACTCGCCGCGTGTGCCGTCCGGCTTCAGGAGCTTGAACGTACGGGTGATCTTCTTCTTGCCGGTGGCGTCGAAGTTGGGTGTGCCGATGACCCAGCCCAGCACCTTCTTGGCGTTGTAAATCAAGTCGCCCTGCTTGATGTCGGTGACGGGCACCGACTGGGCGAACGCGGGGACGGGCACGCCGAACTCGCCGAAGGGGTTGATCACCACCTCGGCTGCGTCGCCTTCGCCGTCCAGCGTGGCGATCTCGTTGTCGCTAGTACGGACGCCGACGCGGCCGGACATGAGGTCCCACACGACCTCATCCACGCGGCGGAAGAAACGGTTGACGAGTTTTTCACCGACCTTATCGAAGCTGGGGAAGTTCATGGATATGCCTTTCTTGAGAGTGAGAGATTGCAAAACCAGTGCGGCGACGCGGTCGCCTCATCAGCTAAACGGAGTGGGAGTACTGGCACCATCCCGTGTACCGCGCCGCCGCACGAGCGCTCAGTCGACGCTACTCCGCCTTCGGCTCTTCCTTGGGCGATTCCGTCTCGGCCTGCTTGACTTCTTCGACCGCGGCAGGGGTGACGGGGGTGGAATCGGGATCGACACGACCCATAGCAGAACTCCTTCCAATGAAACAGGGTGACAACGGCTCAGGGTCGCGACGACCCCGAATTAGCCTCTTCCTGGTCCAGCATGTGCAGCAGCTCGTCCAGGTGGTCCTGGCGTTCCCGGAGCGGCCGGGCATTGCGACCATGCTGGTGTAAGTACAACCACGTTCCCCGGTAGACCTGTTGCTCCACGTCCGGGTTCGCCAGAATATCGCGGTGGATCAACGTGGAGATCCGTCGACCTTCATCATGGGGGATATGCAAATCGAGAAAGGCACACCCCATCGGAGCCACGTCGTGCACCAGGCAACGGTTGTCCCGGAGAAACACGCAGCCAGTGTCCGTCAGTCGCGGCACGATGGTCGGGATACGTAGATAGTCGATTCCATGGCGCGTCTTGCGTGCGGCCACGGCACCTTCGGAGGCCTCGAAGTGGCCCAGAATCCACTCGTTGGTCACGCGACCGGGCGTCAGCCCAATCTCTTTGACAGCGTACTGCTTGAGAATCAGGTTGAGATCACCGACCCCCAGCACGCCCGGCTTGGCCCGACAACAAGCGACGCACCGGGCACAATCGCACACGGTGCGTTGAAGTTCATCACGGAGGCTCAAGATATTCCTTACGTGCGTAATTTCTTCCGCTTCGACGTCTTGTTGGACGCGGAGAGAAAATGCGTTTTGGGCTGCTCCTTCGCCCAAGTGATGGCCACTGCCAACGCGGCCCACATATCGTCGTGAAACTCCTTGAGGGGCCCCGGCGGGTACTGCCAGCCAGGAGAGTCCTCGCACGCCTCGCACGGATCATGATCGCGACCGATCCAGCACTTGCCCTTGCACTTGGGGCACTTCTTGCCGCCGATGGCTTCCTTCTCGCCCCCGAACTCGTCGATCAGTGCCATGCGGACGTTGGGGTCCTTGGCATTGGGGGCCCCGCAGATAGCCAGCTTCACATGTCCGCGGAAGATGTAGCTCCAGTTGAGCCCGCCCCACGTCTGCAGAAAACGGCCGATCTCGACGCACGTAGCGAAGACCTCGTTCGCCACTGCCATTCCCTGTGCCTTGGGCATCTCAATCGACAGCGTGCCTCGCAGCGGCTTGGGCATGTCCTTCATCGCCAGACGCAATGTGCGGTTCTCGGTGATCCCCGCTGCCAGGATCTCAATGCCCCCCGGTTTCTTCGGTGCAAGTCTGAACCGCACCCATCCCGATTCCTGGTCGCCGGGGTCGATCGCCAGGTGCTCTGGCCCTTTCATCGGTTCTCCTCAAACAAGAGGTGGCAGGCGTAGGCGTCGAAGCCCGCCGTGTGGCACTTGGACAGGTCCAGGCCGTGCTTCTCCACAAGGCCGTAGGCAGTCAGGCAGTAGTCCATGTTCCAGCGAATGCCCTTGGCCCAGATGGCGCGGATCCGCACAGCGTAGGCTTTCATGGTCTCGCCCGCGTCGGGCAGGATGCCCAGCTGCACCGCCTTGGCCAGCGTACCCGTGTCCAGCAGTTCGCTGGACTCGAACTCGAACTCCTGGCCCAGGTACTCATTGAAGCAATGACACAGCATCTCGCTGTCGAAGTTCCAGGCGTTGTGTCCGACGAAGAAGGCGCCCGCTTCGCGATTCGCCAAGAACAATTTGCGGTAGAACTCCAGAATCTTCTCCGGGGGCTGCCCTTCCTTGCGCAGCAGGTCAATCGTGAAACGATAGTGCTGGCCCTTGGACGCCATCTGCTCACGACATCGCGCCATCCGATCTTCCAGCCACTCGACCTGGACCGAGGAGTGGTCTGCCCAGTTGAGAATGTGAGCATCCTGGTGCACCGGCCGAGCATCGCGAACGATGACATGGCCAATCTCCAGCGGCAGATCCCAGTCGATCTTGAGCCCGCTGGTCTCCATGTCGAAGCAGCAGTAGTCGCGAGGGATCGCGTCACCGAACTGCCGCTTGAGGTGTGCACTCCACTTTTGCAGGGCCATCTTCGTTCTCTTTCTCAGCTCTCTCGGATCCGATGTTTCCGCCAGCGGCTCTTGCGCCATGGTTCAAACCAACGGTAAAGGAAGCGCTGCCACCGCGACATGCGGGTGTACAGCCGTGCCCGTTTGGCAGCCCACCCCAGCTGCTCAATGGTGGCCAACGTGGGCTGGCCCAGCCGAATCACATCCCGGATGCCCATGAAAAATGTCCCGGCCATGCAGGTGCCGAGGTAGTACACGTACGCAAAGCGAGCCGGGGCAGGAACCTTGAACCACCCCGCTCGCTCCAACGCACGCTCCATGTTCTCCTTGGGGTCTTCGTGAGCAAGGTTCATAAACGTACAGAACGCTCCCGCTGCGTCCCCAAGCATGTCCATCGTCACCCCCTTGTCCTTGAGCCAGTCATGGATGTCCGGCTCCTTCTCGTCTTCCAGCATTCCCGCCACTGCCTTGACCACCTCGGGGAACAGGTAGGTAACATCGCGGGCAGGAGCGTACATGGGGTCTGTGGAGCCTCGCTTCCGCAGCTGAAGCATGCTTCGATCACGCATTGCGTCCTCCTTGACTCGACGTCGACTGCTAGGGCTTCGTGCCGTACAGCGCCTTCAGGCACTCCTGGGACCAGGTCTCGAACTCGGATATGTGGGCCAGCAGCTCGGTGGCCGGATTGAATCCTGTCTGGGTGATGTTCTCCGGCTCCCGCGGCACCACGGCCGACTGGTGCCGGACGCACACCCGGTGCACCAGTCCCAGATGCACCCTGCCCACCTCGTCGCTCTCGTAGTTGATAACCCCGACCAAGGGCACGGACTCCAGCTCGCCGTCCGGCAAGCACAGCTCCTCCCGCAGTTCGCGGAACAAGCCTGCTTGGTATAGGCCCGCGCCGCCATCAAGGTCACACGGGTTGATGTGCCCGCCGACTCCGATGCTCCGCTTGCCGTGCAGCCGGGACTCGCCCTGGTTGCTGGTGCGGCGGTAGTTGTAGAGCCACGGCGGGCCACCGTCTTCGCGATGCTCGAAGATCACGTAGGGGATCAGCTGCTTGAGCATCCTGTTCTTCTCGGCTTCGTCGCGAAGGACGAACCGGGCGTTACCGTACGCAGTGAGGGCAACTTGCATCGTGGGGTCGATGTGGTTGCGGAAACCCTCGAACGGACCGAGGACAATCTCCATGATCGACCGGGGAATGACCAGTACCTTTTCCTCGCTCATGTTTCTTCCGTGCCTTTGTTCTGCTGGCCTAAGGGGTCTATGGTAGCCTCCGTGCTGTTTTCCGACAATGCCCCGGCGTCGGCCGGTGGCTCCTGTTTCTTGTAGATGCCACGGGAAGCCCCGCAGCAAGCGCACTTCTGGTAGCCCGACAAATATCCGCCGGGCACCTCCTCCATGTTGTCCGGCAGGCCCTCTGGCCACTGATGAGCACAGCGGGCCATCTTGAGGAACTCGGAGGCGGGTGCAATGTAGATCGGGCTCGTAACGAACACGCCGGGCAGTTTGGGGTGAGGCATGCTTTGCATTATTTCTTCCCCGGATCTTGTTTTTCCAGTGCCCCCACAGATATGAAAAACACTCGTCCGTCTCTCGCCAGGCAGAGCTGATGCGTCCCCTCGCTCACGAGCGTCGCCGTGCGAATCTGGGGAACGCCCTCCAGTACGTAGGCGACGTACTGAACCGGATCGCCTACATCCCTCGACTTGCCTGCTGTGCTCATTTGCGATCCTTCCGCCAGCCTGACTCGGTCCGGCGGAATCCTTTCTTGGGCGGCTTGGGTGCGACAGCCTTCGCCAGGCTGTCGAACGAGTCGGAAAGATTACCCATCTGCGCCGCGATGTCCTCCAGCCCCTTGAACGCCACTCCGGCGCCCTTGATCGCCTGGGCAATCTCGAACAACGCGTCGGAGACGCTCTCGGGGACCGTGGGCAGCACGCGGTCCAAAGACTTGTCGGTCTCGGCCTGCTCTGGACCGAACCGCGACTTCCTGTACGCGATGTTCACCGCCTCCTCGGAAGAGTCTCCGTAGTTCAGGATGTACCTGCCCGAGGTGTACAGGATAGAAAAGGACACGCTGGTGTCGCCCAGGAACTTGAGCATTCCCGTGGCTTCGTCGCGTGTCAGAGATAGAGTCTTTGTAAACGCCGTCATCGTGGCTCCTACTCCGCGACCGCCGCGGTCTTCGCAAGCCTCGCACGCACTTGCTGGATGATGTACTGCACGGCCCGACGCGAGTCTGCGGGGAACTTGAGCAAGTCGGCAGTCGACGGCACGACGTACTTCGGATCATCCACGCGGATGATCTCGATTGCCGACCGGAACGCCTCCGCCTGACCGATCCAACGATTGAACTGGTCGCGGGGATGCTGCATGGAGGCACCGGCCCACACCCAGCCGTCCTTGATGTAAACGACCACGTACCCCACGGGGCATCCCCGTCCCACACGATAGGGGAATCCCGCGTGTTTTCGCAGCAGGTCATCGCGGCTGACCGGCGGCGTCTGGTCGTCACGGATCGTCTGGATCCACGCGCGGGGCAGAGCAACCCTGCACAGCTCCACGTACTCCTTGCACTCCAGCAGATAGTAGCGGGGTCCTTCCCGTTGATGTGATTGCGGATCAACCCCGCGGCCTCCGCTGGTCGGGGCACATGGTCAAACATGCGAATGATCGTCAGCAGCCCGTACTTGACCACAGACTCGATCCGCAGCGTGACCCGCAATGCTCCCCGAGTGAACGCCACGTGCTCGTTGACGACCTCAAGGCCGATCCCGTAGCGGTTCAGTTCGTGCGTCCATGATTGCAGGAGCGTCTCCATCCGCCACGGATGCGTCAGCGCGTCCTTGTACTCTTTCTCCTTGGAAAGGTAGTGGGCCCTCCAGCCATCGATCTCCTGCTCCAGTCGCCTGATCTTCAGCTGGGCTGCCTTGCCCTGGAAGAAGTGCTGCCGATCCTTGGCAGCCTTAGGACTCAGGGGTCGTTTCTTGCTCACGTGCTCACGCCTCCGCGTAATTGGAGAAGTTGACACCTGCCTTGATGAACATGTCGTAGGCCGGGTTACGGCACTCGGCAAGTAGCCGCATCAGGCCTGCTGCGGCCTCCGCGGGTGAGGCAAACGCCCGCGACTCGGGGTAGCAGCCGCTGCCCCAGTTCAAGTAGCGAACGTAGTTTTCATCGCCCCGTTTGATTTGGACTTCCTTGACCTCGTAAGGCCCGTGAATTGCGAAAGTCGAGTCCCTGGGCACTGCCGCGCCATCGCCCTGGAGCGACACCACGAAGATCCAGTCGCCCGGGGCGAACTTAGTCTTGATCTCCATCTTTCTCCTCGGAGGCTACTGTGGGGAGCATGTCCTCCAACCCGTGTTTCTCGGCGAACGCTCGTAACACAGACTTGGACGGTCGTACGTCGCAGTTGGCCTGTAGGATGACCTTGAACAGGGCACGAAGCAATGGCTTGTCCCACTCGCGACAAGGGTTTTGCAGCAGTACTGTGTTCCACTGCCGAATGTTGATCTTCGCCTGGCAGCGTAGCTCCAGTTGCTCCAGGGTGATCCTACAGGCCTCGCACTCCTCGCAACGGATGAGGTGCGTGTGCACGACCCTCTTGGGCTTCTTTCTAACCGGCTTCTTCGCCATCACTCGCCGTCCTTTCTTCCCGTCCACTCGAACTCCGGCCCGTCTTTGCCTTGTACCCACCGACCTGCGACAGCAGCGGCTGCCTCACGCTGAACTCGCTCGCGGGCGTGGATTTCCCCAAGCTCGTGCCCGCTACAGAACGCACCAATGCACGCAAATGCCCCAAAACCGATCCACACTACAGTCATGAAGTCCATCACTCTCCGTCCTTTCCCTACTTGAGGTCAGGGTCGACCCGGCCGACGCCTCGCTCAGCCTTCCACCGAAACTTGATGCGACCATCGTAACTGTCCAGAACGTAATCTGCGTATCCGTGGCTTACTGCGTCGGCCTTCAGTTGCACCTCGCTTTCCACGTTATTTGCAACGTATCCGATGACAAAGAACACCCCGGCGACCAGTACCAGCAGAACCGCTACCGCCTTCGTTTTGTCGCTCATCTACTCACCGTCCTTTCCTACAAACACGGCTATGAATACCATCGCGATCACCACCCACGCCGCGACGGTGGCCAGACTGGCTACGGTCAGGAACCACTCCGGGTAGGTCGCTCGTGGAATGGGAATGGGAAGTGCCGCGGAAAGCATCACTCACTCCCTTTGTTTGAGCGATGCCCGTGAGAACACGCCGGTCTTGACGACCGACTCGGCAATGATGTTCAGCGGACGAGGCAAGCGGGCACAGGGGAACCACTGCCACTCACGGTGCGCGTTGTGCTCGAACACCCCGACATCGATGAACGACCCCAGCCGTGACGAAAACATCATGTTCAGCCAGCCCGGCTGACTGTCGTCGTAACCCTCGAAAGAGAGGGCGGGAGGAAGCTCGATACTGGTCTCCTCCTGCACTTCACGACGAATCGTCGTGGTCACCTCCTCGTCGCCCTCCAACGCGCCACCGGGAAACTCCCAGCCCTGCCGCTGCTTATGCCAACCCAGCAGCACGCAGTTGCAGCAGAAGATCATGCAGCACGTGCCGATCCGTCGCGCGGGCACGGGCTTCTTCTTGAGCCCGTCCGGCTCACGGCCGTCGACCTGCGCAAGCCGCAGCAATGCGGCGTCGTCCTGCTTGCACTCGATGAACGTCTCCGCCATGAAGACCCCGCGAGGATCATCGACCACCAGCACCAGCTGCTTCGTGTCCAGGCAGCTTCGCATTACTTCCCGCAGTTCGCCGACTGTTCTGAGCATGCTTCCTCCGTTTCTTGGTTTTCTTGGGCGGCCGTGGCTTGGGCGGGATCTTGAAACCGAGTGCCTTCGCTTCGGCCCGGATGAACTTGCACAGCCACCGACGCGCGTCATCCTTGAGCCCACCCTTCATGACTTCACCATCCTCCTTCGTCCACTCCTTGACAAGCTTGGCCTCTTCCGCGTGCAGCAGCGGCAAGCACTGCTTGATCGCCTCCACGAACGTGAGGCTCGCTCGGCTTGAGCGGGTCGGACAATAGTAGTAAGAGGCGAGGTCCTCTCGCCACCAACCGTAGTCCTTGGGCCATAGCTTACGCGTCAGCTCTGCCAGTTCCTTGACATCGGCCGGACCCGCTCGCTCGTTCTCGTGCACTTGGACATTGTCGAACACACGCGACCTGCGGTGCCGCTGAGGCGACAGACAGTAGTAGAAGGCGGCGATCACGTGATCATCGATTTTCTGCTGTCGCCGCGTGTACTCCTTGACGGCCTTGCGATAGCCATCCAGCTTGGTTCGCTGGGGATTGAAGTTGATCTGGGCCAAGTCCCAGCGGCGGTTCACCACCACGAAGCCCAGTGACCGCAGTCGCTCCGTGTCGCCCAGGCGGGCCACGTGATCCTGCGGGATCAGCAACGCCCCGTACTCCTGTGTCAGCTGCATGATCGTGTCGGGGCTGACGTTCTCGGTGTACAGCTGCTCGAACAACAACCAGCCCTCGAACTCTACCGTGGACTCCTCGCCACTGCCGTACCGACGATGATAGCGGCGATGCGGGTTGCGGGCTCGCTGGCGTTCCAGCGTTTGCGCGTCGATGGGAACCTCGCCATCGTAGTAGTAGAGGTAGCTGGCCAACGGCGTGGGGGACGGGTGACGCTGTTCCAGCTGTCGCTGGATCAGGTCGTTGTCCGTACCGAGCACGCCGTTGCTCCGCAGCAAGGCCTCCATCTGCGAAATCGGCACGATCTCGTAACGTGCCGGAATGTTGAAGCGGTCTTCACTTGCGCCACGAAAGAGCGCACCCCCGACCTGTTGAGAATCGGGGGTGCGCTCGGGCGGGACCGCTAGTTTCGATCCCTTGAGTTCCATGTTGCCTACTTCTCGCAAGTCAGTTGAAGACGGTCGGTGACCGAGGCCTTGACCATCTCGATGGCCGAGAGCACATCGTCGCCGGTCTGCAAGCCGCCTTCGAGGTAGTTGCGGGTCAACGCGTCACCGGCCTTGGCGACGAAGCGCGGCACCTCGGACAGTGCCTGGCCGATGGTGTCCAGGCGGGTCTGGATGCCCCGGATCGTGGCACTCTGAGCCACGAGCTGGTCCAGCAGGTCGCGCATCTTGGTGGTGAACGGCAGCGTCTCCTCATGGGAGAGCACGCCCTCGAACTTGTTGTCGTAGTACTGCGACTTGTAGCCCACGCGGACCGTGACGGTCACGGTCTGCTTGTCCACGTCGCACACGCCCTCGTCGGACTTGACCTTGAACACCTTGCCGCTGAACGCGGCCATCGTGTCGGCGGCCAGCTGCGCCTGGGCCTGATTCACGGTCTGTCCCAGTGCCACAGCGCACAGCTTGAGCTGGGCCTCCAGGTCCTTGTGCACGGCGCGGGCCTCGTCCAGCTGGCGGATGACTTTGCTCCGCTCGGCCTCCAGCGGCGCGGAGATCTCGTTGCGGGCCAGCGACTCGATGCGGTCCATGTCAACGTGGATGTCGAGCTTGACCTGCTGGGCGTCCAGCACCAACTGCGGTCTGGGGGGGACGGCAATCGCGGTGGACTCGGAGACGCGACGGGTACGAACAGCTTTGGCTTTCTTGGCCATGGAAAATTTTCCTTTGTTTTGAGTGAGATCAGCCGAACTTCTGTTTTCCAGTTCACTCGTTGTCGCAGAAGCGACTCAGCTTCTTTCGCTACGTAGCGGCTGTACAGGCGGAAGTCGTGTACCGTCCGGGTTCCGCATACGATAAGCAAATAAACCACCCGGACCGTTGACCCTCTTCACATCGATGATCCAGCTGCCGTGCTTTGCCTTTCGCAAATGTCGCAGCTGGGCGCTCACGGAAGGCTCTGAATCGCCGGTCGCAGCAGCAATCCCAGAAAGTCGATGCCAGCGACCATCCGCCATGACAGCGAACACACGCCCGATCTGTCGATCGAGCCGATCATCGTCAATCGCCGGATCATAGTAAGCTCCATCGAACTTGGTTGAGTTCTCGGCCCGTCGCTGATCTTTGTCGACCAGCTGTAACGCTCTTGTCAGCAGTTTCTCAACAGTGATCCACGGCTGATCTGTTAGGTCGTCACAATAATCTCGGACCGCGAAAAGCGCCGTGACCATCGCGTTTGTTGTCAGCACTCGGTATCGCGGCATGCTTTAACGCTCCCCTGGAGGAACACCGTGCTCTTTCTCGTGGCACTCCTTGCACCAGGCTCGAACATCGTCATCCACCTCGCACCCAATCCGCTCGTAGTTGAGGTGGTGTATCCAGAAGCCCCGAGCAAGGTACTTCCGGCATTTCTCGCAGCGATTTTTGGCAATTCGTATCCTTGCGTTGCGTACGGCCTGCCAGTGCTCGGTTGCAAAATACTTGGCCCGGTCCTTCTTGTAGACCTCCTTCAGCTCTTCGACGCTGTAAGGACCAGCGCGAGCAGTGGTTTTACGCACAGCCAGTACAGAAGACTCCACCGGGTCAAGAGGCAACGCGGCCTGTTGGGAAATCCATCCAGATCGCTGCCACCACAGTACAGCAGCGCGCAGGCCATCCACCGGGTCGTCGTACCAGCCACCTTCGCACGCCAGGTGACTGACAAACCACAAATCTTCCCAGTAGTTCCATCCTGCCCCCGGCGACGCGATGAAAACAGCTTTGCCTGCACCACGCGCAAAGCCAATCTCGGCCATTGTGCCGAAACACGTGGGATTCTCTACCCACGCATACAACAGATCCGCTGCGGAGATGGCTTCCAAGCACCTCACCACCACAAGATCGCGGTAGTGACGAAGCGCCTTTTTTCGGCCATCCTCGCAACGAATTCTCACACGATCATCCTCGCAGTGGTCCAGCGGCAAACAACCGTGTGAGCTAGGACCATGGAAACAGCCGTGGTCGTCGGAGAGGAAATAGGGACCTGTATAGATAACGCCCGCGACTCCGAGAACATCTGGGGTGAGCGGTACCTCGGGCCATTCTGCATAATCCTCCTCGCTCGTCATGCAGCTGTTTGAAGCGCTCAACCCCGCGCCACATAGGTCAAACTTCGGACGATGTCCTATCAACCGGTCTCTCCAATCACCCTTGGTGATCTTGCCTGCCACGTAGACCCGTAGCTTAACGGACAAGGTCGACTCCTCGGTGTGCTTGCGCGTCCCCATTCAGTCCCCCTTGATCCCCTTGGCCACCGGCAAGAACGGCACCGGCGACTCGGTCTTGGTCATGTACTGGAACTTCACAGTGAGCATCTTGCCCAGGTACGTCCCGCGGTCGTCCCACGCGGCCTTCTTCTCGTCGTGCGTGCCAGGAGCAGTCACCTCGAACTCGAACCCGTCTCCGGTGATGCAGGTGAAGATCGCCATCCCCTTGTGTGTGCCCCGGCCTTCCTTGACCCCGACGATGGCAAACTCCGCATCCACGAACGTCTTCACCTTGAGCAGGCTGGAAGAACGCTTGCCCGCCTCGTACTCCGCTTCGCCGTGCCGCAGCATGGCTCCCTCGTATCCCAGTTCGATGCACTCGCCCTGGAATCGCATCAACTCCTCTTCGTTGCCGACCTTGGCCGTGTCGACCAGGTGCAACGGCCCGAACTCGGACTTGCCTCGAAACATCCGCGTCAGGGCCGCGTACCGCTTCTCGAACTCGTCATCGGACGGCGAGTCGTACAGATGGTACTGCAACAGCTCCGTGCCTTCCTGGACTCGCTTGGCGTAGGAGCTGATCGTGTTGAGCGGCTTGCCGTGGATGTACAGCTCGCCATCCACCACATCCCCGTCACGCATCAGCGACAACAACCCCTCTTCGATGTGCCCGATGGGAATGAACGGCTTGCCCTCGCGCGAGGCAAGCGAGACCTTCTTGTTCTTGCCCGTGCCATCGCAGCGAGCGATGCAGCGAAAGCCGTCGTACTTGGGCTGGGCGAAGGCATGGGACCAGTCCACCTTCTTGAACTGCTTGGGATACGGCAGGGCCAGCATCGGGGCCAGCGCCCGCTTCTCCGCCGACTCGGTGCCCTGAGCATCCAGACCGTAATGCTTCCGTGATTGCTTTTTCTCCCACTCCGCCGTTGCCTCCAGAACCGCTTGCTCCAGAGGTGTGGTGGCGTTGGCCCTTCCTGTGTTTTTTCCCTCGGTGATGGTTTCTCGGTACAGTTGCTGGGCACCATCTACCTGGCCCTGCGACACAGTAATGTCCGCACTTCCGTCCTGGTTTGGCCGTACGGTGATCTGCCATCGTTGAATCTTTCCCGTCGCCGTGGTTTTGTATAGCGGTGGGAACGTCCTTACTTGCGAAGCTTTGCTTTTCTTCTCCATCTTGTACCAAACTCCTTGGAACATGTTCTGCAGACGGGCTGAAGCCCGTTCGCGGTTGACCGATTTTTGTTGAAACAGGCTACAGGCAAATACTGCTTACAGAACCCACTACACCACGCCTTGCCGCGAGGTGCCCGACGATTCTTATCCTCTCGGTGTTTGGCACTGTTGGCAGGTTGCGACAAGATTTGAAGATTTCCAATCTCATAATGCCCTTCAGGATTCTTACGATCGACAGAGGGGCATTCACCCGGATGTCGACACATCCACCTCGTGTGAGCCGGAATAGCCCACGCAAGAAACTCTTCGCGAGTCATTCGCACCTCGACTGTGGCATAGGCTGGCGCTTTCCCGTTCCTATTGCCAGCCCGCATGGCCAGCGACAGCCACGCACGAACTGCCCGCCCACGCGGTGATTTGGCCCAGCTCGAAACCGCTTCTCGTTTGCAACGACGGCACCACGACGATGACCCTGTCGACGTTGCCGAATCCTTGGCCAGAGGACCACGACGACCACAACGACTACAAACACTCGCCATGATTCCTCTCCTTGTGGGTTGAAAATGATGACTACTGGGCCATGTCCATGCTAGGGCGACTGCGGATCCAATTCGGCGGACATCCCCGTGAAAAACCCGCGTAGGGCTTTCATGGCCTCCATCGCCGTCTTGGCCTCGGTGTCGGCGTCGTCCTGTGAGATCAGCTGCAGCTCCTTTTCGTCGACCTGGTCCAGCTTGAGCTGCAACTGCGCGATTTGCTTCTGCAGCGCCTTCCTCTCCTCCTGTACGGCCTTGATAGCCAAGCGTCTCCCGCGAATACGCTTGGCAGCCTCTTCCAGCGAACGGAAGCGAGTGACGATGTCACCCAAAGACATGTCCGTGGCTGGGTCCTCTTCGGCGGGCACCGGAGGCACGGCGGGCTTGGCCGCCTTCCCGTTGGTCTTGAGGGCGGCCACCTCTGCACCGCTCGGCGCGATTACGTCGCTGACCGACACCGGCGTCTCAGGCACCGGCGTGGCCTCGGGGACAAGCTTTCCCAGCAGCCCGGTCAACGACTCCATCACGCCGTCTATGCTGTCACTGGGGCACATCAGCGCGTACTCCCAGCTGTGTTCATTTTCCCGACCTACCTGACTTGACGTACAGCAGGATCGAGTTGCGATCCTGTCGCACAACACGGATCTCTCCCAACGACCTTCCCTTGCCCCATGCGATCTGCCGTGTGGGTCTAATCAGGTAATGGCCGGTCACCTGGGCCTTCTTGAGGGCCTGCCCGATCAACGTCACCGCCTCGTTCCAGGTGGCTTGCGTCTCGGAACCGGCCTCGCGATTGGTACTCAGTCGAAACTGCAACAACGCTGTGCCTTGGCTCATTGTTCACTCCCCCGCCTTTCGCTGGCGGATCAGTTCATGTTGATGACAGTTCACGCAAACCGTCCGCTGCGGAAACAGCGGATCGTAGTAGCTCTGGCTGTCGCACCCGCTGCAATAATCCTCCCGAAACGTCAGCTCGTGTGTAGCCGCCGGGCAGCTGTCCAGTCCCTGTGGGCACAGGTAGCAGGGGTGTGCCAGCGGGTAGTCCAGTGGGCACCGAAAGTGACCCTTGCGTGAACGCATCGCGAGGTAGCGACGGTTCCAGGTGAGTTGCGTCGCCGTTACGTCCAGTTTCTCGAAGTCGGGCATCTGTCCGCACAGCGAGGGGTCGATCAGCCCGCTGAACCGGAGGTTCACATACTCCCCGATGTCCCGAAAAGGATGATCGCGGCGGTACGACGTGAAGCCCAGGTGACGGCCGAAGAACGCGCAGAACTTCCGCGTCCAGAACTTCCGCAGGATCATAGGGCAGGGAGACCCAGCCAAAGCTTGGCAGTAGAACTCTCCGGCCAGGTCGCCACGGCGAGTCGCCTGAAGCTGAACCGCCAGGACCTGGAACGGGACCCACTCCTCTTCGCTCTGCCCATTCCACGCATGAACCGGGTGGTGCCGTCGCAACTGTTGCAGGTTGCCCGCCAGTCGCCAGACCGCCGCATCCAGTTCGAGAGCGGTGATCGGTCTGCCCGCCAGGTAGGCCAGGGACTCATAGACCGGTGGAAAGGGGACGGAGGAGGGCAGTCGCTCGTGAATCGCTGTGGCAAACTCCGTGAAATCGTCGCCTTCCAAAGACACTCCGATGTAAGCCACAATCTCCGGGTCGTTTTGAATATGCTCCTTCAGCCGGAGCACAGTCGTTACGCTCATCGGCCTGGGCATGGTCAACCCTCTCTCTGGTCTTCGTCCAACACGTCCTCCAGCAGAACAATCTCGGCAAAGTCGTCTTCTGCGACCACCAGCGCCACGCCGTTGTCGGGATTGGCGAAGATGTGCTGCGCGTGCTTGAACATCTCGTCCGCCGTGAACGTCGTGCTCAGCAAGAAGAAGCCCGGCGGTGGACTGACTGCGGGAAACTCGGGCGACTTCGCCGCCAGCATTGCGGACAATGCTGTCAGCGATCCGCCACTGTTCATATAGCGGCAAAGAGCCTCCCAGAGCAGCTGTTGTTGCCGCCACTGTCCGCGGGCTCGCCGCGAGTCCAGGTGTTGCCAGACAAGATATTCCTTACGTGCGGAATTTCCCGCAAGGAACACCAGCGTGATCTGCAGCTCCCGCCCGCCCACCTTGAGAATGCTGTCCGCCTCGACGCGGTAACCGTCATGGTGGGACAGAACACTCAGCTCGGGGCCTGCCCCCGGGATGACCCCAGCGTCAACTTCAGCTCCTGCAGGAGCCGCGGCAGCAGTTCGGGGTTCGTGTGCATTGCCGCGATCATCGCGTACTTCAAGAGACCTGCCAGCCATTTTTCCGTCTCCCCTGCTACAAAGTTACTCAGGGGCCCGAGAAATCCGTTTCGCTGGTCCTCTGTCGCCAAACTCTTCAGGAGGGCTTCCACGTCCAGCTCGGTCATGAGCAGTTTGCCATCCTCGTCAAGATGCCCTGACGGCCAAGAGATGATCGGGCCCTCCTGTTTGCCCTCCATCAGCCCCGAGATCTGCTGGAACCCGCCCTCCGCCACATGCCAACGGCCGAACATCTGCCGCAGGCCTGCCGCCGCTTGTTCGTAGGCAATCCCGCCAGGAATCCCCGCCATCGCTTCCGTCATCGCCGCTGCCGTCGACATGGTGTGTCCTTTCACTCGATTTCGGCGGCCACGCCAAGCCACACCTCGTAGCCCGGCTGGTCCTGCCGTTGAAAAACATTGCCTACCGCAATGAACAGCTTGCGGATCTTCCGCTCCTTGGGTACTAACTGCGCAAGCGATGCGCCCGCCTGTGCCCCGAACTGCACCAGCGTCTCACCTGTGCTCGACTTGAGCTTATAGGGGAACAGCGGCACGCACACGAACTCTCCGCTTTTGCTGGTCACCCACCGCGGCGGCGTGGCGTCGTTGGGCAACGGTCCGTGAAGTGTCAGCCAGGGCTCATCCTGCGGTCGGGCGGCCGCCATCCCAGCCTCGGTCCGCTTGTTCGGGCGACGGATGTGGACCATCGCCTGAATCTTGTCCGGCTGGCAGGCCTGCAGCTGTGCGAGCAGGTTGAACGTGTTCACGAGAATCTTCATGGTGGGGCCCTGGTAAAAAGTGTTCCTTCACTGTCCGCTGCCCAGTGTTCGCGTCCGTGGCATACACCCGGGCCGTCAGATCAAAGTGGTGATGACTCAAGTCAATCGACCGATGCGGATCGTACGCTTCGCCCAGGCAGTCCCCCGAGTAGCCACGACGTGGCGACTTGGAATCCCTCCCAGCCGCATCCGCATTGGTGTGCACGCGGCTCAGGAAACCCAAGTGGCGACGATGAGCACCCAGGACCGTTCGTAGCCCCTGTTGCCGCATCAGCTCACCCAGTGTGGAGTCCCCGCCGCGATGCACAAGTTCCTCGAAGGGCCAATTATAGCGACAGATCACCGATTGGCGAAGCAGCCACCATCCGCCTTGAAAAAAGTGAAATACCGGCTTCCCACGATACGCCTTGGGAGGCCCCACACGAGGATCGTGCCACGGTTGGGCCTGTACCCAGTCCCACTGGCGGCCGCGCACAAACCACACGTAGGGCTTGCCGATCATGTCCGCCACTTCGGCTTCCATCATCAGCTCGTCCCAGGGAAAGCATGGGTCCAGGTAGCTATCATCGTCGAACCAGTTGGCCCAAGTTGCCAGAGCCGGGAAGCCCGGAACCTTGTCGCGAAACATCCGCCGCATGAGCGGATACTTGTACACGTTCCGGCCCGCATCATACGTCGTCACAGGCACTGGCTGTCGCTGTGCCCACTGATCGACATATCTGGCAGTCGCGTCGCCAACCTCGTTCAGTCCGATGCGTACGTCCTGGACCCATGCGTGTCCCCAGGGAAGATTGATCCCGATGCCGGTCAGCACCCGCTGGGCCAGCTCCGGGTAGTCGCCATACAACAGCGTACAGAGGGAGATCCTTTCCCACGACATCCTTGTCGTCCTTCCGTGAATAGTCGAATACTACCGCCCGGCGGCCGCCTTGGCCCGGGCAATCCGCTCCTTCACCGAGTCCGGCTTTCCGCCCTTCGCGGATGGCGGCGGCGCATGCTTGGGCGACACCGACTTGGGACGCTTGTGTCCCTTGTGCGTCGCCGCAGGCTTCCGTGCGGGCGCCTCGGCCTCGGGCTCTTCGTCGCGCGGCTTGTGCGACGTCACATGCTTCTTCTTTTTCTTGACCGGGGCCTCCGCCTCGGGCTCTTCGCTCTCCAACTCGGGCTCCTCGTCCACCTCCTGCTCCGGTTTCTCGCGGTGAGTCACCGTGGGATGCGTGTTCCGCGTCCCGCGACGAGGTCTCTTGCCGTCCGCCGCCTGCTCCAGCTCTTCGCGACGCTCGATCACCTGCTCCAGCCGTGCCACGGCCTTGTTGAACTTGTCCAGGAGCGGATCGATGCTCGCATGGAGGTTGAGCAGCGTCTCGCCTGTCTCCTTGACCGAGGCCAACAGCGCTTCCGTGCAGCGTTCCGGCGGTGCCTCGGCCACCCAGTCGAACAGTGAGGTGTCCCATGTGTCCGCTTGCTTCTCGAACACCTCCGCGAACTTGCGGATCTGCTGGCACGCGCCGTTGGGCGTCTTGGCCGCCTTGGCCGCCTTCGTGCCTGTGCCGGTGGGTGCCGTCCGGCCGCGCTGGACCTCCTCCATGATCTTCTTGAAGGTCACCGTGCCCTTGAGCAGCCCTTCCTCCAGCTTCGTCCGCCGCTCTTCTGCGTGTGGCTCCTTGACGTACGTCAACGCGCGAATGTGACTGATCCCGATGCGCAGCCCAACCTTCGACGCCCGGCCGAGCAAGCGCTCCAGATGCGGCCAGTCGTAGGTCTTCACGATCCGTGCAGCCTCGTACAGCGGGCTGGCCGTCAGGTCGCCCAGGGCCTCGGCAATCTGGGCCACGCCCTCGGTGCCGTACTTGTTGGGCTGCTCCATGATGTTCTTGACCCGCTCGCCGATGCGATACCAGGTCTCGATGTCGCCCCGCAGCATCGCCGCCCGCGCCTCGCGAATCGGCACGTATTCCTTGCGCAGCGCCGGGGTCATCTCCGCGACCCGCTTCTGTTCCATCCGCACATCCAGCGGAACCGTTGCCACCGCCGTACTCGTCGAACTTTCCGGCTTCGCCTTCTTCTTCGCTTTCTTCACCTTCGCCATGAGCGTCTCCCACTACGTTAGAGTAAATCGTCCGGTCAACATGCGATAGGCGAGCTGTTCCGTCAGTTCTCGCCGGTTGATCTCTTGCCTACGCGCGATGTGCGTCAGGCTGGTGTACACGTCGTAGGCACTCCGCCCACGGATTCGGTCGAGAAGCTGCGGGGTCACCTCAACCGACACACGTGAAAAGCTTCCCGCAACCAAAGCACGATCCACAACTTGCTCCGCCAACTTCGCTGGAACCTTCGCCCGTACCAGCTTGCTGACCAGCGACTTCCGCCGCGCGGTATAGCCTGCCACCGTGGTCAGCCCTGCGTCAAGGGACTGTTGGCATAACTTGACCAACGATGTCCGCATCTCGTTCGACGCCATTGTCCGTCGTCGCAACTGCTCTAGGGCCTCCGTGACCTTTTCTCGGAAGTGATCACTGCGAACATGGATCACACGGTTCACGTCGGTGCTGGGGGCTAGTGACGCGCTGCTGTCAAAGTCACGAATCAGCAGCGCCGCACCCTGCACGCTCTTGTCCCCGACCTCGGAGTTGGTGAAGTGCCAGCCCCAGGTGAACGAGTCCTTCATCGTGTTGCCGCCGGACTCCACCGGCAATGTGAAGGCCCGGGCGACGTTGCGATAGCGGAGCAGCATCTGTCGCCCTTCCAGTACCGCCTCGTGAAACACGCACGTGCCGCCGCTCAGCTCGTTGACGAACTGCTGGCAACGCTCCAGCAGCTCTCCGTTGGGCAACAGATTGTAGCGGGGACCGACAACCCCCTCCACCCGGTGCGACCGGCGGTCGAACAGCAACCGCAGGCCGCAGACCCTCGTGGCAAATCGCAACTTGATAATCGCGTTGATGATGCTCACTGCCAGCCGGAACGAATTTGCCGTGTCGGTTTCGCCCTGCAACCCGGCCACGTCGGAGAGCGCCTGGCCCAGCCCCGGAGCCAGTCGCGAGCACAGCTGGCTGAGGGCCGTAGTGGTGAACTGGTACTCGCCCTGGACACGCCCTCGGTCGTCCAGCAAAACATCGGAGGCCTTCTTGACCTCAAACAGAAACGACGCCTCCTGCGACGCCAAGTGCTCGCGAAACAGCTTCTCCTCGGAACACCGGAAACGGCGAACGCGAGAAGGAACCGCCAACTTGCGGGGAGTGATCATGGTCGGACTCACTGAAAAGCCTGCCCTAGTGCCAAAGCCAACTGGTATCGCTCATTGATGTTGAGCAACGCTTGGGCCGTCACCCGCATGGGCATCGTCAGCCCAAGTTTCTCAATCTCGATCAGTGCCTGTTGCTCGTCCGCTCGTAACCCGTCGCACATGATCGAGTCGATGGGCCGTTCCACCATCCGCTCGATGAGTACCTTGAGGTTACGCCCCAGCCGCACCCGGGCAGGCTGGGTAGCGAGCGAGATAAACAGGGCATAGCAAGGTCCAGACGCACGAGTCTTGATTACCGCAATGAACTCGTCAATATCCGGCTGGGCCAACTGGGCCGTGTTGAGAATCGGACTGGGCAATGGCAGTGGCGAAGAGACGGCCCGCTTATCCTTAGCGTCGAACCATTTGGTCTTCTGGCTCACATTTGTCTCCTCTGTCTTTTGTGCTCAGACATTGGCCCACCCGGGATCGATTGTTTTGAGAAACACCGACATCGGTTCCATCGTCAGGTAAGCCCCGGTGGCAGAGACCCACGTAAACCGCCCGCCCGCTGTGTCGTTTTCCCGCGTCCGGTTGTGCAACACCATGCCGTCCGGCAGATACGGCCAGGGGAACACCAAGGCGATCGCGTGACTGTCTTGGATGTCAACCGGGACATCGTCGTCCAGGCCTGCAAACGCCTTGGTGAAGGCCTGTTCCAAAAATCGGGAGAGGAGTCTCGACACAGTGCTCTTCATCGCCACCTTGCGAAACACGCGGGCCACGAAGTACACCGGGCAGGCGGGAAACTGCTCGTAGAAAGCGTCCAGCGTAAGGCGGTATTCACCGGTGCGTGCACCGAACTGCGACCGCATCGCCGACTTGGCCTTGCTCGGAAGACGAAAATGCTTGCACAGGTGCTCCACTACCCCGGCCTCAAACCGCTCATGGTCGCGACGTGCGAAACTCTTCCCATCGCTCACCTTGCCGAGCAACCCGTCCATCGGATTACGTTTCGAGTTCGGGTTCCTCGTAGTCATCACTCTGAACCTCCTGCTGCCTTTCGTGGGCCCGGATTTTCTTCTTGATGTTCCGCTTCTCGATGACCAGCTGCTTACGATAGTCCATGGTGCAATCGAATATGCGACGCACCTTGATGCCGAACAACCGTCGCAGCTCATTGAGCACCGCCGGGGTTTCCTGCAGCACCATCCCCGCCTCCTCTGTGGACAGCGGGCTCTTCTTGGAAATTCCCAGCTCGCGGCAGAAGATCAGTCCCTTCGACGTCTGCACGTTGCAGATCTTCTTGGCGTCGACTGCTTTCGCCTCGTTGAGGATCGGCAGCTTCAGCAGCAGCTGGATCGAGGAACTGAACCAGTCCCACTTCGACACCTGCCGCCAGGCCTCTTCGCCAATCGACCCGTCGTAGACCATCTCCTCGTGCCACAACACATCCACGGGAATCTTTTGATCGGTGATCCCCAGGGAGTTCTTCTTGCAGGCGATGAACAACCGCGTGCCGTCGTAGCCCTTCTTGCGGATCTTCTTGTCGCCCTGCCACGACGTCTCCAGCTCCCAAGTTTCTTGGAAGTCGATGTGCTTGCCGCCGACCTTGCTGCGGTTGGTCAGTCCAGTACGCTCGTCGCGCGGCAGCTTGAGGTGGTTGATGGCCACCGTCACGAACGGCCACCCTCGCATGATCTCGGTCCCCTTGCCACGCAAGAAGGCCGTGATCATTCGCGCCTCGTCGGAAAATGCTCGTCCGGCGAAGCCTTTCTCCTCGATCTTCTTCTGCGTCTCTTCAGTGGACTTCCCCATGATCGAGTCGATGATCGCCAGGTAGGGCCACGTGCGACCAGGGCCCGGCTCCTTCTTGGTGCCGACCATGATCGTCTTCGCCAGGGCGAATGCGTCCTGCAAACACCGTTGCCAGTCGTTGATCGACCCGCACGGGACGTAGCCCAACGCGTCGGGGTCGTCCCAGCCCATGAAGCTCAGCGACCAGTCCGGGCTGTACTTCGACTCGTGTTCCAGCAACACCGCCGCGCCGTTCATCTTGCGAAACCATCTCGCGAACTCGAAGCCCAACGCGCTCTTGTAGGTCGCAGGCTGGCCCACGATCTGGTAGAAGCGGTCCAGCGGCATCGCGGTATTCTGCACCAGGTACTCGAACGCGAACGAGGGACAGGGAATGCCGACCACGGACTGCCCTGCCTCGCCTGCGGTCATCGCCAGGCCGCCATGTTCCCGGAACTGCGACATCGTAGCCCGCACGACGGCCGCAGAGTGCGATTTCAGTGCCTTGCCCGGTGCGTACTTCTCGGCAAGCAGTTCCGTTTTCGTTTTCCGTCGCTCCGCCTTTTTCTTTACCGCCATGCGATCTCCTCGACAAAGACGGGGTGGGCCTGCCCACGGAGAGCAGGCCCACCCCAAAGCGTGACCCAACGTCACGTCTTCAACTTACTTCTTCCCCTTCTTACCTTTCGGGGGGGCCTTCTTCACCGGCTTGGCGGCGGGTGCCGCCGGAGGTGCCTTCTTGGCCGTCTTGACCGGCTTGGCTGCCGGGGCCTTTGGGTGCTTGCCCTTGGGCTTCTCGGCCGCCGGGGCCTCCTGACCGCCGCGACGGCTGGAACGACGGCTGGCGGCCTTGTACGCATCCTCCAGCCGCTTCTCGTCGAGCCGGGAGGGCTCTTCCTCCTCTTCCGCCTCTTCCTCTTCGTCCTCCCCCTCTTCGGCGTCTTCCTCCTCGTCCTCTTCCTCCCCCTCTTCGGCGTCTTCCTCCTCGTCCTCTTCCTCCTCGTCCTCTTCCTCCCCCTCTTCCTCGGCGTCCTCCTCCTCGTCCTCCTCCTCGTCCTCCTCCTCTTCGACCTTCGGAGCCTTCTTGCCCTTCTTGGCCTTGGACTTGGGGGCGGGTTCCTCTTCTTCCTCTTCCTCCTCGTCCTCTTCCTCCCCCTCCTCCTCGTCGTCTTCGCCCGCTTCCTCCTCCGACTCGTACTCGTCGTACTCCTCGGGATCGGCTTCGGGCTCGGCGTCTTCCTCTTCTTCCGCCTCGGGCTCTTCGTCCTCGATCACGGTCAGCTGGGCAAAGCGGACCTTGAAGACCTGCTCGTCGTCGAGCCGCACACGGGCCTTCTCGTCGGCCTCCAACACCTCGATCACTTCACCCTCGACAGGCTTGCCCTTGAGAGAGAAGGATACACGCAGTCCTTTCGTGATTTCCACGTCCGCCTCGCTTTCTAGTTCTGGTGTGTCGTCCGTAACCAAACCCGAGCGACGACCGGACGACGCGGCCTGACGCTGGGAGCCATTGCTCGATTCATCGCGGGGGATCGCGATCGAAGGCGCCGACTTCGCACCACGCAGAACGCTTTCGACGTCCTTCGTGAAGAAGTGCGGGTGCTCTTGCCACGCGAAGTCGAGAATCTCTCGGTTGTCCTTGAAGCCACGGGCGATCAAGGAGCAGATCTCCGTCCACTCGGGGAAGTACAGCACGTCGTCCCACCAGGGCAGCTTGCGACGGATCAGCTCCAGCCGCTCGCCCTCCAGCACCGGGCTCATCTTGGGATAGGTGCGACCGGCAACACGCAGCGTGGGCTCGATCCAGCACTTGTACTTGGTCGGTCCGCCGCGGTCGTCGTTCTCCCGCGTCTTCTTCGGAGCGCCCGGCGGCGAATCGATCTTCGGATTGTAGATCGAAACGAACGCACCCTGCTTGGGGCCGTACACGTCCCCGTACAGATAATTGCGGTTGGGACGCTCGGCATCGGGGCGCATGCCCTCCTTGAGTTCCTCCAACGCGGCAACGAAGTCGGATCCGGCCGACCACGGCAACTCCAGCAAGGGCATCAGATCGTCGGCGGCCAGGCCCTTCGGCGTGGCACCCTCGCCCACGTAGTAGTCACGGCCGCGAGCGTAGACGAGGCCGAAGGTGTAGAAGTTGTCGGTTGGAGCGCTGAGCGGCTTCTTCTTCCCTTCGATGTAGTTGTCCCATTCTCGCGGTGCGGTCTTCGTCTTCTTGCACGCGTCCCACACCGCCTTGAAGAGCACGTAGTACGGGTGGTTGTTGCGAGAGACATGCTCGTTCCGCGGATCGTACAGCAGGAAGCTGAACTGCTCCGCGATGCCCACGTACCGCACGACCGGTAGCCGCCGACAACCATCGCCCAGCATCACACCGCCATCGTACGCGATGTGTGTGCTGTCGAACGCGCTCTTGCCCTTCTCGGCCTTGAACATCGGCACCGGCCGGAAGATGGTCGGGCCGTTGTCCAAGTCGGGAAAGATCACCTGCACCGGCGCGTCGGCGCGGATGGTCAAGTCGCCCGGCGGAATGTTGCCCCGGCGACCGCCGTGCTTGTCCATGCGATAGGTCCGCTCGCGAGGACCGTCGGCATTCAACCCAGGGCGCTGAGCATTGGCACGCGCCTCGGTGTGGCCCAACTGCGGTCGGGGCTTCTTCTTCGTTTTCACTGTCACGATACCCTCCGTTAGGTTCAAAAAGGTCCGTCTCATAGCACAGCCCGCTGAGCACTGCGGCTCCCCTGTGCCGGTCTTCTGGAGACAGTCTAGGCACGCCACTGTAGCATCTTCCCCTCCCCATGTCCACGAGACGCGGCGGGCTCAGACAGCGATGTCGTAAAGCTGTCCTTTCCGCCAGATTTTCTTGTCGAACGACGGATGCAGCCACCCCCGTTCGACCTTCAGCCACCCCGCGTATTTGGGCGAAAAACCGAGGCTCAAACACTCGTCCGGCATCATTTGCTGCATCCAGTGCGTGAAGATGTTGATGTCGACGTCGAGGTAATGCGGGCCAGTCCCGTCCGGCGTACCGTCCAGATGACACGGGTACAGCGGAACGCGGTCCCGCATGCACGTGCGCAACATCTGGATTGTCTGGGGCACTAACGACCCCTTGGTGACTACCATGAGCGAATCATGGATCTGCAACGCCAGCCGGTACCAGAGGTCGGGATGCTTTTCTCGGTAGTGGTACACGTGGTCCACGGCACGGCCAACCATGTCGGCCACGAAGCCCTGAATCGGGAAGTTCTGCGCCTCCCGCTCGAAGTCCCCAGCGACCTTGCGATCCTGGGTGACAGGGAATCGGCGGAACCGACCGTAGGCACCGCACAACCAGCGTGCGGTCAACGCGCGCTCCCGGCAGGCCGCGAAGTACGGCACCAGGCCTGGGTACATCTCAAATACGGCGTCGATGACCGCCTGAGCCTCGGCGACGCTGATGAAAATACTCTCCTCTCGCGCGGCCAAAGCAATCGCCTTGGCCCCGCGACCGTACGCGATCCCGAACACCACCGTCTTGGCCACGTCGCGCAAGTGCTTCTTGCCGATCTTGTCCAGGCCGTGCTTGGTGGGCACGCACTGGAGTTGAAAAGCTAGGCAGGCGATGTGCGAGTGGATGTCGTAGTACCGGGGATCGCTCTCGGGCAACTGGGCCCGCATCACGTGGTCGATCATCGTCGGGTCGCCCGACATGAACGCCATTCCGGCCAGCTCGGCACCAATGTAGTCCGCTTCGATGATCACGCACCCCGGCGGTGCGGTGATGATCGTACGCAACGGGTACTTGTAGTCGGGCCCCAAGATCCGCTTGTAGTCCTTCTCGCGGCGCTTGGTAAAGTTCTGCATCGACGGCCGTGACGAACCCCAGCGACCTGTCTCCTTGGTCGGTGAAATGTGTGTACGGACGTAGCCGTCGTCGCAGATCGATGCGGGCAGGCCCTTGTCGTAGACCAGCTCGCCGTCTTCGTCTCGCTCAAACTCCTCCAAGCCGTCCTTCATGTTGGGCGGCCGCAACGTGTACTTCAGCACCTGCCGGATGAAACGGTGATCGCGGATCCAGCCCACTTGCTTGCTGCAATCCTCGATGTACTGCTGGCCGTGCTTCTTCCGCACGACCTCCATGGACTCCTGCATCAGGATCGCCAGGGCGAGCTTGCCCGTGCTCGGCGTCTTCTCGGCCTCCAGCCCTCGCTCGATCACCTCAGCCCACTGCATGGACCGTTTGTCGGTGGTGAGCACGGGCATCAGTCGAAGAGACTTCGCCTTGGCCGGTCGCAGCCGAATGGGTGGATCGGTGGGATTCACCCGCTTCTTGCCGTTGTACTTCTCGCCGAACAGGTACTCGCGAACATCGAATACCGAATTCAGGTTGAAGTCCGACCACTTCGCCCACTCGCGAATCTGCCGTTCCATGCTCGCGCACGCACTGCGATAGGTCTCGGTGAGCAGCTCCATCCGCTTGCGATCCACCGGCAGCCCGGTGGTGTTGATCTCCAAGATCGCAGGCACCGCCCGCATGTTGATCCAGAACGGCTCCCAGCAGTTGTTGCCGAAGCCGTCGCTGCACAGGAGCTTGAGGAGCTTGACCGCAATCCGTCGCGTGACGTCTGCGTCGTAGCAGCCGTAGGGCTCCAGGACGTCGTTGGGACACTCTCCGTATCCCTCCATGTCCCCGACCTTCATCTTGTGGTCTTTGCAGTACTGCGTCTTCCACGCTTCCAGCTTCAAGTCGTACCGCGGCGCGGCCGTGTACTTGAGCGTGAGCGAGGTCAGGTCGAACGAATCCGTCTCGCACACTGCGTGCGCTGCGTACCCGGTGTCGAACCCCGCGGGCCCTTTGCCCGCGAGACATCGTCGCATGTAAGCCTGCCACGTGCGTGGCACAGAGAAGAACGTCTTCAACACCTCCTTGAGTCCGGCAGCCTGCGCCCACTCCATGTCCGCCGCGAAGAAGTGACCCACCAGGATCTTGTCTCGGCAGATCTTTTGGATCCACCGATGGGCGTTGAGAATCCCGCCCTGGAAACGAAGCTTGCCTCCTGGATGCCGCAGGCTGATGCACGCGGCCTTCTTGTGCGCCCAGGAAACCTGGAAGGTTCGCACGTATGCACCCTTGTTGACCGGGTGCTCGCCGTGCCATTCCAAGTCGACGCCCAGCAGACCGTCCTTGCAATCCCGCTGGATCTCGAAGTACAGCTTCTTGAGGTCCTTCAGGTTATCGATCACGCGATGGTCCAGCCCGTCCTCTTTCTGGTCCCACCGCGTGCCGCCGATCAGCTGACCAAAGCGGTTCAGCCCATTCTCGAACTTGTCCAGGTCGTTGGGCTCTCGCAAAACCCAGGCAGGGTGGACGATGGTCATCACCTGCGCCACATGGGTCTCGTCTTCGTCATCCTGTGACTTTCGTAGCGGGATGCGGTACTCGACCACCCGCCCGTCCATCTTCGACACCGTGGCGTCCTTGCCTAACAGCGCCTTGCTGGCATCCGTGCCCAAGCAGAGGATGTAGTCCGGGCACACCAGTCGCAGCTCCTGGTGCAGGAGCGGCAGCCACTCGTCGATCATGGCCTTGCGCACGTCCGTGTCGCCATTGGCCGCATTGGGATGCTCGGTCTTCATCAGATTGGTCACGTACCACTGGGCCGGGTGGATGCCTAGCTTGTTGCACGAGTCCAGCAACAGTCGTCCAGTGGGCCCCGCAAAGTTACGGCCACTGTTGCGCTCATCCTCTCCCAGCATCTTGCCAATGACCATCACGGTCGCACGCACCGGCCCCGTGACGTCACCGCCCCAGAGATGGCCCGGCACGCAACGCATCATGCGAATCTCCCCGGCCTTGGTCTTGGCAGGGACATAGCTCGTCGGGCTGTAGAGGATCTGGTGGTAGAGGTTCGTCAGCATCTCGCCCACCTGCGCAAGCTGCCGCGACTTCGCTTTGCCCACGATCTCGGTCGTGTCGCCCAATGCCCTTGCATGCTCGTAGAGCAACGGCCCGGGCAAGGGCATCCCCGGGGCATTCAGGGGAAACATCGGCTGGCCGGGGTCCACCTTGCGATACTTCAACTCGACGTTGGCAGGCTTAGCGGTGAAGGCGGCCGGGGGCTTTCGGGAGGGTGCTTGGGTCGACATGTAGCTTCTTCGGTTTGTTGAAGTCCAGCGTGAGTCGCTTCTTCTTCGCTGCGTCCTTGCAGATCTCACGCAACAGGTCTCGGTCCAGCGAGCCCGGATCGGACTCGACGTCGGGTAGGTACACGGGAACGATGTGCGGAAGATGTGCACGTAGCGACATCTCCAGCACCTTGATGTGATGCGGTTTGCCCTTGGCAGCAGAGACCGCGTTCTGTTTCGGATCCAAGATGATCAGCACAACCGCTTTCTTCCCCCAGTTCCGCTTCACGTCCGCCGCGAAGCGTTTCTGCAGTTCCACGCTCATCGTGGTGCCTAGCACCGCCAGGGCCTGGACACCGAAGCCGTAGACGTCGGTGGGTCCTTCGACGATGGCAATCGTGGGATGCTGAATCGCCCGGTCGTAGTTGAATGCCACCAGCTTGCGCGGCATGTCCGGGCAACTCCAATACTTGGGCACCTTCGCCTTGTTGAAGGGAACGCCCAGCACGCTGTCTCCGATGTAGCGAGCCTGCCAGCCCACGAGCTGACCGCCCATGAGGATCGGGAAAATAAGCCGGTCGGAGGCGTAGTGGTAGCGGCTCTCGGCACAGTAGCCTACTTCGTAAAGCTTCCCCAGTTTCACCGGATCGATGAACCGGGATTCGAGATACTCGATGGCCCTGTGGTGCGGATGTCGCTCCATCAGGACGTCCAGTCGCGTTACAGGGCCCGGCCAGCTGACTGGGCCGACCTTGGTCGCCACAGTCTTCCCCGGCCGCAAATGGATCCGGCTCGGCGGTCGCCCGCCGACCATGTACACCTGCTCGTAGAGCTGCTTCTGCATCTGGCTGTTGTCGAGACACCGCGTCTCGTTGAAACACTGAGCCAGGAACAGATTACGGCCGCCAAGCTCCTCGTCGGGGACGCCCCACATGTGGTTGATGAACAACCGCCCGCGGGTGTCGTTGCAAAACGGGCAACAGACCTTGTACTCCTCTCCGCTCTGATCGACCTTTCGCTTCTCGTAGGTCTTGTCTTCCTCCAGTGTCGCCCGGCGTTCCACGTGCCACTGAATCTCCATGCCGGGCGCCACAACGTCTACCTTGCCACGCCCGAATCGCATCTCCAGGCGGTCGAATAGCGTCTGGTTGAGAACCTCCATCATTTACCCTGCATAAAGCTGCTCAGTTGGCTTCGCGCTGACCGGTCCAGGTCACGCGGCCGAACGGTTTTCTCCTTGTCGCGAACCTTGTGCATGTCCTCGGCTTTGACGATGGCGTGAGCCATCGGATCGATTACGTACTCGCCCTCCGTGTCGCGCACGGTGGACAACTTGCCATCCAAGCGAATCACCGATTCGGTCTGGATCGGGGCGCGACGTGCCTTGCGGCAGGCCATGCCCATCAGGCCCTCGTTGTTCTTGCCACCGATGCAGCAGCAGAAGTCCAGGTGCATGGCGAACGCCTTGCCCTCGGCCGAATCCGTGTAGTGCGGAATCCTGCCTGGGCCAAACGCATTGGCTTCGCCGTTGAGCTGGTGGTTGAGGTACACCGGGCACTTGAACGGGATCGCCAACTTGTTCTTCGCGTGAAGGGCAAAGTTGGCGATCAGAAACCGCATCTCATCCTTGCGTCGCAGATTGTGGTGCTCGATGAATGAATCCACTGCGGCACCTACGAAGTCCGACACGATCCCGCCACAGCAGATCGGTAGACCGCGACCCCGGCTGATCGCCTGGTCGCGACGGATGTACGCCGCGTACTCATCCACCAGGCCCCAGCCACGACCCACAGTCGACGGATCGTTCCCGGTCATGTCGATCGCCCGCCAGTTGCGATTGAGGATGTTCTCCGCAATCACCTTCCGCTGCATCTCCGACAACACCGGCAACCCCTGCGCAAGCTGCGAGGCAAACATCGCTCGCTCGTAGGGCTTCAGATCGTGCGGTCCCGTGCTGAGCTTGCCCCAGTCTCCGGTCTCCAGCAGCTCACGGTCGATCTGGGCCAGGTGCGACAACGCCCGCACCCGGAACTCGGCCATCGTGCCTTCATGGAAGAAGTAGTACAGGACCGGCAACGGCACACGCTTGTGCGCGTCGAGCCACATGTTCTGCAGCAACCGTGCTCGCAGTGTAGACCACTGCACCGCCAACGTCGTTTTGCAACTGCCGAAGGGCGCTAGCAGGCCATAGGCCTCGCCCGGCGAGTCGCCGCCGTTGTAGAACCGATCCAGAAACGGGATCTGCGTGGTGATCTTGACCACCGGCGCTTCGCCCTTGTCCCAGTCCTTGGGGAACGGCTCGGGAGCGCCGCTGCTGTCCATCGCACAGATCGTCCCAGCCTCTTCGGCCAGCCGACTGGTGAGGGCAAATAGATCTTTGGGCGTGCGTGGGCTGAGATGAAACATCTCCCGGGCCCGGTCCGTCAGCCGGTCCTCCAAGAAGATCCGCATGTACTTCATCGCCACGCGATCGCTGAGCAGCCTCTTCTTGACCGCGAACGCGTCGGCCAGAAAGCCGTCCACGAACTCGATCTCGTCGTCAGTCAGCGCGCCTGGGTCATCCTTGATCCGCCGGTCGATTTCGGCCAGCAAAGCCCGTTCGCCCGGCAGCTCGTTCAGCTCCTTCCAGTGGTCCAGCACGGCCGCCCAGATCACAGCATACGCTTGCTCTCCGGCATTGAAATGCTCCGGCTTGAGCTGTGATCTCGCAATCTGGAACACCGAGTCTTTCCGCAGCACAATCATCAGCATCAGTTGCTTCTGGATGTCCGTGAGCGGGAGCCGTCGTTCGATTTTCCGTTCGGGCTTGTTATCCATTGTGTCGCTCCTTCTCTCCCTCACCCCCGAGCATCTTGTCGAGCATGCTCTGGCGGATTGACTGGGCTTTCATCTTGAACTTTGGGGGAATCAGCGCTCCCCAGACAGTGTCGTATAGCTCCCGCTGCCGCACATACTGCACAGCAGCGGAAGTTCGATAGCGCCTCGCGATGTCGAAACACTTCGCTCGGCGTGCGATGCAGTAACGGAACAGGGCCGACAGGGACAGATTCTCGTCTAGCAGTACGAACTGCACAGACTGTTCGTAGGTCATCAACGCCGCAGGGTCGGCCAGCATCCGGACCGTGGCGTGAAACAAACTTTGTTGATGCGCAAAGGCGATCTCGACGGCCCGCTGCTCCTGCTGCGACTGCCGCCGGTAGTTGTCCAGCACCGCCGCACATTTGAGTTGGTTGGGCTTGGGTGGGTGTTGCCAGCCCTGGATTTGAAATGCTGCGTGGATGTACGCGGCTGGGTCGAGCTGGTTGGCCAACATGAACTCGGCCAGCCGCGGCCAGACCGCCTGCCGTCCGCTGGTCTCCTGCGTCGCTGGCCTGCCGTCCCAGAAGGACGACGAGTTGTACGTACTCGGCCGTCCTGTGTGCATCTCCTCGCTCAGACGGCGTTCGTAGATGTAGGCCTGACGAATGTGAATCGCCATGACCTCCACCAGCTCCGCTGTCCTGAGGCAGCGTCGCCGTTGCGGCTGCTTTCCGGGATCGAGCATTGAAGGCCTCTAAAATAGGTAGCGCTGACCGAACCGCGACGGTCGCGCTGCGGGCATAACCACGTTCCATCCGAACTCCTTGTAGCGGTGCACACGCCGGTTCGCCTTGCGGTGATAGCCGGTGTCGAACTGATCCAGTAAGTCAATGACCAGACCCACCTCCTTCTCCGGGGTCACGCCCTCGGAAACTTCACCTGGCAAACGGGCCACGCGGCCCGGAATCTGCGTATCCGCAATCGCACTGTCCTGGGCATCGCCGCGGATCAGTACGGGCAAGTTCTTGAAGTCCACTCCCCGCTTCCATACGGAGTTGGAGATCACCAGCTCCAGGTTGCCTCGCTCGAACTCGACCTTGAGCCAGCGACGACGCTCCCGGGTCATGACCGGCTCATCCTTGGGTAACAGATTCCAAGCGATGTAGCGACGACGGTCGTCACTGGTCATACCATCCTCGGCATAGGCCAGCGTGGCCTCGGGAAGCAGCTTCTTGAGAAAGCAGGCATGCTCGATGGTGTTGACCATCACCAGCTTCTGCAGGTTGGGGTACTCGTGCACCGTCTCGGCAATGATCTCGTTGCGGACCCGGTTGCGCCAGATGCCCCAGCGCTCCTTGGAAACATCGTCCTTGCCATCGGCCGGGTTCTCGTCCATGACCACGTCCTTCATCCGCACTTCGATGGGCACGATGCAGCCGTGGTCGACAGCGTCCTGATAGGAGATGTCGACGATCAGATCCCCGAACGCACCCTCCAGCTCGAAGTGGGCACCGTCCGCACGCTCCTGGCTGGCCGAGAACATGAAACGGCGAGCGTGCTTGAAACGAGCCACGCGCTCGATGTAGTCCTGCGTGCCCCACTCATGCCCCTCGTCCACCAACAGTAGGTCCTCGTCACCGGCCGCGTGGTGCAGGCTCTTACCCGAGTAGCAGGTGATCCGCCTGCCGAAGTTCTTCTTTGCTCCGGTCACGATCCCCACGCCGGGGATTGCCGCCGCGATCTCGAAGTACAGCTGCTCCAGAACATCCTTGGAGTGCGTGGCTACAGCGATCTTCGCGTGGGGCAGCAACTGGCAGAGCACGCGGATCAGCATCGACTTGCCGTAACCAGTGGGGCAGCGGATCCGACCGTAGTTGTGCGTGAGGATCTGGTACAGCACGCCCTCCTGCCCCCAACGAAAATCCACTGGAGGCCTGATCCGCTCCATGCGTGGAACGAACAGCTCGGGACGTGTCGGCGTGTTGTCTTCAACCACCACCCGGTAGCCGTGTTGCTTCAACGTACGCTTGATGCGTGGCAGGAAACCAGAGGCAGTATTGAACTCGGGCGGGAGAATCCCGTCGGGGTCGTCCACGTAACTGTAGCAGTAGACCGGGGTGACGTGGACGTTGCTCTGTGCGCGTCGGGCCGCCTGGCCCTTGAGGAAGGTGACGTGGTTGTACGTCAGCTCATCTTCCAGGATTTTCCAAACCTGGCGATTCGGTGTGTCTGTCGAGAGCAAGCCGCCGTTGCGCTTGAACCGGACTTTTCGCACGCGATCTTTCATTCCACTGCCTAAACAGGGCTTGCCAATGGCACGAAAGACCGTACAATGAGCGCGGTCTTGGCACACGATGCCTTCGTTCGTTCAACCGAGCCACCGGGCCCTTAACCGGTGGCTCGGCTCGTTTCTATCACGCCATCTCGCTCTCCTGCGATCTCAGGCCGCATCTGCTGCATCCGCGACAGGCCCGAAGGCTGCACGGACACAACGGAGAAGAAACCATACTCGTTAGGCCTCGCGGGGCTGATCCCGCAGTACTTGCCCGCCAGCGTCATCAACCGGCCGAAGTCTTGGTCGCTGATCGCATCAGGGACGATGCAGGTCACCCCGATCACATCCCCGGGGAAAAACGCTTCGTGCTTCGAGAACCGGTCCTCGGCATAGTAGCGATGGTAAAACTGCTCGGGGATCGCCCGGGGATTCCCGTCGACCTCCATGCTGAACACGATCTTCTTCACCTCGTCCTGGTGTCGACAGAACACATCCGCCGCTTTAGCCAAGATGGCCTTCCACCAGACCGGCATGAAGATCACCTTCCCGTCATGCGTCTTGGGCATGAGGAAGTAGGTGCGCTTCTTGCCTTTCTCGATGTGGAATTTCTTGACGTTGCCCAGACAGTGGGCCGTGAAACAGATCCTTACTGACAGCTCGCGCATCCTTGCACCTCCACCAGCCGGGACCCGCCAAGATAACAGATCACCCGGCAAAGTCAAACAGGCTTGTTGGCCGTGTGCTGCCGCCATGCAGTAATCACGGCAGAATCCTTAAAATACCATTCCGGCTCGAACAGCCGCGGCGCGTAGCTTTGGCTTGGTGGCAGCTTCGGCCGGACCGTGACAACCTTCCGCCACTTGTCGCCTCTCCCCAGTCTTTCCACAGCCTGGACCGCTGTCCAGGGTGGGGTGAGATTGTCGAGCCACACCGCCGACACGACACGCAGGAACCAGTGGGAAGCCCGCAGCAGTCCCAGTGCAAGACCGCCCTTCTGTCCGCGAAACTCCATCGCCTTCCGCCACAAAAAATCGCGGGGGTCTACTAGATCTTGTGGTTCCTTGTCGAACTCCCCACCAGTCCATGTGTCCAACACGATCCTCGCCATCATTGCGCGGTGCTGTACGGCGATGGGCAACGCGTCGGTCTTCTGCGACAACACCGCCTGGACGACGTCCACGGAAGTGATACCGTCGCGAGACTCCCCCAGTCCGAAATACTCCTTGAGTCGGGCCGACCGCGAAGGGTGCATGGGGTCAACATGCCAGCGGGGGTCTACCAGCATTGATAGCAACAGCGCCGCCCGCGTTTCGTCCATCTGAGGAATGAAGGACAGGGCAGACCAGGCTGGGTGAGCGTGCAGCAATTTTTTCCCCAGTCGCGTGACCCGCCCTCGTGATTTCCACACCGTGCGCGCCAGCGAGTAGCCAGTCAGCTCACGCTCGTTCATGCTGTGGAACCCGCCCACGCTGCCAGGCAGCTGTGTCAAATGGTCCATACGCTCGAACAGGTGCGGGATGTGGTCGAGCGGGCGAGAGGGACCCAATCCGCACAGTGATGGGCTCCCCAGGTGAATCTCCCAGGGCCGACTGTGAAGCTCCTTCTCTTTGTACAACTGCTCGATCAGCTCGGCGTTCTCCGCCGCCCCCAGCAAACGGATGCGCGAAGGCTGTTGCAGCCAGGGCTCATCCATCAGCTGGTCAAGCGGCAGGTAATACGGAGCACACTCGCCGTCCTTGGTGTACCAGAGGCAGAGGGTCGACATGTCGCCCGCCCGCCGCTGGACGTGCATCTTAATCTCGTTCACGTTGGTGACTATCACAGCGAGAGGATCTCGTCAAAGGTTCGGTGTAGGATCTCGTCGTGGGTGACCACAATGATCTGGTGGCCTCGCCGCTTGGCAAGATCGCCCAGACGGACAAAGACGTCCGCGGCCAGGGCACGATTGGCCTGGTCGAGCCCGTCGGTGGGTTCGTCCAGGATCATTATGCCCATTTGGTCGGCGTAGGTGGAGTTCACTACCAGTCGGAAAGAAATGGCAAGGAGCATTTTCTGCCCCCCGGACAACGCCGCCGCAGGGACTACAGTGCCGTTATTGAAGTGTGCCGTGAAGGACAGGTCCTCCGTGGCGCTCACCCGAAACGGCGAGTCGAACTCGCCCAGCGACTCGTTGACCTTTTCCTCCAGGTCCTCCAACGCGGCGTGGTGCACCTTCGCCGGGAGATTGTCACGATGCGCTTTCTCCCTCGCCCGTGAGAGCAATGTCACCCACACCGCCGCGCGTGCACCACGATCACGAACTGCACGGCCCTGCTCCAGCGCCCGCTCCTTCTCTTCCACCGTACGCTGGAACTCTTCCAACTTAGCCCGGTGCCGTTCCACGGCCAGCTCGTTGTCGCGATTGGCTTGCAGCACCTTCTCCGCGCTGTCCTTGTCGACCTTGGTCACAGCGATCTTGTCGTACTCGTCGTGAGCTGCGGACAGTGCCTGCTTCTTCGCCCTGTGCTCTGCGACTCGCTGCTCTCGCACTCTGAGCAACCCGTCGCGTCGCGTCACCCGCGTTTCCTGTGCGGCCTCCTTGTCGCTAATCTCCTTGCGCAGCTTCTTGACTTCCTCGGCCTTCTTGGCCGCGCTAGCAGGCGGCGCAGACACACCAACCAACTCCACCAGCTCCTTCTTGACCTGTTTCAGCCGAGAAGAGGCGACAGCCTGCAATTGCCGCTGCTTGGCAAGTTGGTTCTCGTACAGCCGCCGAGCGGGTATCAGCCGCACAAGGAATGCCAGGCGGGCCTTGAGGTCCTTCACACGCGCCTCGACATCCTCAACCGTCTCGTCGGGGTCGTCGAACGGCTTTCCGCACGTTGGGCACTCCCCGGCGCACAGCAGCTCGGCCCGTTTCTCCAGTTCCCGGACCGCCGCCTGCCCCTCGGCCTGCTCGGTCACCAGAGCCTCCACCGTAGCGTCGCAGGGACACTCCAGCTCAGGCCACTCGGCGTCTGTCAGCGTCTCCCGCTCCTTGTCGAGTTCCTGCTTGCGCTCCCAGAGCTTCTTCCGCTCCTCGTACGCCGCCACATCGTCCGCGTCCCGCTGCACGTGCTCTCGCAGCACACCAATCGCAACGCTGGCACCGTGAGCCTCTTCCTCGGCGTCGCGATAGGCGCTGGACGCCGTTCTGGCTGCGAACAGCAGCTTCTGCTCGTCCCTGTCCAGCTCCTTGATCCGCGTCGCCAACTCCTCGCGTCGTGCAAAGTCACGAACGATTTGCTCCTGCTCCTTCTTTGCGGCGAGCTTGAGCAACAGGTGCTTGGCCTCTTTCAGCTTCCGGCTCGCCACCCGGACACGCTTGCGGAACGTCGCCAGCTCCTCCTCGATCACTGCCAGATCACCCACGCTGGCCACGGTCAGCGGCATATCCTTGTCGATCCACGGGCCCAACGCCTTCCAAGCCGCCTCGGCCTTTGCCGTGGCGCAGAGGCGTGCAAAACTCTGGGCCCGCTTGGCCGGAAGAGCCGAGAGCACCGCAAACATGTCGCCCTGGTTGATGAACACGTAGTCGTCGATCAACCGCCGCTGCAGCCCCAACACGCTCTCCAGCTTCGTCTGGATCTCGGGAGCCTTGGTGATCACCTCCTTGATCCCCTTGATGGCCAACCGATGGTTTTCGGGGTTGGCCAAGCCACGGCGCAAGTCGAACACCGTGGCCCCTTGCTGCCCACACAGCCGCATGAACGAGGACTCGCCCTCCTCCATTTGCTGGCAGATGCAACCGGCCTTGCCGAGCGGATGGCGACTGTAATCTCCTGTGAGACAGGCGTAGATGCCCACGCTCACCGCATTCGATTTGCCGACTCCGTTGGGCCCGCAGACCCCCACGAGACCCGGCTTGAACTTCCATCGCAGCGAACGGTGCTGGCAGAAGTTGCCCAACTCGAACAGGTCGATCCTCATCTACGCTCCCTTTGCCTCAAGGTCATAGTCCTTCCGTTTCTCACGAATTACCGCGTCGGGATCGTCCGTGGTGAACAGATCGTGCAGGAGCGAGTACAGCACGGGCTCCCGCTTCCGATCCACGTCCTGATCCAGACAGCCCAGCAGACCCTTAGCAGCGATCTCATGACGGCGGGCCCGTGCGGCCTCGTCCTTGATCGCCCCAGCCTCGGTCGGCCGCCGCGGGTCCGTGGTGGGCATGAACAGATGGGCCCGGTCACCCACAGCCTTCATGATTCGACGATGCGCCCCGGCTACTGCCAAGCTGAACTCCACGTGCACGATAGGCTTCCGCACCGACTCCGGCAACTTGGCCGTCGCCGCACTGTCCCGTACCTCGTCCAGCTGGTTGCCAATGGTCGCCTCAAAGTCTTCCAGGCCATCCGTGTCGAGAATCGACGGGATGTCCAGGAAGGGTCGCGACAGGAAAGGCTGGCTGGTGAAACTCAGATCATCGTAGATCACGAAGAAGTGCTTGATGGGCGGCTCGTTGATCTTCTGCATGCACGTGCTCCCTGGTGAGAGCACGGTGAGCGACTGTCCATTGGCGCCCAAGGTCTTCAGCACCCTGTGCTCGTGGTAGTCCCCCACGCCAAGCAACGACACGTAGGGCACCTGACTGAAGTTCAGCTCAGGCATCGCGACATCTCCCATGAACGCGTCGCACACCTGGTGCAAGAACAGGATCGCCGTGTTGGGCTGCACTTCTTCCCGCAGCCGGATCGCAAGCCTGTCCGCGGGCGTCCAGTCGAAACCCTGGATCGGGCAGCCTTCGATCTCCAACACCGCACCGGGCTTGGCGTCCAGCCAGATCGCCTGATCGCTCAATTCACAAAGCCATGGGATCTTCTGGTGATCGTGCTGACCCTGGCTGAACGCCAGGCTGACTCCGTCGGCGTGGAGTGATTCCATCCACCGCCGAATGAACCCGGCCACCGCGGCCTCGTTCGCCTTTCGATTGAGCATGTCCCCGGCACCGACAATCCACGGCACGCGATGCGTCGCCGCGTGCTGGTGAACCTGCTCCAGCGCCCAGAACGAGTCTCCCCGGAGGTCCGGGTAGCTCGCCCAGGTCCCTTCATCCGCGTGCGCGTCAGCCAGGAAGATCGCCAGGGGCTTCGCGCTCGGGCTCGGTTTGCTGACCCTCTTCGCCATTGGTATCCGCCTCTCTTGCTTTCTTTGCTAGTTCGTCACACCGACGGTCAAGCTCCTCCATGGTGTCGGCCAGTATGAACATGAACACACGCACACGTCCCCAGCCGGGGATCTTCGCCATCTTCCCGTTCTCCGGGCACGCCATCATCGTGTAGCCCACTTCGTCCAAGTCTTGTCGGCTGGCGTCTGTGAACGAGATCGGAATGAAAACCATCTTGCGACCTTGTGGCACGTACCGCATGAGACAGTTGGCGACATTCAGGTCCTTGGACTCGGGAAGCGTGCAGACAACGAGCATGTTACGGTCGCTCTGGATCTCCTCGTACGACCCCAGTAGTTCCGCCCCCACCCAGTCACCCTTGAGAATCTCCGCGTACTGAGACCGCGTTAGCGGTATCACGGCCATGTAGTTTGCGGTACCCTCGATACCGCAGAATCGAATCCAGGGCACGTCGTCCGGCCGCTGCGGCCGCTGCGATCTCTTCTTTTTATTTCTGTGGCCCATGCCTACTTCTCCAAGGCACCATGTTCGGAAGCCCTCGCCCGTTCATCCTCCAGTCGCTTTATGCGACCGTCCGCGACGTATTGCCGGAACTCCAGCAATCGCTGAGCATACTCCTCTCGCGTATCCGCGAGCATTATCACGAGCGTCGTTAGCCCCGACCACGCAGGATCGTCCTGAAAATCCTCGGAACCGATGTGAAATCCCCGCGTGGTGAGTGTCTCGAAGAACCGCTCATCGAGAGCCCGCACGCTGACCCGGACCATCTGCCCTGTTTTCTGCGCTTCCGCGTAGATCTCCGCAGTGGCCAGTGCCGTGTTGACGTCTTCGGTTTCACACAACGTGAGAATGGCAGACATCTCCGCGTCCGGCGCCTCGCTCTCGTCGGGGTACAGCCGCATCCGCACAAAACGACCGTCGCGAATCTTAGCCACGTCATCTTGCGAGATCGAAGCGATCAGAACAAACTCCTCCGTGTCGCCCACTTGCCCCCGCGACACCCAGCCGGGGCGTTGCGTCTTTGCCGTCGCCGGTCGTCCGTGTTTTCTTTTCCTGTGTCCCATAGCCGTAAGCACCCTCTCTGGTGATCCGCCCGAGCGTGCCCTCAGGCAAGAATATGAACTCGATCCCGGACCACCGCAAGTAGTAGCAGCGAAGTCCTTTGAATTTTGAACGGTGGTAGGACACCGCCCAGTCCTGCCGGAGCGTGAGCCCCCTCCGGGAGTCAGTCTCGTACCCGTGGGACTTGGCCCAGTCGAGTAGGTCGATACAGTGCCGAAACATCGTGCGATACGTCACGTCGGTCGCCTGATCCATCATGGCGGTCAGTGCCTCTGCCTCGCCATCGACGCAGCACTGCGCATATTGGTAGCGGTCGGGCATGAAAGATATTCCTTACGTGCGGAGAATTCAGATTTCGCCGGAGTCCATTACCGAACGGACCGCCGCGTTGAACTGACCAGAAGAGACCGTGCGAATGCCGCTGTCTTGCTCGTTGAGCTTGCGGCACACTGGGCACAGCCGCAGCCGCACCCGGTCGGGCGAAAGAAAAAACACGTTACAACGCAGGCACTGCCGTTCGCCTGGTTGTGGCGGCGCTGGGAGATCCATCTCCACCATTCCCTATGTTTCCAGTACCTCCTGGGCCAGGGCCGCGCCCAGGGCGTCCCGGAGGAATGTCCGCATCCATGCGGCATCCGTGGCGGTTTGCAGTCGGTGAAGGTAATCCTCCGTCACTGCATCCCGCGTGATAGCGTAACCTCGTAGGCCCCGTAGCAGCGACATCGTTCGCCGCCAACTCCACCGCAGTGTCCCGTATAGCTGGCGGCCATCATAGCTAGGGATCTCGCCTGCAACAACAGCAACCAGCGTGGTGCAGTACACGGCGGACTCCAGTGTGAACCGAATCCGTGCTCCTATAGGTACCACACACTCCAACGCGGACTGGCTGGAATTGCCGTACGCTGTCCACTCATCGAACAAGTACAGCGGTCGGTCGTTCCAGTCGGGGAGCGACTGGTATAGATGCTGCTGGTAGTTCTGCCCTCGCAGCGATCCAGGAACATAACGACCCACGCGAGACAACTGCAGTGGCGGCTCCTCTACCACCAGGGCCCGGTTGAAGGGAAAGTAGAAGCCGTTGAATCGCCCGCGGTAACTGTTGCGAATCAACGAGTTGACCCCGTGGGTTCCTTCGTGGGCCCATGTCAGCGGGTCAGTATCGCGGTAGGGGTGGGTAAGGGGAAGGTGCCCCTCGATGTCGGCAAGAACAGCGCCCAGCCGAGAAGCATCCACGCTTCGCTGAGCGGGCCATTCGATCCATGCCGCCTCCGGCCTTTCATCGGCAGCCCTCACTGCCGACGCACCAGCCGCTACCGCGAACAGAAACGACCTCCGTGTCAGCATATAGCCCTCCGGGCTAGATCGGCTTGACGCGCTTCTTAGGCTGCTTGAGGTACTGCACCTCCTCGTTCTTGCGCCAGTGGTTATACGCCGAGATGGCCAAGCGAAAGAAGACCTCCTCGCTGATGAACTTCTTGGCCACCTGGGCACCCGTGCGACGATATGAAACCTCGTCCAGCGTCTTCCGCAGCAAGTACCGCGGGTCCCGCTTGCTTGTCAGCCCCAGGTTCTCCACGATGGGCTCCCAGAACTGGTCCGCCTTGGCGCTCTTGCTGAAGGTCGCCATCATCGCCGCGATCACCGGCACGCGGAGTACGCGACTCTCCAGACCCTTCAACCGGCTGAGGAACAGCCCCGTGCGG